>Ga0075362_10000055_pt1 | contig 37322 bp, 37 predicted proteins | sample EndMetdeltDD1762_FD_71397 | JGI IMG/M metagenome (GOLD analysis project Ga0075362, IMG submission 71397) | Populus endosphere microbial communities from Tennessee, USA - Endosphere MetaG P. deltoides DD176-2 | ecosystem: Host-associated > Plants > Roots > Endosphere | place: USA: Tennessee...
TTCGATTCAAAATCGGAGGGACAATATCAACAAAGGATATGGCCCTCCGATTTTGAATCGAAAATCGGCCAAAATAATCCAAAAACTCGACGAAAAATTTTATTTGGATAGGTTCAAGGCATACCCAAGGGGTAGACTACGAGCGAGGACAAAAATCTGCCAAAAAGCGCGATTTAAACGGCCGAATGAGGTTATGCAAGAAGTCTAATGATAATAGTTGAAGGCGACAACGCCGCTTGCGAACTGGGCTGTTTCCCGGCCTGCGACAGTAAACCAAACGCCGGCAATCAAACCGATGTTCTCGTTCCAGTTATATTCAATAGCGGGAGCTAAACTAAACTGAGCTGAAGAGCCGAGTCCTGTCTGGGCTGGACTGAAAATGGTGCCAAGCATAATGTCCCCCTCGATGCCGCTAAAAGAGCTGCTCCCTTGCCAAATCCCTACAATATCGGTCGCGACAACCCAATGTTGAGTGAGAGAGTATTCAAGACCTAAATCGATTTGGAAACTTCTTCCGGGATGGACAGTTCCCTGGGTTCCAAGCCCTCCGCCATAAGAATTGAATCCTTTTACGTCCACTGAGGTAAAATAGGTGTAAGAGAGGCTAAACCGCGAGTTGAAAAACTGATGTCCCGTCACGTGAACCTGGTTTCCCCATACGAGACCCACTGTCGTCTGCCAGCTGCCTTGCCCTCCCTGGTCGGTGAATTTTTTTCTGGGATCTAGGTTTTGGTATTTGCCTGTTGGAAATGTTTGGGTGAGAGCTAGTTTCAAAGCCGTATTCCAAGAATTGAGTTCCTTAAAATGCAAATTAAAAATTTGGAAATTGACCAAAACATCGAAATCATTGAGAGCCCAATTTCCGGCGCCCTCTGTGAAATTGTAACTGAAAGAAGGGACGAATTCGAAATCCATAAAAGAGGTAAGTCCAAATTCAACAAGCGACTGAAAATTGATGTTCCAAAATGTATCCCGGCTGATCGCATTCCAATCCCGATTGTAAAAGGCAGTCCTTGCAGTGGCGTAAATATAAGGTTCGATGTTGATGTGTCCGACAGGGATTGGGATCGCTGCAGGAGCTAAGAGCGGACCTGTAAACCAGGGCTCAAAATCGGGCTCCTCAGGAGGTCTGATCACGGCTTTGTCCGCCCAAAGGAAAAAAGGGAGCGACAAAACGGCCAAAACAAAAATTTTTTTCCGCATAAACGCAATTTACTTTAGAGGCTCCCGCAATTCAACTTTTCTTTTGATCTACGTGTAAGTAAAATGAGAATATGCGTTTGTTTCTCCTGATATGCATCCCCTTTCTTTTGTTTTCGGCAGATCTCAAGAAAAGGGAAATCGAGATGGGCGGCCAAAGACTCATCGTAGAAATCGCCGACACTGTCGAAACGAGATCTAGAGGATTGATGGGACGGACGAGTCTTCCTGAAAACGGGGGGATGCTTTTTGTTTTCAGCCACCCCAAAGTCCTTTCCTTTTGGATGAAAAACACTCTTATCCCTCTTTCGATCGGTTTTTTTGACTCGGAACAGCGGCTGCTTAATACCGTAGAAATGGTTCCTCCTTCCCACCCCAACCTTCTCCGATCGTACAAGAGCTCCGCTCCCGCCCTTTTCGCGCTTGAAATGTCTCAAGGGTGGTTTTCCGACCATCAAATCCAGCCCGGCATGAAATTTTCTTTCCTCGATCCTGAAGATTGAGTAAAATGGCCCCTTTTGGAGAATGATTAATGAAAAAGAAAAGTAAACGCCCTTGGGGAGTGTTCATCGCGATCTTTTTAGCGATCCTTTTTGGAAGCTGGGCCGGAGAAGACGCCCATGTTTTTGGAATCCGCCTTTTCTCGGTTTTCGACGTGCTTGGAACGATGTTCCTGAACGCTTTGACCCTTGTAGTGGTCCCTTTGGTTTCCGCCTCGATCATTTCTGGGATTTCCCGGATCGGCAAAGAGGGGGGAATTGGACGCTTGGGCGGGAAAATGTTCCTTTTTTACATTGGGACGAGTTTGATGGCCATCCTGATCGGCCTTTTCTTTGTAAATCTTTTCGATCCCGGTTCCCACCATGCCGCGCCGATCATTAACCAAGAAGACACTGCTGAATTGGCTCAATTGAAAGATCAGCTTGTCAACCATGAAGGGGAAGCGCTCGTTAAAGTGCTCATGCAGATCGTCCCCTCCAATATTTTCCAGGCATTTTCACAAGGACAGATGCTGGGACTTATTTTCTTTAGCCTCCTTTTCGGATTCGCCCTTTCCAAAATCGAGACCCACGGCGCAGGGGCTGTGAAAGGCTTTTTCGAGGGGCTTTTCCAGACAATGATCCAAGTGACCCATCTCATTATGAAGGTTCTCCCTTATGGGGTCTTCTGCTTGGTCGCCAAGGTCTTTATGTCGTCTGGGATTGTCTCTTTGGAATCGGTTGCTGTTTTTTCTGGAACGGTTCTTCTGGGACTTGCCGTGTTCATGTTCGTCGGCCTCCCCCTCTTGTTAAAATTCATCGGACGCGTCAGCCCTGTCCGCCACTTTAAGGCGATGACGCCCGCTCTTGTCACCGCGTTTTCGACAAGTTCCTCATCGGCAACTTTGCCAATCACAATGGATTGCGTTGAAAAACGGGCGGGGGTTTCCAACCGAATTTGCAGTCTCGTGGTTCCTTTAGGCACCTCGATCAACATGTCCGGCTCGGCCCTTTATGAGTGCGTGGCGGCCATGTTTGTCGCGCAAGCCTATGGAATCGACATCTCCTTCGCGACCCAATTTTTGGTGGTCATGCTCGCGTTGATCACATCGATCGGCGTGGCGGGCATCCCTTCTGCAAGCTTGGTCGCTATTCTCGTGATCTTGCGGGTGATCGGCTTGCCCCCGGAAGGAATCGGCTTGTTCATCGCCGTCGACCGTCTTCTCGATATGTGCAGAACGACAGTTAACGTATTCAGCGATAGCTGCTGCGCCGTTCTCGTTGCAAAAAGCGAAGGGGAGAAAAATGTCCTCACAGAGGCCACTGAAGCGAAAGCGGAGATGGAAGAATGACCCTTCCTGCGCTCCCATCGGTAGAGGGTCCAAAAACCCTCTACTTTGTTGAAAGACGCCCCTCGCCTCCCCTTTCTTGTTTGGAAAAGGTCAAACACATCGCAGGAGCTGTGATCGCATGTTTTGGACTCGCCCTTCTCGCTTTTGCCGCCGCCTCTTTTGTCGGATCCGTAGTTGGATTAGCGTCCCTTACTCTGCACCAAATTGAGATGCCTTTCATGATCGGATTCATTGCGACCGTCGCCGGTTTCAATCTGGCTGCTAAATCCAGTCAAAACGCGGAGGTCTATCTCGGCGCTTTTTCCGTCACAGTCTAAACCGGCGATGTGCCTACCACAGTCGTGATTCAAAACCGGGGACAGGATGGACAGGATCAATGGATGAAGAGGATAAAATTCAGAATTTTTTTTCATCCTGTTTATCCGTTCATCCTGTCCCTGCTAGATCCAAGTGCCCTTTCAAATAACAGTCTCTTGTAGTTTTTTCTTGCGTTGACTTTCTTATTGGTTGTTTCTTACAATTTTCCCCATGTTTAAATTAGCCATCCTATTTTCTTTAATTTCTTCAACTGTATTTGCTCAATTCATTCCCCTACTTGTCGACAATCCCCAGTTGATCGGATCGGAAGAATTTGCGTTCGCCGTACAAGAACCTCCGCCGAAACAAGAACCGATGCTTGCCCCTTCTGGATACAAAGGTTCGTGGGACATCAATATGTCGCCTTATGCGGGAGGAGAAGACCTGCTCTTTGCAACTCGCGTTTTGGAAAAATGCGAGACGATCCTTCTAGAGAAAAGCCCCCTCGCCTCTTCGAAAGAGGCCTATGCGAGATTCTGGCGTTTGAGCGAGTTGGTTTTAGGGTGGCTCCCTCTCAACTATTTCACAATGGTCGTTCAGCACGAGGTTTTCGGCCACGGCTACCGGATCCGGGATATTGGGCGCTCAAAGACAAAAGTAAACGGCTACTCTTTCGGCACTCCTCCGCCGTATGGACAGGGGGGCGGCTCCACCTCGTATTCATTCAATGACGATTTGACAACGACCGATGAAACAGCCATTTCGATGGGAGGGGTCGAATCAACCGCAATTCTGGCTCTATTGACGAAATTCAAATGGCTCGAATCGGGTCGGATCGATCCAAGACAGTCAGTCCTTTACCTTTTCTCCCAACATGATTTGAATATGTACATCGGCTCTTTAAAATCTTTGAGCGATGAAGAATTGAGCGGCCATGACATCCACGGCTACATCCGTTCCTTGAACTACACGTATCCCGACAACCTTCTCAGCAAGGGCCGGCTTCGCACCCTATCGTGGATCAACCTGGCCGATGTGTTTACCTATTATGCCATCTATTCTTGGTTTCATTATCTATCTTGCGGAAAAGAAGCCGGCATCCCGATGATTGCCTCTTGCTATCTTCCAGGACTGAGATTGGGACTGACCCCGTTTGGCCCCGAAGTTTTTTTCGAGAACTTCTTTTCTTTGAAAAAGCAACCTCTTTACGCCTACGTCAAAGGCGGGCACCACGCGAAAAACGACTATTATGGAGCAGGCGTATACGCACCCGCTCTTTACAAACACAATGTATGGTCGTTTGGTCTCCGTCTAGACCTTTGGCGGCAGCCCAAATTACTTTTGCACCCGGGAACAATTCCCCTTGCCGATATCAATTTCAATCAGCAACCCACCGTTCAAAATCCTCTTTACCCAAGTTCAGAACGCCACGCCATTCGCTACGGCGCCGCTGGATCGATCATCGCTTTTTATCGAGGTTCAGAACGGTGCGGGTTTGAAACTGAAGCAGGCTATAAAGCGCAAGGATTCTTGCCGGGTTATTCTCTTCGAGCATCCCCCGTTGTCCGTTTGGCTTTAGTGATTCAATTCTAATTGACTGACAATCTGTTTTAAAACGCTTCGAATATTCTTTTGGATCTGTTTTCCCAACAGCCACCGGACCGGCCAAGCAAACAGCCCTTTGATTTGAACATTGTAAGAGATTTCCGAGCCCCGTTTCGTGGGGGTTACCCGGTGAGTGAAGATCAGCCTGACAAAGAGGGTTTTCCAAAGGATCGAAAAACTCTTCCCCGGAACTACGTCGAGGATCTGGTATTTAAATTTGCTTTTCCCTTCAGCCTTCGAATGACTTTTTACACCCGGCTCAATCCCCTTTTCCGAATGGATCCGATGGGCTTTTTCCCAAGCATCCCAGACTTTGGCGGGCGCTACCCGCGCTTCGATCATCTCTTCCATGGGTTGTAGATTATCACATTTGCCCCTATAAAGCGAATCATGAGATGCCATTGGAAGAGAGTCCTTTTTTTTCTCCTGTTCGGAATCAAAACCGCTGGAGCCGTTCCAACAATAGAGAGACCCTATAGCGGGGAACACGTTTACCGAACCGATCCAGGCACTTACTTCTGCGCGGGGTGCAGCGCACCGCTTTTCTCATCCGCAGACAAATACGATGCGGGAAATGGCTGGCCGAATTTCACTCGTCCGATCGCCTCGGAAAAAGTTTATTACTTAGAAGACCGGACCTTGTCGTTCAAGCGATATGAGGTTCGCTGCAGAGGCTGCAACGGAACGCTTGGCCATGTCTTCAACGACGGCCCCCCGCCTAAACACTTGCGCTATTGCATTCCGTCGGCCCACCTCACCTTCAAAAAAGATTAATTACACATAAAATTTTAAGTTTGCAAACGCCCCCCTTTTTGAATTTATTGACTGGCGGATTTAAGAGGATCGGCGTATCGTTTTAAAAAAACGAAAATGGTTGTATGGAACGAAAAATTTGTTGGCCTGTTTTTCTATATATTGTCGGGTATCACCTCTTTTTATTGGTCGCACTTCCCCTCTATTTCATCTCCCACGCGCCGTCCGCCGGGTTAGTCTGGGTCTCCGCTGCGCTGGTCTTTATCTCAGGGATTGCTATTACAGCAGGGTACCATCGTCTCTATTCCCATTTATGCTACAAGACCCATCCCGTCATCGAAGCGATTTTGCTCTTTTTCGCCACCTTGGCAACTCAGGGCAGCGCTCTTCGCTGGTGCAACGACCACCGCCTTCACCATGCCTACGTCGACACCGACCGCGATCCCTACAGCGTAAAAAAAGGTCTTTTCCACGCCCACTTCCTCTGGATGATGTTCAAAACAAGAGAAATCGATCCGAAAGTGATTTCCGACCTCTCCCGGAAAAAAATGCTCGTTTTCCAACACAAGTACTACCCCTATTGCATGGTTGCGGTCAACGTCCTCGTGTTTCTTCTGGTGGGCTGGGCTTTTGGCGATTATCTAGGCGCCTTTATGTTCGCCTGGTGGGTCCGCCTTTTCTTCCTCCACCACACGACCTGGTGCATCAATTCGCTCGCCCACTATTGGGGCACTCAGATGTACAGCCAAGAACATTCGGCTGTAGATAACTACCTCATCTCCCTTTTAACCTACGGCGAAGGATACCACAACTACCACCACACGTTCGCCTACGATTATCGCAATGGAATCAGGTGGTACCATTTTGACCCCGCTAAGTGGCTGATTTGGACGCTCAATAAGTGCGGCCTTGCCTACGACTTAAAAAAGGTAAACAACTACCGAATCGCGCGGGAAATGTTGCAAGAACACAAAACCCGCATCATCCAAGCCTTGAAAGATTCCTACTATTCCCACAAAGAAACGGTAGAGGTCAAAATTACAGAGATGGCCAACAGCCTTTCAGAGAAACTCTCTTCTGCACAGGAGTTGCTTGAGCGGTGTAAATCAGTTCCCACGAAAGACAGAGAACTCATGACGCAGATCCGCTCTATCAAAAAAAGTTTGAAAAGCGATTGGCGCCAGTGGAGACAGATTGTAAAATCGATCTCTAAAGACGTTCCGCTTAAAGCTTAATAAAACAAAGGGATAGCGACGCCTTAGGTCAGGAGAATCAACGGCAGCGCGATCGCATCCGCGAATCAGCCCTTCTGATTCGCGACCAGGCCTGCCTCTTAGCAGATCAGCAATTTGCGCTCACCACACTGCCCGTCCGTCGAGAAATTGATGCGAAAATCGCCCGATTCGAAGCGGTAAAAAAGGAAACTTTAGAGAAACTCAACGAGCGCTACGAATCATTTCGTCGCGCAAATTCCCGGTGATCTCTTTCATCTGGTCGAAAGTAAGGGGCTTTTGATAGTCGGCCGTCAAGAATTTAAGGGCGAATAGCCAATGGCCGTCCCCTTCGGTGCGGGGCAGGTAGTGAAAATGGACGTGGGGCACGCTCTGTCCCGCTTCTTTCCCGTTTTTTTGCAAAAGAAGATAGCCCGTATTTCCATAGATATTTTTTACAGCAATATCCACTTTTTTAATGATTTCGCCCATTTCAGCGATCTCTTCCGAGGTGAGCTGCTCGAAGCGCTCGACGTGCCTTTCGGGGATGATCAGGACGTGGCCCTCGACGGTTGGCTTATAAGTGATTAAGGCTCTAGCCTTTTCACCTACATAAAAAGTATGGGTCGCGAGCACTTCTTCTTTGCAAAAAGCGCAAATGTCCGTAGATTCTTGCGCAAAAGCGCTAGCCCCTAGAAAGAGACAAATTATTAAGACTTTCTTCATTTTTTTACCAAGTGACATTTATACATCAAATGGGGTATAAATTCCAAAGAATCAGACCTGGATATCTTTGAATGGCGCCTGGAGATAAATCTCCAATAGCCAGATGGCGGGAACGCCTCTGGCCACTACACGCTTACGAACTCAAGAAAGTACTCCCTCTTCTTTTCATGAAATTCTTTATTTCCTTCACCTATGGTGTTTTGACCACCATGAAGGATGCGTTCGTCGTCACCGCTCAGGGCTCTGGAGCTGAAGTGATTCCCATCCTGAAAGGGTGGATCGTACTTCCCATCGCTCTGGGAGCCACCCTTGTCTATTCAAAACTCTCCAATTTATTCCGCCGTTCGATTCTATTCTATGGCATCATCCTCTTTTTCATGGCCTTCGTCACTCTTTACGGATTTGTCCTTTACCCGAATATCGACGCCCTCTCCCCTCACAAATCGGCTGATTGGCTTCTCGGGATCATCGGCCAGGAAAACTCCCATTGGATCGCCGTCTACAGGAACTGGATCCAGTCCCTCTTTTTCGTTGCTGCAGAGCTTTGGGGCAGCATCGTAATCTTCCTTCTCTTCTGGGGATTCGTCAACCACATCTGCAATTTCAACGAAGCGAAACGATCCTACAACCTTTTTATCGCTGGCGGCGATCTCGCCCAAATGTTCACAGGCCCTTTGGTTTGCTATTTCACGGGAAAATTCATCGGAGCCCAATTCGGCCTGGCTTTAAAAAGCATGGTTCTTTGCGTTCTTTTCTTTGGGGGGATGATCATGCTCCTCCACTGGTTTTTAACTCGCCGCGTTCTTAAGGACGAGAGGCTCTATCAACCAGAAAAGCAAAGCCAGCCGATGGACCAGAAAACAAAACTTTCCCTCATCGACAGCCTGAAGTTTATCGCCCGGTCGCCTTACCTCCGCAGCATTGCTATTATGGTTGTGGCCTACGGACTTGTGATTAACCTGACGGAAGTGACCTGGAAGGCGAACTTGAAATTGGCCTACCCGGAAACGGGCGCCTACCAGGGATTCATGGCCTCTGTCAGCTCATCTGTCGGGGTCTGCTCTTTTATCATCACCCTCTTTTTCAGCGGCATGATTATCCGGTTCCTCGGCTGGCATTTTTCTGCGCAGCTTCCTCCGATTGTCATCGGGGCGACCAGCATCATTTTCCTTCTCCTGTTTATGAATCCCGATTGGATCGCGCCTTTGACCGGCTCTTTTGGGACCACGCCTCTCATGCTGATCGTTCTTTTCGGGGCCTTCCAAAACATCTCGAGCAAAGTGATGAAATACGCCTTTTTTGACGCGACGAAGGAGATGTCCTACATCCCGCTTGATGCTGAATCGAAAGTGAAGGGAAAAGCCGCTATTGATGTCATCGGATCTCGTTTAGGAAAATCGGGCGCTGCTTGGATTCAGATCCTTTTGATCCAGATCGCAGGGACCGGCTCTGTTCTCTCCATCACGCACTTCTTGCTGCCGCTCATTGCTTGTACAGTGGTCTTCTGGATCCTCTCAGTCCGTTCTTTGAACAAAGAATTCAGCGCAAAGAACCAACTCGCTTCCACTCAAATTTAGAAACTGTCGTTGTTGACAATTTATAAAACAAATTCCATGATTCACGCTGAATCTGGGGTTTGTTATGAAGATACTCAAAACCTCTCTTGCATTGTCTCTCCTTGCCGCTTCGCTCCTATCCGCAGAAATGCACAAGATTGACAACACGGGCCAGGCCGACTTCTGTTCCCCTCCCTGTTCCCTCCCCTGTCAAACCCAAACTCATGGAAATCCAGGATACAATGCGGCAGCGAAAGTCGCTCCTTGCCGCGAGCATTCATTCGCTTTGTTTTTGAGTTTTATCTATTGGCAGCCCATTCAAGATTTTATGGAAGTCGCCTTTAAAGACCGCAACGCCACAACCTCTACGCTTGGCTCTTTAAGCACGGACAACGGCACTCTTGTAGACATGACCTCTGAATTCAAACCGGGGCTGAAAATCGGGGCTGGCTATGCTTTCCCTTACGATTCCTGGGATGTTTCTTCCTCATGGACTTGGCTTCACTCAAAAAGCGGAAAGTCGGCCTCTGCGCAACCCGACATCTCTCTTTTTACAAATTGGATCTCTCCCGCGATTGGATCGATCGGCCATGAGGTGGATCGGTTCGATTACAATTGGCTTCTCGATTTCAACTTAGTGAATCTGGAGTTGGGAAGACGCCATTTTGCTGGAGAGAAATTGGTGATCAAGCCCTTTTTCGGAGCGGCCGCCGTTTGGATAGGACAGACCTTTTCAGGAAACTCGATCGGCTTAGGGACCAGCGACCTAAACATTACCGTCCGGATGAAGTCGAACGGTTGGGGATTGGGTCCAAGAACAGGAATTCGGGGGAATTGGTATTTGACTCAAAATTTCAGCCTTGTGGGGAACGCGGCTGCCGATCTCCTCTACACCCACTACAACCTCCACCTGAACCAATTCGCAGTCAACAACCCTTCTGTTTTCCTGACGAATTCCTTCCAATTAAGCACATTCCGCCCTGAGATCGACCTCTACTTCGGCATGCGTTGGGAATGTTACTTTGCCAACAGCAGCCAGCATGTGGCTGTCGATCTAGGCTATGATTTCCAGGTCTGGTGGAACCAGAATATGAACAAGTGGTTCAATGACGCGAGCGCCGTCTCTTCCCCTCAAGGCAACCTCTATCTACATGGAGCCACATTCTCTACTGAGTTTGATTTTTGAATTCACTTGGGTATGAATTCTTCGATCCAATCAACGAGGAGCGAATCGAGCCAGTAAAACCCTTTTTTTCCTGCCCGTTTGCCCAGATAGCCCATATGCCCCCCTCTTTTGGTTTTAAAGACCTCCACATTCGAAGGAAGATCGAGAGAGTCCAAAGAAGAGGAAGAAATGATCGGATCATCTTCTGAAAGGAGGATTTTACAAGGGATTCCGATATCTCCAACAAATTGGGCAGAGCTGCATTTGCTGTAGTAATCTTGTGCATCATGGAACCCGCAATGGGGCGCCGTATAGATCTGGTCGAATTCGTAAATTTTCAGGTCGCGCGGCAGTTCGACCGGTTTTAAATCCTTGAATCTCTTGTGGCGATAATAAACATCGTTGCGAAGGAGGCGGTAAAAATAGCGCTCATAGATCGCATTCCTCGGCTCTCCCAACATTTTAATGCTCGAATAAAGATCGACGGGAGGGCTGATTGCGACCACTCCGATCAAAAACGGATGGGCCAAGGAGCCAAGCTCTCCGGCGAGCTTAAGGACAATGTTCGCTCCTAGAGAAAACCCGATGAGCACAACCGGGGACTGAGGGTGATCTGTCTTCAAAGCCTTGATCGCCTCAAAAACATCCTCGCTGCGACCGCTGTGGTAGATGTGTTTTGCAAGCCCCTTTCCCGATCCGCAGCCTCTCATATTAAACCGAGCGGTCCGGATCCCAAGGGGCTCGAGACGCTTCGCCATCCGGACAAGATTCGGCGATTTATGGGAGCCGCACAAGCCATGGACCAGAAGGACCGTAGGGTCAGTCGCTTGCCAGTCGCGGGGAGTCGTTACCTCGATCGCTAATTTATCCCCGTCGGGAAGGGGGATGATCTTCGTGTCCGATGCAGGTTCGAAGAGAAAATTAAAAAAAGAACTGATGATAGTTTGTCTATGGGGGTCTTCAAAAAAGGGCAAAGGGTCGAACGGCAGTTCCTGACTCATAAATGACTCTCAGAGGGATAGTTCTCAGTATAATTAATATTTTTAAACAAAAAGTAATTAATTTGCAATTTTATAAATAAAAATCAATTATTCCCAGAAAATGGAAATCCTTTAACAAGAGGAATATCATAAAACAAAACAAGAGACTCTTCCCCAGGGTTTTTCCTTCCTAGGCTCGCATTGGAAAGATGGTAGAAATGAACCCCCAAACGATAGCGGTCGGTAAATTGCCAGGCCAGTTCAACGCCCGAGCGGAATTCGAGAGGGAACCCTAAATTTTTCCCTCCTCCCGCGCCATAGTAGCCAGCAGCAAATCCAGGAGCTAACAGAAGATGGTCGAAAAAAAGAAAATCGAAATTAAGCCCGGCATAAACATAGACCGACCCTTTCGCCGTCCCCATCAATCCAACCAGAGGACGAAATTCCAAATAACGGTTCGGCGCTTTCAGGAATTTGAGATGGAATTTATATTCAATCTCGCACTCAAACGTTCTGTGTTTTTCGCGAGTAAAATCGAAAACGCCTCCGACAAACGAAAGATAATCCGGCGGAGCTGCAGGGTAGAGTCTAAAAAGAGGAAATAAAACCAAAATAAGGAAAGGTAGCGGGACGCTTCGCAAACAACGCTCATTTTTTCTACTCTAGTCTCTCATTTTTCTCCAATAGACTCAAATTTCTGTTACAAAAAAACAAGATTCTTGATAACGTTTTTGCCAATTTTTAATCACGCCTTAACATTGGAGCGTTTATGAATCGGCTGCGCCAATTAGGAAGATCACTCCTCCTTCTTGTTTTCATTTTTCCCGCTTTTCTTTTCTCTGATGAAACAGGCGGACATCTTCCTGTAGGAACACGACCCATGAGCGCTGAAGCAGCCTCTCAAATTCAAAATCGAAAAGACGAGATTAAAAAAGAGGGCGGCTACACTTCCACAAAAGAAGCCCGATCCGGGTTCTTTTTCGATCGCTACCCTCCCGTTTATTACTCCTCTTCAGTTCATTGGCTGGCTGCTGTTTCAGCGTTCGGAGATTCGATCGAGTGTGAAGATGGGTCTGTTTGGAAAATCAACAGCTACGATAGCTATAAGGCGCTGAATTGGCGCGCTTCCGACCCTCTTTTAATCACGCAAAATACCCGTTGGTTTTCGAGCTATGCCTATCGAATCATCAACCGCAATACCGGTTCTTCGATTGAGACCAACCTATTCCTAGGTCCTATCAAGAACGGAGAACACACCCGCTACATCATTGCGGTCGATCCCATTCACGGGGATATCTTTCTTAACGACAATACCCATTGGACGATTTCCGGATACGATTACTACATCTTCCGCGACTGGGCTTTGAACGATGCCGTCATCATCGGTTATAACAGCGGCTGGGACTCGAGCTGCGAGAGCATCCTCATCAACGTCAATATGAATAACTTTGTTCGCGTCAAACAATTTTAGGAGCGATCATGAGCGCTATTTCCCCCCATTCCTTACTAGGGGCGCACAACGCCTCCGCTCCATTAAATCCACCGACAGAGGTTTCTGTCGCTAGACTTGCAGCTGTCATAGCAGTTGTCGCCTTAGCCGCTCTTTCAATTTCAATCAATTTTCTGTTATTTCCTATGCCTCTTTCTTTAACAATCAGCGCGGTAGAATTGATGATTATATGTGCCATCGCTTGCCCAGGAGAGATCTCCTGCCCTTCATCAAGAAGAAGCCTAGAACCTGACGTTCCTCTCTCCTATTCGTCCGTTTTCAGGAGCTATCAACCTCCGATTTATCTAACAATGGACCAACGAAGAACCTATCGCCCCATCGCAGTCGATCGACGCCCATGCGAAACGGTAGGAGATGGACATATCAATTTTTCCCGGTTTCAGCCGTCTGCACCTCCTGCCAGAGAAGTCGTAGGCGATGGATATCTCAATCTCTCCTCATTCCGCACGCCACTCCCTCAACCTTTGAACATCGATTCAAGTTCCCGAGAGCCCGTTGGAAGGAGAGGTCCTCAAACAACGTTTCCCGAAAGAACCGTGCATCAACCCATGATTGCGAGCGCTATAAACCAGCCGGAACGAGACCCTGTCGGGAGACGAAATTAAACAATTTGTTTAGTTCAAAAACTCTCACAAACAAACTATGAGGTAAGTATGATTGCAGTTCAGCCTTCGTCAACGCCTTTGCGCGCTTTTTCCTTTGAGGAAAGAGAGCAACCAAAAAATAATCCAAACTTGGTTACTGGACCCTCTTCCGACCCGTCGCCCATTCAACCCTTTCTTTCTGCCAAAAAAAGTCCTCCCATCGTCAATCAAGAGGCTAAAAAATTGTCTGAGCGCCCGACTCCGTCTCAATCTAAAGCGCCTAATATCGTCTCTTCTTCGCTAAGTCCCCGCTCCATACTTCGGAGAGGGAACTCATCCGGCTTGTCTATAGTAATTCACAAGTCCTCTGAACCGCCCAAATTAATGCCACCTAAGTCGGTTGAGCCTAGGTCCCTTTCGGCTCCGCCTGCGAAATAACTCCCTCATAGTCCTTAAAGATAAATATCTTTAAGGACTATGAGAATCAACTTCCTAATTACAAAAATCTATATAAAATCTAAAAAAATAAAGGTGATTATGAGTAGCCCGCAAATTCCCACTCTGCACGGAACCAATGGATCCAGCCATGGAAAATTAGAGAAAAGAGCCGTTAGCACCGACCTTGAAAGACCCTCTTCGGACAATAGTTTAAAAAAGCCCGTCCGGCGTTTAAGCAGCAGTTCTAGTTCCTCCAGTTTACAGAAGTCTGTTAGAAGCGTAGCTCCCCAACCGAAGGCTCCGCCGACAAGTCCTCACGCCAGCTCGAATCCTTCAGGGCCTGTCTATTCTTTTCCATCGGAAACCTTACCGTTACATCATAAATTCGAACCTAATATTTCTTTTCCGCATTGCTTAAGTTTCAGTCATAGCCGTTCTCTCGCGGCGACGCCTGATCTCGTATCTCTTGGAGAAGACGAGACAGAACCCGATGAACCTCCTCGATTGATTAAAGCTAAATCGATGTACGACCTTTCCATAAGGGCTATGGCTGAGGTAGATGAAGACTCTACCGAATCTGCAAGCTTATCATCCGCTGGCGATTCCGAAAGCTTATCATCCATTGACAATATGGAGCGAAGCAACACCCCACTGGAAAGCCGAATTAAAGAATTTGAACGAATGCACTTCGACGACGACGATTGCGATGAAATGCAACCCGGCAGCACTACTAAAATAAACGCAAACAGCCCTCCTAGTTCGGAAGAACTAATCAAACAAACAGACCCAAACAGCGCTACTGAGCCAGAAAAACTAGAAGATTTATGAATTGTTGGAGATGCGCGAAACGAGTGAGCGAAGTTCCTGTGAAAATCGGGTTTCGCGCGTCCTGTCCTCATTGCGAATGCGATCTGCATGTTTGTAAAAACTGCCGTTATTACTCCCCGGGAAAACCAAATGATTGCATGGTTCCCGGAACGGAATTCATCCGCGATAGGGAAGCTTCGAATTTGTGCGAAGAGTTTAAAGTAAAAATCGAAGAGTCTGCTGCGGCGGGAACAGAAAAGGCCCGCCGCCTTTTTGGGATTGAAGAACCGGAAAGAAAAAAAGATTTCAATTCTTTATTCAAAGACAAAGAAAAATCATGAAGAATTGGAGCTTTGTCGCTCTTTGCTGGATTTTCCCCCTGATTGCAACCGAACCTGTCCGGCTTCCTGAAGAATTTACAGTTGTGGAGAGATTGTTTTCTCTCGTCTCTACTTTTGATATCAATTCCGATTTAGGAACTTTCGCCGTCGCCCGTAAACGCTTTTTTTCTTTTACGCCAGCTTTTGATTTGGAAGATGCGCATGAACAGCTTTTAGCATCGGCGCAAGGCCGCTTTTTCGCTTGGGGCACTGTGGCTGATGTGGTTGGATGGGATGGACAAAAAATCGGATGGATTGAGGAGGAGGTCGTTCGGATTATCCCCTGGGCTGAATACCGGATTTTCAATCACGAAAATCGCCTGGCTGCAATTGCCAGGATGAATTTTTTCGGGACTTGTTTCGAGCTTTACGATCCCGACCACCCGGAGGAAATCTATGCCACTATCAGCCGCCCTTTCATCCGCTTTTTCCGCGATTATTGGACGGTGCAAATCTTTAAAACCCGGATTTTTGAAGAAAATGTGATAGATCCCCGCCTGCTTGTTCTGCTCGCTGTCTACCAAACGGACAAAGACGCCAGAGACCGCCTTCGCTTCGAAATCCAAGAAGAACTTCGGAGAGAATTCGACGATTTTGAAGGAACCCGTTTTGGTTCGTGAAAATTTGATTGCATTGAGAACTAACGATTCCGTAGCATTCGCCTAAGAAGGTCGTTGAAATCAGCTTCTGTCGATTGCAACGACAGTCTCTAAGAGGAATTAAATCGGAGTTAGCTTTGTTGGATCGGGTTTGGGATTTTTTTGTCGAAACGTTAATCGTCCTTTTTTTACCTCTTGTCTGCTCTTATTACACTCTGTCGGCTGATTTATTCTTGAATGTTTCATCGGAGAGGGCAACGGGCCTCGAAAAAGTCGGAAATACATTTCTCATTCCCTTTCAATATCTTTTCGCTGGCAGGCTTGCCAAAGAAAGGGAAGACGGGACGATTGAATTTGTCCAAAGGTTCAGTTATGAGGAAAATTTCTGGACTCATACGGCCTATAGCCTCGCAGCGCTGCCTCCGAGCCTGCTTTTAGGATCGACCCTAAAAGCTTTGGGATTGATCGGGGAAGGGGCGCGAAAACGGCACGCCAGCCTAAAGGCTGCTTGGTTTTCGAAAACAATCGTCAAATCGAACCTCGAGATGTATCGCAAATTAGGATTGGCCATTCCAAACTCCGATCAGGCTGAATTTTTCCAGTCGCAGCGCCACCTCAGAAATCCCGGATCGGAAAACTATCTCGCTGAAGATAAAAAAGCCCTCAAAGAAATCGCCGCGCTTTTAAACCAAGCCGGGATCCCTTGGTGGGTCGACTGCGGAACTTGCCTGGGGACTTTCCGGTATGGAGGGGTCATTCCCTGGGATTTCGATATCGATATCGCTGTCCTTTTGCCCGACTTCGAAAATGTGCGCAGACTTTTAAATGGGCTAGATCCCGCAAAATACCGGGTCCAAGATTGGTCAGGCAGATCATCCCCTCAAAGCTTCATCAAGGTGCTCATCCGGGAAACGAACACCCTGATCGATATTTATCACTTCGAGATCCTCCCCGAAAGCCGGCAAATCCGCTACATCCTCTCTTTAGAGTCCAATATCTTATTCCCTGAATGGTGGAAAATTCGCGAGCGTCGTTTTAAACCGCCAGTCGCATTTGAAACCGTGTTCCCCTTGAAAAAGGCCCGTTTTGATGGGGTCGAGGTATTTGTCCCTGCCGATCCTGAGAAATACCTTCAAAGGTATTATGGAGAAAACCTAGCTCCGGCCAAAATCTACGATTCGATCACTCAGCGGTATGAAAAAGATCTTTCCCACCCTTACTGGCAAAGGGAGTTCGCCCATTGACCCTGATTGAAGGTTTCTCTATAATGAAACCCTTAAAAAAGGACGGATCATGAATAAAAAAAAGTTCCTTACGGCTTGGATGATCGCGCTGATCAACGTTTGCGCCGTATGCAATCTTAAAAATTTCCCTTTGCTCGCCGAATATGGTCTAGCTGTCGTCCTTTTTCTCGCTTTGTCCGCCATTTTTTTCTTTATTCCCATCGTTTTGGTCTCTTCCGAATTGGCCTCCGCTTGGGCCGACCGAGGCGTTTACACATGGGTCAAAACCGCTCTTGGGCCAAAATACGGTTTTCTAGCTATCTGGTTCCAATGGATCGAGAATGTGATTTATTATCCGACCATCCTCTCGTTTATCGTGACGACTTTCGCCTATATCTTCAATCCCGGCTTGGCAAATAACAAAACGTATGTCATGGCCTCCATCCTGATCACTTTCTGGGCCGTTACTTTCATCAATTTCCTGGGGATGAAAGTCTCAGGATGGCTGAGCTCCATTGCGGCGCTGCTGGGGACGATCGTTCCCATCGTGCTCATTAGTTTACTTGGGATGGCCTGGGTTCTGCTTGGCAAGCCAGTCCAAATTTCTTTTACCTGGAATGCGTTTTTGCCTGATTTGGCGTCCGTTAACCAGCTTGTCCTCTTATCAGGGGTTCTTCTAGGCCTTGCCGGTATGGAAATGTCGGCCGTGCATGCAAAGGATGTTGAAAATCCCGCGCGCGATTATCCAAAGGGCATTTTTCTCTCTGCGATTTTGATTCTCATTTTCTCTACTTTGGGATCGCTTGCTATCGCGGCGATCGTTCCCGCAGCGCAAATCCAACTTGCCTCGGGGGGGATGGAGGCATTCCGCTATTTACTTACTGCTTTCAATATGCCTTGGGCTGTGCCTATTATTGCAGCAGTCACAACCTTTGGCGCCCTCGGGATGATGAGCACCTGGGTCATCGGCCCTTGCCGAGGGATTCTCGCTACGGCCGAAGATGGCGATTTTCCACCTATATTCCATAAGACCAATAAGGAAGGGATGCCCGTTGCCATCTTGATCGCGCAGGCCCTCATTGTAACGGTCCTCTCTCTGGTATTTCTATTGATGCCGACTGTCAGCAGTTCTTATTGGGCCCTTTTGGTCCTCTCTTCGATGCTCTATATGATCATGTATGTCCTCATGTTCGTTTCAGCGATCATCCTCCGATATAAACACCCTCACGTTCCCCGCGCCTTTAAAATCCCTTACGGGAAACTAGGAATGTGGGTTGTCTGTGGTTTGGGCATTTTGGGATCTTCTTTTGGATTTTTCATCGGCTTTTTACCACCCAGCCAGATCGATACGGGAAAACTCATCACTCTCGAATGCATCTTAGTCGGGGGCGTTTTGTTTTTCACAATTCTACCGCTTGTTATTTATCGGTTACGCAAACCAAGCTGGGCTAAAAAAACCCATTAATCAAAATATACCCCTTCCACCTGAAAGGCCCCGAGATGAAAAATAATTCAAAACCTCAAATTTCGAAGAAAAAATCGAGGTCAATATTGACTTAATATTAACCTCGATTTTTTCTTCGAAATTTGAGAATTTTCAATTCATTTTTCATGGGTGGCTTTCAGGTGGAAGGGGTATATATGACAAAAAAAGAAAATTGGGATTCGTCCGAGCGGTGGTATACGGACTGTGTAGGCGAGAAAGGGCACTACTATCACCAATCAGTGGTCTTGCCCGGCGCTGTCCGTCTTTTGAAGTTGAAAGAGAGCGATTCGCTCCTTGATCTCGGTTGCGGGCAAGGTGTATTAGCTCGGCATCTGAAAGAGGGAATCGATTATTCCGGAGTCGATAGTTCCAAAGAACTCATCGCATCTGCGCGCAAGCTCACACGCAGTAAAAATTGCCAGTTCCACGTCGGCGATGCCTCAGAACCTCTTCCGTTAGAAAAAAGCGATTTCGACGCCGCCTGCTTTATTTTATCGCTGCAAAACATGGAAGCGCCTGCGGCCGCAATTGCAAACGCGGGAAAGCATTTGAAAAAAGGCGGAAAATTATTGATCGTCCTCAACCACCCTTCCTTCCGCATTCCTCGGCAAAGCAGTTGGGGAATCGATGAGGCGGCAAAGTTGCAATACAGGCGTGTGAACGGCTACATGTCTGCACAAAAAATCCCCATTCAAACAAGTCCAGGAAAAGGAGACCTCTCAGAGGTCACCTATTCTTATCACTATCCTCTTTCCGATTATTCGAAATGGCTTGCGAAAGAGGGTTTCTCGATCGATCTCATCGAAGAATGGATCTCAGACAAAAAAAGCGAAGGTGCGAAAGCGAAGATGGAAGATCGCGCAAGGCGTGAAATCCCTCTGTTTATGGCACTTTTGGCAACTCATTGAAAAAAATTCGCAACAAAATTTCGATCCTTTACACTTCCCGGAGCGGAAGGGGTGTATATGTGCGGAGTTTTTGGATATATCGGGACGAAAGATCCCTTAAATATGTGCGTTGCCGCACTGGAACAACTCGAATACCGAGGATACGATTCCACGGGGATTGCGGGACTTTCCAAGGGTGAGATTTTTCTCTGCAAAGAAGCGGGAAAATTGTCTCGGCTGAAACAAAAACTCAAAATGGATCGCCTCGATCTTGCGATCGGCCATACCCGTTGGGCCACTCACGGGAAAGTCTCTTACGAAAATGCGCACCCGCACCTCGACAAAAACCAAGAAATCGCCCTGGTTCATAACGGGATCATCGAAAATTACGATTCTCTCCGAGAAGAACTAAAAAAAGAGGGCGTTCATTTCCAATCGGAGACCGATACCGAAGTGATCGTTCAGCTCATTGCAAAACATTACACAGGCGATTTGGTGAGGGCTGTCCATCAAACGCTCGGTTTGCTGAAAGGCATTTACGCAATTGCCCTCATCCACAAAAACCATCCAGACCAAATCATCGCCGCAGCAAGAGAATGTCCCCTTTCAGTCGCTTTCGACGACGAGCGCTCTGAATCGATCATCTCTTCCGATCCCAATGCTTTTCTTGGTTCTTCCCTGAATGTTTTTTTTCTAAGGCGCGATGAAATCGCGAAAGTCCAAAAGGGGAAAATCGAAATCTTCGATGCCAAAATGCAGAGAACAGAAAAAAAAACAGAGCGGCTTGAAGGGGATTACAAAGCGCCCTCGAAAGAGGGATTTGAACACTTTATGCTCAAAGAAATCTACGAGCAGCCCTCAACTGTGCAAAAAGCTTTCTTCGGGCGGTACGATCATGGAAATCTCGTTTTCGAATCGCTAGGGATCGGTGAAAAGGAACTTAAAAACATCTCTCAAATCTGGTTTTTTGGCTGCGGGACATCGGCCCATGCTGGATCAATCGGGACCCAGTTTTTTGAAGATTTAGCCGGAGTCCCTTCGAATCTGGAAATCTCGTCAGAGGCGCGCTACCGGATTCCGATCATCTCTAAAGACAGCCTCGTCATTGCAATCAGCCAATCGGGAGAGACGGCTGATACTTTATCCGCTGTCCGGGAAGTAAAAGCCCACGGCTGCAAAGTGCTGGGAATTTGTAATGTGAAGAACTCTACATTGACCCGAGAGACGGACGGCTGCATTTACATGAAAGCGGGCCCCGAAGTGAGCGTCTGTTCGACGAAAGCGTTCACTTCTCAAATGACTGTCCTTTTCTTATTCGCTTTGCATTTGGCCCGATTGAAAGGAGCGAGCCCTGAAAAAATCTCCTTCTATTACGAGGAATTAAAAAAAATCCCAGGTCAAATCCAAGAGGTGATCGAACAGGCCCCTGCAATTCAAAAGCTTGCTAAGAAATACAGCCGCTTCGAGGATTTTTTCTTCATGGGGCGTCGCTATATGTTCCCAACTTGTATGGAAGCGGCGTTGAAATTGAAGGAAATTTCCTACTTGAATGCAAACGGCTACCCCGCAGGAGAACTAAAACACGGTCCGATCGCTCTTCTCAATCCCCTTTTTCCGGTCATTGCTTTTTGCGCCAACCAAAAAACCGAAGAAAAAATCCTCAGTAACTTGATGGAGGTCAAAGCGCGGGGAGCCCCCGTTCTCGCCATGGCTCCAACGACCTTAAAAGCGGTAGGGCAAATCGCGGACGATGTGATCTGGCTCCCGTCGGTGATCGATGAATTGGCCCCTTTCCCTTCCAGCGTAGCTGGCCAACTTCTCGCCTATTTCATTGCAAAAGAGAGAAAATGCGATATCGACCAACCGCGCAACCTCGCTAAATCGGTCACTGTCGAATGATCAAAACCCACAAGAACAAGATCTTTGTGAGCTTGGCAGCATTCGTCCTTTTGCTCCTTCTATTCCTCCCTCAAATCGGATCTTTTGGGCTTGGGAAAAAAATCGTCGTCAAAGCGGCTGAAACCCGTTTAAAAGTTTCCCTGTCGATCGATTCGTTGTCCCTTTCTTGGTTCGGCCCTCAAATTCTCAAAGGAGTCCATTTTTCCAATGCCCAATTGAAAGGAGAAGTGGAAGAGCTGCGGACAGCCGCGCCTCTTTGGTCGTTTTCGAAAGTAAAAGGCCCTTTCCTTATCGAAAATGGATCGCTTACATTTCTCCAAATCCCCCATGCAAAAATCGGGTCAGTTAAAGGTTCAGTTGAAGGATCGCAATTCCACCTTACCGGAACAACAGCTTCAGGAACCCTCGCTTTAGAAGGGACCTACTTTTCAGAAAATCAATTTTCTATCCAAATCGATCTGAAACAATTCCCCTCCGCGGCGCTCGCTCTTTTTTCTCAGAATCTTGGAAAATGGGCGCAGCTTTTAGGCCCCACTTTCAACGCACAAGGTAAAATCGAAAACCCGGGAACTGTCGACCTCGCTCTGACCTCCGACCATTTCCGGTCCGCTGTCAGAGGAACTTTAAATCCCCATTCGTTCCAATTGCGAGAGCCTCTATTGGCCCGATTTGACGTCACTCCCGAATTAGGCCAAACCTTGCTTCGAGATGCCAATCCCCTGTTCTTAACAAGCCTTGCGTCAAAGCATCCCGTTCTTCTTCAAATTTCTCCCGATGGTTTTTCCGTACCTCTTTCCCCTTTTTCTCTTGAAAAACTCCAAATCAGCCAGGCTGTACTCGATATGGGCCAGATCCGCTGCCGCATAGGCAAATCCTTCGCCTCCCTCATTTCCTTGCTCAAAGCTTTGCGCCTCTCAAACGCTCGAGAAGTAGATGCTTGGTTCACCCCGCTTCCGTTCAGCCTCCGAAATGGGATTCTCCATACCGGTCGAATGGACGCACTGATCGCCGATCTTCACATTTGCACCTGGGGAGATATCGACCTGCTTAAAGACCGCCTCCAGATGACCCTCGGCCTTCCCGCCGATACATTAAGGCAAGCCTTCGGAATCAAAAACCTCTCCGATCGTTTCGTGCTGAAAGTACCGATGACTGGATCGACCCAAGACCCCGATTTGGAAAAAGGTCCCGCCGCTGCGAAAATTGCAGCGATGATCGCAGGCCAGCAAATCCCGAAAAAAGGGGGGATTTTTGGAGGACTGATCAACCAATTCATCCAAATCCAAGAAGAGACTGACGTCCCCCCTCCAAACCGTCCCTTCCCTTGGGAGTCCCAATGAAACAATCCATCCCAAATTTAACTGAAATTGCACGCCACGCGCTTATCGAAAAAGGATTTCTTCCTGATTTTTCTCCCGAGGCAAAAAAAGAGGCGGACCATTTTAAACATCCAGCCATTCCACGCGCTCCGTTTCGCGATTTACGCAACCTACTTTGGGTTTCGATCGACAATGACGACTCACGCGACTTGGACCAATTGACCTTTGCTGAAAAAAACAAAATCTACGTCGCCATCGCCGATGTCGACGCTTTAGTAACCTTAGGGTCTGCAATAGACCAACACGCGTTTCATAATACGACCTCGATCTATTGTCCCACGCAAGTGTTCCCTATGCTTCCTCTTAAGCTCTCGACCGATTTGACCTCTCTTTGCGAAAACAAAGACCGAACGGCGATCGTGATCGAAATCAAGATGGAAGAGAGCGGGAAATTCGATCTCAGCGAGATCTATCCAGCGCTTGTCCGAAACCACGCTAAACTGACCTACAATGGAGTTGGCGCTTGGCTCGAACACCAGACCATCCCCCATCCAGTCCCCAGCATCCCGATGGACATTCCAGGACTTCGGGAACAGCTCTCTTTACAAGATCGGATGGCAGATCAGATCCGCCAATACCGGAACACTCAAGGAGCCCTGGTCTTTGCCGAGATGGAATTAGAACCTGTGATTGTCAATGGGCTGCCCGTTGATATTAGAGAGCGGGCGTTCAACCGCGCCCATCGGCTGATTGAAAACTTCATGATTGCGGCAAACGTGGCAGCATCCCGTTACTTGAATGAAAAAGGACTTCCTTCTCTTCGCCGGATCGTCCGCACTCCCAAAAAATGGGACCGAATTGTCGTGCTTGCAAAAGAGCTCGGTGAAACACTTCCCAAAAACCCCGATGCCAAAGCCCTTCGAGCCTTTCTCATCAGACAGGAAAAGGCCTCTCCCCTTCTTTTCCGCGACCTATCGCTCGCCATTATTAAACTCATTGGACGGGGGGAATACGCGGCGGCGCTGCCCCAAGAAAAAGGCTTGATCCATTTCGATCTCGCTGAAATCGAATATACCCATTCGACCGCCCCGAACCGACGCTATCCCGACCTTGTCATGCAACGGCTTTTAAAAAGCTCCCTTTATCAAACTGCCCCTCCCTATTCCCTAACCCAATTAAAGCAAATTGCTCAGCGCTGCACAGAAAAGGAAAACGATGCGAACAAAGTAGAGCGCCGCTTGCTTAAATGCGCTGCTGCTATGGTTTTTGTCAAAGACGTGGGGAAAATGTTTTCGGCGATGGTCACGGGAGCCTCTCCCAAAGGAACATGGGTCCGTGTCTTAAATGCGGCTCCCATCGAAGGAAAACTCATCCGCGGCTTTCAAAATCTGGACGTGGGAGATCATTTAAAAGTGAAATTAATCAAAGTCGATGTGATAAACGGACACATCGACTTTGCAAAAGTTATTTGAACCTATCCCACTAAAAAATTTCAGTCGATTTTTAGGTTCTTAGTTGCTTCAAATACGGAATGAGAAAATGTTCTTTCATCCCGTTGGTTTTCGAGCTGATTAATTGCCGTTTGGTAGTTTGAAATTCGGGTCGCAAGTACCGTATTTTGATTTGCAATTGAGGCTTTCGCTCGATTCAATTTGACCGGGTTAGGAAGTTTGCAATCCAATACACGTCCTAGCAATTTATTGTTTTCTCTAAGCTTGTTTGTTAATGTTGTTAAATTCGATCTATAGCTATTAATTTTATCTTCGAGAGCTTTTTTTTCTGGATTCGAAGAGAGATGGGTTACTGCATTATTTTGTGCAGACCCTTGTTTTTTACTAAATAAATTTAAAATAAAAGACATAATACACCTATAATTATTATAAATATAATTATAGCACATTATTATTAAAATTTATACAAAACAAACTATTCGAAACGGCCTAGGCCTTTAGCCCGGCTTTTCTCAAACATAAAGCAGAAGAGAGAAGTGGTCAGAAAAAGGTATAAGAGATTGAGGATCATGCTGATCCAGAAATAGGACTGGGGAAAGGTTCCCGTGGAGAGGATTTTTCGCATCCCTTCAAATACGTAAGTGGGGGGAAGGCACCAGGCGACCGCTTGGGCCCAGGCGGGAAGGATCGCGACGGGGTAAAAAACGGCGCAGAACGGAGCGAAAAGGAAGGCCGCCATAAAGGCAAATGTTTCGACCTGATGACCCCAGTAGATGATCCCGCTGGCAGCAATAAAACCGATGCAGAGCCCGAAAAGCAACAGCGAAGCGGCGAAGGGAAGAAAAGCCCATCCCAAAGAGAAAATATTAAGCGCATAGAGAAAATAGACCAGGAGCGAGCCAAAAGCGATCGTCACAACGAGCTTGCAAAGGTTTAAAAGGATAATTCCGGCGATCCACTCAGAAATTTTCAAAGGGGTTGAAAAAAGGTTCACTAAATTACGATGCCAAAACTCCTGCAAGAGTCCAACCGACACATCAATGGATCCTCGCATTGTGATTTGCCAGAGAACCAACCCTGTCAGAAGGATCAAGGGCAAGTGAGGCATTTCGGCATTTTGTTTTTGAATCCAAACAGAGGTCAATCCCCAAAGTAAAATATCGACAAGAGGCCAGTAAAATAGATCGCTTAGCTGAAAGGGTCCTTTGACGAGATTGTATAAATTGCGGAAATAGACCCCGCAGATCCGACTCCAATTCATGACTTCCTCGCAATTTGCAGGAAATAATCTTCTAAAGAAGGCTCTTCGATTTGGATGTTCGAATACACCACATCGGCCTGTCCCAACGCGTTCAAAAAGGGAGGGATTTCCTGCTCATCGAGGGAAATCTCAATGGTCCTGTGATCGATTTTGTAGGCAAGTTTTCCCGCTTGGGCAATGCTCTCGGTCCTCTTCATCCCATCGATAATAATCAGCCGCACCCGATAAGAAGAGGTCATCTGGGCCAATTTTTTCGGTAGATCGTTCGCAATCACCTTCCCTAGTTTTAAGAAAATGGCCCTGTCGCAAAGGGCCGTTACCTCTTCCATTTTATGAGAGGTAAACAAGATTGAAAGTCCCGTCTTTTTCCTCTCTTCCAATAAAAAATCACAAGTTTCTCGGGCGATATCCGGGTCCAAAGAAGCAGTTGGTTCATCCAGAAGGACGATCTTCGGACGGATAAAAAACGCTTTAACGAGCATCAACCGCGTTATTTGTCCCGCGGAAAGGGAGGAGACCCGCTTATTTTTCTTATCCAAAATCCCGAACCGCTCCAAAAGAGGATCGAACCGCTTTTCGCTCTCTTTCACGCTCAGTCCATAAAGTCTACCGTACACTTTCAAATTTTCAGCCAAGGTAAGAAGCCACGGCAAACTGGTATAGGTGCTGGCAAAGGAGATGTCTTGTAAAACCTCCGACCGGTATTTGGAAAAATCTTTTCCAAAATAGAAAATCGATCCAGAGGACATCGAAAGGGTGCCTAAAAGCATCTGGATCGTCGTTGTTTTTCCCGAACCGTTCGGCCCTAAAAGTCCGAGGATCTCCCCCTCTTCGAGGGAAAAGGAAACGCCGTCAACCGCAGGAATTGAGCGCTTCCCTGGATAGACTTTTCGAAGGTTTTGAACAACGAGCACTTTGGTCATTAAGGACGCCATCTATTGAAGGCAATAGATGATAGCCTGTCTCTGGTTCAAAAACAACTCATACCGAAATGGTCTGAAGAATCGGTTTTTGACTGCATCAGCTTTGCTGCAAATTTCTGGTCTTCACTCGCGCCTTGCCGCTGGCCCCACCCCAAAGACGATGCGTCTTTGGGGACCCTGGGGAGGCTGCGCGCTCTAGACGCAAAAATTTGCGCGGCTTGGCTCCGCACTGCGAAGGCCCCCCGGACCTTCTCGTGTTTCCGCAGTCTCAAATTCCCGATTCTTCAGACCATTTCGGCATAGAAAAATAAGCATCTAAATAGTAATCTTTAGCCTTTTTTAAGAGGTGAGGATGAGCCTGTTCAAAACCTGTATGTTAACCCTGATAGCAATGACTCAAATGAATTCTATTACAGCAGAAGAACCTAAAGTCGTTGTCATTGGAGCTGGCTTGGCCGGCCTCACCACAGCTTATCGCCTTAAACAAAAGGGATTCGACGTCGAAGTTTATGAAGCGAGAAATCGGGTAGGCGGGCGCATTTTCACCGTGAAGTTAGGCGAGATTCCGGCTGAACTCGGTGGACAAAATGTGATGGATGGAGGCGAACCTAAAGCCACTCAGGCCCTTATCGAAGAATTCGGACTTGAACTCTCTGGGGGAAAATTCATCTGGGACAGCATTGAGTTCCAAGCCAATGGCCAATCCTTCGATACAGCAACTCTGCTCAGAGAGAAAAATTACGATCCTCAACAGTTAAAAGAACGGTTAGCCGGCCTTGCTGAAACAGCCTCGAATCTACGCGAGGTCCTCGACAAACTCTTTGAAAAAACCGATCCTCTTTATGCAGCCTTGTCGGTACGCCTCCAAGCTTGGGAAGGAGGACCGCCCGAAAGACTCTCTACGAGCTGCATTGGGACGCTCTATGAACAAATGCTTGGAGGGATCTCAGTCACTCATCCGGGAAGGGAAGATAATGAGGCACGCGTCGACATCTGTTCCGTTAAAGGGGGCAACAGCCTATTAGTTCAAAAACTCTCTGAAGCGCTCGGCGATAGAATTCACCTCAATACGCCTCTGTCGTCCGTTACAAAAACGGCTGAAGGGTCTTACAACCTCGTTTTTTCCGATGGAAAAGAAGCGGTTGCCGACCTTTTAGTTTTGACTCTGCCCTGTTCTGTCTACGAAAACATCGCATTTGGACAAAACATAATCCCCGATGAAATGTTAGACGCGATCAAAAAAATTGAATATGGAAATGTGACGCGGATTGTTTGTCCTTCCCTCTCGATTGATAAGAGGAAGGCGATTTTCACCGATTCAATGCTGATCACCCCAAACCCGAAGCTCCCCTATTTTACAGCTTATTGCGTGGGAGAAACGAGCCGTTTTGATGAAAAAACAGTCGGCCAAATCTTTCAGCAAGCGCAAAACATCCTCGATTTTTCAGGACCTGCCCCCTCAATGGCCAAAGACGAGCTTTTAGCCTCTTATCAAGGCCCTGTCGCTCATAGCTGGCCGAACGACCCTTATGTAAAAGGATCTTATTCTTATATCGCACCCGGGCAGGAAGAAATTTTAAGCGCAATCAAAGAAATCAATGGCGTTGCTGTAAGAACCCTTTTCGCTCCCATCGATGAGAGCCTTTTCTTTGCAGGCGAGCATACAACGATTCTTCTCGATGGGCTCGGCACCATTGAAGCTGCCTGCGAATCGGGAGAACGTGCCGCCCAGTTGATAGAAAATTGCGCTCTCAAGCTCTCTAGCTTGGGGTTGACAAACGATATTTAAAATTTCGTGTAATTTCGATTGTCCTGAGCATGTAGTTATAAAAGACTACCAATTTTTTACCACAGAGAACACAGAGCACACAGAGATAGAGTAAAAAATGCGTTTCTTTTCCTCTGTGATCTCTGTGTTCTCCGTGGTTAATTTCCTCTTTCAGCACTACATGGTTAGGACTACCAAAATATCGCTAATAATTTAGAAAAGCGACGAAGCCTGCAATCTTTTTTAAGCGATGGTCACTTCTTTGCAGAGATAGACGTCTTGAATAGCATAGAGGATCTGAATCCCTTCTTTCATAGACTTTTGAAAAGCTTTCCGTCCTGAAATAAGACCCATGCCGCCCGCCCTTTTATTGATCACAGCGGTCTTAGTCGCGTCTTGCAGATCATTTTCTCCTGAAGCTCCGCCCGAGTTAATCAGGCCGATCCGACCCATATAGCCATTGATGACTTGATAGCGAGTTAGATCGATGGGGTGATCTGAGCAAAGAGAGGTGTACATTTTTTCGCTCGATTTGCCGAACTTCAAGGCTTTAAAACCTCCGTTGCAAGCAGGGAGCTTCTGTTTTACGATGTCGGCCCCGATGGTGGCTCCGAGATGATCCGCTTGGCCAGTGAGGTCAGCGGCCTCGTGATAGTCTTTATCGGCGGTTTTAAAGGCGCTATTTCGGAGGTAGCACCAAAGGACGGTCGCCATTCCGAGATCGTGGGCGTGGGCGAAAGCTTGGCTGATTTCGGTGAGTTGGCGGCGGCTTTCGGGCGAACCGAAATAGATCGTAGCTCCAACAGCGACGCACCCCATATCGTAGGCCTGTTTCACTGAGGCGAAAAGGGTTTGGTCGTAGGAATTGGGATAAGAGAGGAGCTCGTTGTGATTGATTTTGAGTAAAAACGGAATCTTGTGGGCATATTTGCGTGCGACCGTGCCGAGCACTCCGAGAGTAGACGCGACGGCGTTGCACCCCCCTTCGAGAGCAAGACGGACGATGTTTTCCGAATCAAAATATTCGGGGTTGGGAGCAAAAGAGGCCCCTGCGCCGTGCTCGATCCCTTGATCGACAGGCAAGATCGAGAGATATCCCGTTCCCGCAAGCCGTCCTTGACTGAAGAGAGTTTGGAGGCTGCGGAGAACTCGAGGATTCCGGTCGCTGGCTGAAAAAATCCGATCGACCCAATCAGGGCCTGGCAAATGGAGCTTTTCCTTCGTTACCGTTTTACAAGTATGCTTTAAAAGTGATTCTGCATCTTTGCCTAAAACTGATTGAATATTCGAATAGCTCATCGTTCCCCGCTGAAAGGCTAAAAGGAGGGATTCTACCCTTCAAAGTCTCATTTTTTCCAGAAGTTTTAAATTTTCAAAAAAGAAATTCTTGAACCTGCAGATCCGATTTCTTATCCTCTACGCTTCCAGTATTAGGTGGGGTGTCCGTTTGATCAATGCAGGATTGGCTTTTCTATCGGGAGCCGCGAAATCAGGAACTGTCTCTCTTTTGTCGGGAGGGGCAGGAATCTTAGCGACCTTTGTTTTAGTTGAGGGCGCAGTCTCTTTCGAACTTGTTGCAAGATGGACTGTAGAACCCTGGTATGAGGCCGCAGCTTATTTTATTGGGACCTCCGCTGCAATCTATTCTGCATCCAGTCTGATTGCGAATACAGAAGGGTATGAACAATTAGGGGCGGTTTTAGCCGCAGGCTCTTTAGCGGGATTAGCAATCCATTACGCAACCGCCGGAAAGGCGGCTGCGATTTTTAATCGACATAAAGCAAAAAGCTCTTGAGGTAGGCGCTTTCTGGATGAAAAATAGAAATAGGATGGTCATGAGCTTGTCTGTGGCGTCCTACAATGCGGACAGTCCGTTTCGCCTCGTCTGCTGCGCGGAAAAGGATGTTTTGGAAAAGCGTCTCTTCGACGTGGTAAGAGCATGAGCAGGTAAGCAATAGACTGCCCTTCGGCAGGTTCCGCATCACATGAGCATTCAAATCTTTGTAGGCGCGGAACGCTCTTGCAATGTCTTCCCGCTTTTTAACAAATGCCGGAGGATCGAGAATCACCAAGTCGTAATCTAAAGGTTGTTTTTTCAGAAAATCGAATACGTCGGCTTTAATGAAACGATGCTTTTCAGGAGGCAGTTGATTCAGGCTTAAATTTTTAGCCACTTTCGCCTCGCACTTTCCGCTGATCTCAACGCTATCGACCTGCAAGGCTCCGCCAGAGAGTGCGGAAATGGAAAAGCCGCCCGTATAAGCAAAGCAATTCAGAACCTTTTTTCCTGAACTCAATTCCCGCACCTGCGCCCGCATTTCTCTTTGGTCGAGAAAAAGCCCCGTTTTCTGCCCTTCTAAGAGGTCAACCGAATAGGAAAGGCCCTTTTCTAAAATTTCAACTTCCGGCGACGATTCTCCATAGAGAAGAACTCTCACTTCAGCAAGCCCCTCTTTTTTTCGAAGGAAAGAAGTTGATTTTTCAAAGATCGCGCGGGGTTTTAATTCAGTAACAAGATGGGAAACAATTTCATTTTTCAGCTTTTCGATACCCGGGTTCGAAACTTGCATGACTAGGACGTCGTTATAGACATCCACGATCAATCCAGGAATCCCATCCCCTTCCGCATTGAGGAGCCGGAACGCATTTGTCTCCTGGGGATTAAACCATTTGCGCCGCAAATCAGCCGCTTCGCGGATCCTTTTGGGCAATGCCTCATCCAAACTTTCTTCTTTGAAAGCAAGCAAATGGCCAATAATGGAGCGTCCTCGATTGAGCATCGCTATCCCGAGTTTTTGACCCGAATGGGAAAACACCTCGGCCAAATCTCCCTCTTCAAAAGCTTCAAAAGAGGGCAGAGACGCAACAGCGCCCGAGTAGATCCAATGATGCCTTTGCAGGATTGGTTTTTCTTTTCCTGGTTTGAGGGTTAAACGAGAGCTAATTTTCGGCCTCCCGTTTTGCCAGCGTTTGCAGGAGCCACGACACGTCCGATTAAGTCATAATCGGCCACATCGGTGATCTCCACTTCATAGATTTTTCCGAACGAAGTGACGTTTCTTCCGTCGTTGATGATGATCTGCCCATCGATTTCAGGACATTGGCCGCTGTAGCGGGCCCGAAGGAGCAGATTCGATTCAGGATGAAATCCTTCAACGACCGCTTTCACTTTTCGACCGATCATTTTTTTGTTTCTCTTTCGAACCGATTTCATCTGTGCGGCGGCGAGCCTTTCAAAACGATCCTGTTTCACCTCTTCCGAAATTTGATCCGGAAGTTTCGCGGCATAAGCCTCTTTTTCGAGGGAAAATTTAAAAATACCCACATTGTCGAGAGGGGTTTTTTTGACAAATTCCAGCATCTCGGCAAACTGTTCTTCTGTCTCGCCTGGGAATCCAACCATCAGGCTGGTCCGAATGACGACATCAGGGACATCGGCGCGGAGTTTTTCAATGATGCCGATAATCTGTTCTTTGGAGGTCGTCCTGTGCATTGCTTTGAGCATTTGATTGTTGATGTGCTGGATCGGCATATCGAGATAAGGGCAAATGCGCGAGTCGCCCTGAATGAGAGCGATCAATTCATCATCGATTTCATCGGGATATAAATAAAGCAGGCGGATCCAAAAATCTTTTTTAACGTTGAGCATTTCCCGCAAAAGGGCGGCGAGAGCTCCTTTTTCTTTCCGGTCTTTGCCAAAATCTCCTAAATCTTGAGCGATTAAAATGACCTCGTAGACACCCTGAGAGAGCAGCGCGTCGAATTCCTTTAAAACCTGTTCGACCGATTTGCTTTTCAAAGGCCCTTTAATCGTAGGGATGATGCAGAAGGCGCACCGTTTTTTACAGCCTTCGGCAATTTTTAAGTAAGCGTAATGCTTTGGCGTAGAAAGCGTGCGAGGAACCTCGCCCCACTCCAGATAGCTTCGCGCCGAGGTGACAGCCTCTCCCTGTTCTCCAGAACGGACCGCATCGAGGACCTTTTCCACATCGCCAGAACCTAGCATGTAGTGGATGTCAGGGAACCGCTCTTTGAGCTCGCCGCTATGCTTTTGCACCATGCAGCCGGCGACAATCACTTTCGCCGTCTCTTTTTTAATTTCGAAAAGCTCCCGGATCGTCTCAATCCCCTCTTGGCGGGAAGATTCGAGAAATCCGCAGGTATTGACGACGAGAAAATCGGCATTTTCCGGCTGGGGGGCGACTTCGTAGCCCGCTTTGAGGAGAATTCCGATCATCACCTCGCTATCGACCAGGTTGCGTGCGCACCCCAGGCTCGTAAAGTGAAATTTATTCTTAAAATCGACGTTTCGTTGAAGCATGTGGGGAATTATAAGATGTGCTATTTTGATATGCAAAAGGAAAATCGAGAACTTTTTTGGCCGCTTATCTTTTAAGGAAAGCCCTCCTCTTGGCAATCTCTTTATGGTGCGTAGTAACAGGGACTTTCTTCCTCATGCACGCCATTCCAGGGGACCCATTTATCGGCGACCGGGTGATCCCGCAAGAGATCCTCGACTCTCTCTACGCATTCTACGGGCTTGATGAGTCTCTTTGGACCCAATACCTCACCTATTTTAAAGGAGTTTTGAAAGGCGATCTCGGCCCTTCGATCGTCTACCAGGGCCGTACTGTAAATGAATTTATTTGGGAAGGGTTTCCCGTTTCAGCCCAATTGGGCATTCAAGCCCTTCTCTTGGCCATTCCTTTCGGCGTTTTCTTAGGGACTTGGGCCGCTCAAAAAAGAGCTTGCTGGCAAGACAATTTTGCAATGGTGGTCTCAACGCTTGGGATTTCCGTCCCCAATTTCGTCCTTTCCAGCCTTCTCCAGTTTATTTTCTGTGTAAAACTCCACCTTTTGCCCGTTGCCCGATGGGGGTCTTTCGAGCACACGATTCTTCCCACGCTCGCGTTGGCCGCGCTTCCGATTGCCTTCATCGCAAGACTCACCCGCTCAAATATGGTGGAGGTCCTTCAACAAGACTACATTCGTACCGCCGCATCAAAGGGCCTCCCTCTTTTCCGCATCTCTTTGCGCCACGGCCTCCGAAACGCCCTCCTTCCTGTCATTACCTATTTAGGACCGGTGGCAACCCAAATCTTAACAGGCAGTTTCTTGATCGAAAAAATTTTCGCGATCCCAGGACTGGGCCAATGGATGATCCACAGCATTAATGGGCGCGATTATCCCATGATCATGGGTCTTACGATCTTTTTCAGCAGTTTCTTAATGATCGCAATGTTTGCCGTAGATCTCCTGTACTCAGTTCTAGATCCCCGCATCCGTTTTGCAAAAGAACGGAGTCCCTCTTATGGATAAGCCCATCGGATTTTTTGAAGACGCCTGGACCCGTCTCTGCGCCAATCCGGCCGCTGTTTTCGCCCTTTTGACTTTGGCATTCCTTTTTTTCATGGCCCTTTTCGGGCCCCTCTTTTCCCCTTACTCTTACTCTGAGATCCATCTCGAGCTCAAAAACTCCCCTCCCTCGCTTCATTACTGGTTCGGCAGCGACGAGCTTGGACGAGACCTTTTTACCCGCGTTTGGTGGGGGGCCCGCATCTCCCTCTTCATTGGCATTACCGCTGCCCTCATCGACGTCCTCTTCGGGATTTTTTGGGGGTCGATCGCCGCTTATTGCGGTGGAAAAATCGAAGAGCTCATGATGCGAATTTGCGACATCCTCTACGCCATTCCCTATCTGCTCGTGGTCATTTTACTCACCGTCATCCGCGGCTCCGGCATCGTCACCATCCTCATCGCCATGACCCTTACAGGCTGGATCAATATGGCCCGGATTGTTCGAAGCCAAATTCTCCAACTCAAGCAAAATGATTACATCACAGCCGCCCGCGCGATCGGCGCCTCCCCTTCCCGCATTCTTTTCCGCCATCTCCTTCCAAACGCCCTAGGCCCTATCATCGCTGCCATGACTCTCACCATCCCCACCGCTATTTTCACCGAAGCCTTCCTCAGCTTTCTCGGTCTCGGCATTCAAGCTCCCGCCGCCAGTTGGGGCGTTATGGTCAACGACGGCCTCCCTGCCATGCGCTACTACCCCTGGCGCCTTCTCTTCCCCGCCAGCATGATCACCCTGACCATGCTCGCCTTCAATCTTCTCGGCAACGCGCTCCGCGACGCCCTCGACCCCCGCCTCCGCCGCTAACCCTAGGAATGTTTTAAATCTTATGTAGCCTCAGTCTTATTTTTTTTCATCAGCGCGGCGTCTCTGCGCTGATGAAAAAAATAAGATCGAGGCTGTCAATATGCTTTTCAACGCCTCCACCTAATTATTCTGTTCTGTGGTAATTTGGTGGCTTATGGAAAAGAAAATGGTTCTCCAAGTCGAAGATTTGCGCGTCGGTTTTTCCGTCCAAGGGAAGGAATTGCTCGCTGTGAGAGGCGTTAGTTTTGACGTCAAAGAGGGCGAGACAGTCGGTATCGTAGGCGAATCGGGCTGCGGGAAAAGCGCCGCGGTCCAAGCAATGCTCAAACTCACGCCGGCAAACCGGATTTCGGGAAAAGTCCTCTTCGAAGGAGAAGACTTGCTTAAGAAAAGCAATGCGGAATTGAGGGCCGTTCGAGGAAGGAAGATCGGCATGGTTTTTCAAGATCCAATGACCTCGCTGAATCCAACAATGAAGATCGGAAACCAGATTCGGGAGGGTCTGCTTTATCACCGGATCGCGTCGAGAAAAGAGTCAAAAGAGAAAGCGCTCGAGCTTCTGAAAGTGGTCGGAGTGACTGAGCCAGAACTGAGACTGGAACAATATCCGCACCAACTGAGCGGAGGGATGAGGCAAAGGGTTTTGATTGCGATTGCTTTGGCCTGCAATCCAAAATTGGTCATTGCTGATGAACCGACGACCGCGCTCGATGTGACAGTCCAAGCCCAAATCCTGGATTTGTTAAAAAAAATGCAAAGCCATTTCCAAACAAGTCTGTTATTGATCACTCACGATCTCTCCGTTGTGGCCTCTGTATGCGATCGAGTTCTGGTGATGTACGCCGGTAAAATTGTAGAGCAGGGAACCGTCGAAGAGGTTTTATTGGATCCCAAGCACCCTTACACTCAGATGCTGCTCCGCTCTCTGCCCCATTTGGACAGACCCCGGTCGGAACCTCTTTTAGCGATCGAAGGATCGCCACCCAATCTTTTAATTCTGCCCAAAGGATGCCCCTTCAGGCCAAGGTGCCCTTTCGCATCGGATATTTGCAAAGAAGAGCCTCCAGCCGGAAACTCTACCGCCAATTGGGCCGCCTGTTGGAAGGTAGTTTGATGCTACTAAATGTAAAAAATCTCAGAAAAGTCTACGCTCAGGGAAAAAAGGAATTCACAGCAGTCGACGGGGTGAGTTTTAAAATTCAGCGCGGAGAAACGCTAGGCCTGGTCGGTGAATCGGGCTGCGGTAAATCAACTCTGGGAAAAATGCTCCTCCGTTTGATTCCTTCAACAAGCGGCCAGATTTTTTTCGACGGGGAAGACATTACAAAAAATCGGGGCAGGGCCCTTTGCCGCAGGATGCAGATGATTTTTCAAGATCCTTTCGCATCGCTGAATCCCCGGATGTCAATCGGCGATATCCTCAAAGAACCTCTTCAGATTCATGGTTTACCCGACCGGGTGGACGAGCTTCTTGATCTCGTCGGATTGCCGCAGGTCTCAAAAAACCGATTTCCCCACGAATTCAGCGGAGGGCAAAGACAGCGGGTCGGGATTGCCCGGGCGCTCGCCCTCAACCCCGATTTCATCGTTTGCGATGAACCGATTTCAGCGCTAGATGTTTCGATCCAGGCGCAAATCGTCAACCTGTTGATCCGTCTCCAAAAAGAGCTCAACCTCACCTACCTCTTTATCGCCCACGATTTAAAAATGGTCCGTTACCTTTCAACGCAGGTAGCCGTCATGTATTTAGGCAAAATCGTAGAAATGGGACCGGCCGAGCAGATCTTTTCCAACCCTCAGCACCCCTATACTCAACTCCTCCTTTCTTCGGCATTGTCTCTAGATCCTCGCAAAAAAAAGGAACCGGATCTTTTAAAAAAAGAGCTAACACCCTTTGTTTTTTAACGAAAATTCTTGCATAATCAACGACCATGTTTTTATCCAGCGTCACAAACACTCTTTTCGCTCCGGCTCTAACAAAAGACGAGGACTCTCCCCTCATGAGAGTCAGCCCTTCGTCCGTCCTTAAATCGGCCAGTTGGAAAACAGCTGCAGTGTGGGGAGGGTTGCATAGTTTTCAAATCTTTGGAAAATGGGGGCTGAGCCCTACTCTTTTTTCTTTAGTTTCCTTCGTTGGGATCAGCCTTGCTGAATTCATCAGGGCGCACCAGGCCGCGAAAGAGGCCAACCTTCAAGACTACATCCAATCGCCAAGACCCAGTACTGAAACGCTTCGATACCTCGTTGAAAACCCCCTTCTCATCCAAGAGCTGGTCGAACAGAGGATCGATCTTACAAAAACCGATCCGAAAGGCAACACCCTTCTCTTTGCTGCAACAGATCTGTACGATCTTGACGTCTTTGTTTTTGATCTGTTGTTCACCTCCGTTTCCTGGTCTCTTGAAGAGACTCTAAATTGTTTGGTCCATATGACCGAGTTTAGGGAAGAGCTTCTGGAACATGTCGTTGAGAAAAAATGGATCATCGGTACGAATTTAAACCCAAGCGCGCAAATGGCCCTTTGGATGTCTGTCCAATCAGATAAAGGAGTGAAACTCCTTAAAGAAATGGGATGCAATCCCAATATCCGGGATGAAACAGGAAAGACCCCTTTCTTGAAAACGGCCGCTGGCGAATATTACGGGGAGAACGCCCTTCAGCAAGCTCAGCGGTTGCTTGCTATAGGAGCCGACCCAAATGCACTAGCAATCGAGAATGGCATTTCAAAAAATGCATTGAAGTTAGCAAGGGAAGCTCAGCCAAGAGACCCTGAACTCATCCAGTTTTTAGAATCCCTAACCCGAAAATAGATTCATGCGCTGCAATCGGAAGATCAGAGAATCCCTGCCCTTTATTTCAGTTCCCCCTTTACGCAACAAGAAAATCGATTATTCGAAGATCTTCAATGTTTCGGGGAATGCGGCAGCTCTTTTAGGAATCTCTGCAGGAATCTTCAAATCATTCAATCGTTCCCTAGTCCCCACCTGCTCTCCCATCGAGGCCAGCTATTTATTTGCGATCTGCTCCTTTGGGCTTTTCTTCATCGCAGAATCGGCAAGGGCGCATCACGCCCTCCACTGCGGCAAAAAAAGAAAACTTTCTTAGAGACTGTTAACGGATTCAGATTTCGTCGAGTTTTTGGATTATTTTGGCCGATTTTCGACTTCAAAAATTGAGGGTTATATACTGCTTCCGGTTGAAACCCCTTGTTTTTACGGCGTCGGACAGCCACTGAATTCGAGCCCGCCTGCATCGCTAAACTTTTTAAGTTTAGCTGCTTCGGCGCCGCTAGCGCTGACT
>Ga0075362_10000056_pt1 | contig 36326 bp, 32 predicted proteins | sample EndMetdeltDD1762_FD_71397 | JGI IMG/M metagenome (GOLD analysis project Ga0075362, IMG submission 71397) | Populus endosphere microbial communities from Tennessee, USA - Endosphere MetaG P. deltoides DD176-2 | ecosystem: Host-associated > Plants > Roots > Endosphere | place: USA: Tennessee...
CGATTTTCGATTCAAAATCGGAGGGACAATATCAACAAAGGATATGGCCCTCCGATTTTGAATCGAAAATCGGCCAAAATAATCCAAAAACTCGACGAAAAATTTTATTTGGATAGGTTCTTCGGTATAACAGTCTCTGAGACCGGATCTTTTGACTTTTCTCGAAAATCTTTACTGTCGCTAATTTAAGTGGTTTTATTGGTTTTTTTAATGCTTTTTCCAATCCTTTACCCGCTTTTCAAAGTCACTCAATAGCATAGGTTGGTCTGATGAGTTTTTCAACCTAGCCCGATAGTCCCTAAACGTGGGTGCAAGACGGCGATGTTCAGAAGCTTCTTGGAGGACTTTTTCAAATGCCTCAGTGCCTACTTTGATAGGCTCAGTTCCCTTGTCGATTTGCAAAGAAGCGGATCTTTTTTTGGTATTTCGGGTGTGTGCTTTTTCTTCAGAAATTGAATTAGAGAGAGATAAAGACTCCGCTTCAAACCGTCCCTTGTTTCCAAGAAAAAATCCTGGCAAGTAGTCGGGTATCAAAGGTTCTATTCTTTCTCCAAAAAGATCCGCAGATGGGCTAAAAATAGGGCTGTTAAAGATCGTCGGGGCCGAGCCTTTTAGAGAAGAGCTAGAAGAGGAGCTAGATTGGGAACCGGGGAAGGACGAGAGGGCCAACTGTTTTGTTTTTTCAGAAAAACTCAAACGTTGGATTTCGTCTTCCGTTGTTTCAGGCCTCAGGAAGGAAGGGTAAATTGGGAAGTCTTTTTGAGTCTCCAAGAGAGACACATTCAAATTTTTTTCAGACGGTCCGTTAATCGTCAATTCCTTAAAATAAGTTCCGCTTAAAGATTCAGTTTTTTTTTGTAGCCGCCAGTTTTTCGAAATCTTCTTTTGTCATTTCAGGTAAGCGAGGAGGCGGTCCGAAACCAGCCGCTGGTTCGAGGCTTTGTTTTTTCGATGGTTCGAAAGAAATAGAGGTCATGTTAAAAATCCATTTTTAATGTTCATAAAATGATTCTGTCAATTTTTATTTTCTTATTACAATTCGTTAACTTTCTTCAGATTTTTTATTTTGTAAGTAATTTGAAACGCGCCTTTGGAAAGCATCGTAACCTAAGGGTTTTCCTTCGTGGCGCCCAGAAGTCTGGATCAATCTTTCTCGGTGCGTGTCGTATATGCATTTTATCATACCATTGGAAGAAGCTGCTTCAATAAGCTCTTTAAACTGCTCAGAATTTAATCGAATAGGACTGATGCCATCGCCAATCCGAATGTTTTTTGCAGCCCTTATTTCTTTTAAGAAATTCTTATTTTTTTCCCATTTTTTTAGGAGTGTAGAAAAGCTGTCTATTAGCAATGGTTTTCCTACATTTGGAGGAAAATCTCGGACCAATTTTTTTTTATATTTATCGAACACCCTCTGGCAACACTTGGGCCTCGAAGCCAATGCGAGGATTTCTTCAAACTTTTCAGAGGAGGATCCAATAGGGTCGCTTCCCTCGTCAATCTCAATGTTTTCTTGTTTTGAAATGCCATTTATTTTTTTCCAGGTGTTCACGCGGACTCTAAAAGTCTCGTAGCCCCAAGAATATCCTGATTGAATCAAGCTTTCTTTGTACCTGTTGTATACGCTCAAGTAATTTGAAGCTTGAAAAGCTTCTTCGAGAATTTTGTCAAACTTTTCAGAGTCTATTTTAATGAGACTGGCTCCATTGCTAATTTGGGTGGGTTTCTTTTTATCCCACTTGTTCAAATGGTTATTGAAGGCATTATAACCTAATGTTTTTCCTTCAAATCGCGTAAAATTCTGGATCAGCCTTTCCTTATACTTATTGTACACATCTTTGATGCTTGAAGCTTGAGAGGCTTCTTCGAGGACTTTGCAATAGTCCTCAGAATCAAAACCTATTTTAATAGGGCTAATCCCATCGCCAATTTGAGAGCTTTCTACAAGAGAAGACGCGGATCTTTTTTTGATATTGCAGGTCTGTGTCTTTTCCTCAGCAAGTGGAGGTGAAAATTGGGATATCGGGCTTAAGATCGGTGGTTTTTCCGGCGAAGATTCAGCATGGCGAGTAGCGAAGGGTTGTTCTAAGGGGGAATCTTGAGAATCGAAAGGATGGCTTTGAAAAGAATCTTCCAGGGGCTTTTTTTCTAAGAGTTCTTCGTTTCCAAGGAAAAATCCTGGAAAATAGTCAGGGATTAAAGGTTCTAATCTTCCTCCAAAAAGATCTTTAGATGAGCTAAAAGCGGGGCTGCTAACGATTGTCGAGGTCGAGTGTGTGGATGAGGAGCTAGATGGGAAATCAGGAAAGCGCGAGAGAGCAAACAGGCTTGTTTTTTCAGAAGTATTCAAGCGTTGCATTTCGTCCGTGTTTGTTTCGGGCTCCAAGAAAGAGGAGTAATTTCTGAAATCTTTCTCTAAGAGAGACACATTTAAATCTTTTTCAAACGATCCGTTACTCGTCCACTTCTTAAGATAATTCCCGCTCAAAAATTCGGGTTGTTTTGTAGCTGTCTGTTCTTCCCGGTATACTGACAATTCTTCCCTTGTCGCATAGGACAGGCGAGGAGGTTTTCCATAATCAGCCACTGGACTGAGTCTTTGTTTCTTTGATGATTCCCAGGAGATAGATGTCATTTTAAAAATCTATTTTTAATTACAATTGCTTTTGTTGATTTTATTTTATTTATTTCTTTTGTTTTATTTCTGATGTTCTTGAGATTTTTTATTTTCCAGTAATCTGAAACAAGATTTGAAAAAGTAAAATAACTTATGGGTTCCCCTTTAAATTTGCCCGAATCGTGGAGCAATCTTTCTGTGAATTCGTCGTATGCATCTTGTTTCTTAAGGGGGGTAGAGGCTATTTCGGCGATCTTTTTAAACTCATCAGAATCTAATTTAATAGGACTGGTGCCATCGCTAATTTGGGGGAGTATCGTTGTATCCCAATTGCGCACGTGCTCAATGAAGGTGGAATAACGTAATAGATCTCCTTCATAGGGCCCACAATGCTGGATCAGCCTTGTTTTATGCCTTTCGTACACGTTTATGAGGGTTTCAGCTTGAGAAGCGTTTTCGAGAAGTTTCAAATAGTCCCTAGAAAAGGGACTTACTTTAATAGGGCTAATCCCATCGCCAATTTGAAAACTTTCTCTAAGAGAAGAAGAGGATCTTTTCTTGATATTGCGGGTCTGTGTCTTTTCCTCAGCAAGTGGAAGTGAAGATTGAGATATTGGACTCAAGGTCGGTGGTTTTTCCGGAAAAGATTCAGCATGCTGCATCGTAAAGAGCTGTTCTAAAAGGGGATCTTGAGAATCGAAAGAAGGGCTTTGAAAAGAATCTTCCAGGGGCTTTTTTTCGAAGAGTTCTTCATCCCCAAGCAAAAAGTCTGGCAAATAATCAGGGATTAAAGGTTCCAGTCTTTCCCCAAAAGGATCCTCAGATGAGCTAAAAACAGGGTTGCTAACGATTGTCGGGGCCGAGTGTGCGGATGAGGAGCTAGATAGGAAATCGGGAAAGCGCGAGAGGGTAAGCCGGCTTGTTTTTTCAGAAGTATTCCAGAGTTGGGTTTCGTCCGCGGTTGTCTCGAGTTCTAGGAAGGAAGAGTAATTTCTGAAATTTTTTTCTAAGAGAGACACATTTAAATCTTTTTCAAACGATCCTTTACTTGTCGGCTTCTTAAAATAATTCCCGCTCAAAAATTCGGATTGTTTTTTAACGGTCTGCTCTTCCCGGTATACTGCCAATTGTTCCTTTGTCGCATAGGGCAGGCGAGGAGGCGGTCCATAATCAACCGCTGGGTTGGGTCTTTGTTTCTTCGATGATTCCCAGGAAAGAGATGTCATATTAAAAATCCATTTTTATTTTGTTTAAATTAATATTATATCAAAATTAATGTTTAAATAAAAGCTGAAATTATCGTTTTATTCAATATAGTTTCGTTTTTGTTTATGGGTTTTTTGTTTCTAATATCTTAAATATAAATAGGTTATGTGGACAGTCTCTTAGCCATTCGGCAACAGCCCTACCCAAAGACGATCTTTGTTTTATTTTTTGGTCGAGAGATTTTTAGAGTCCGAGAAGAGGGTGAAATTCATTTTTCAATCCATCGCCAAATCCGTAACCGAATTGTTTGAGGAAGTTCGTGGCGGGATCTTTGAGATTTTGGACATAAACAGAGTTGGGCTGCGCATAGGCTGCGAAATAAAGGTCGGTGGCTGGGGCTTTGGCAAGGCTTGGCCAATCGAGGATGAGCCGGGGCTGGAAGAGGAGAAGGTTTCCTGCTTTTGCAGGCAAAGGGAGAAGTCCGAGGGGAGAGCGGGTAGGCAAAGGGACTGTGGTGCGGCAAATCAAAAGGCCGAGGGTCAATCCTTGGATGCTGAAGAGATCTTTGGGAGGAAGCGCTTTTTCCCAGGGGAGTCCTGCGGGGATCCATTGATCGCAGGCGAGGCGGACTGCTTTTTTCCCCAAGAGCCCATGGACAACGGGGGCGAGTTTCCGGAGAAGAAAGTGTTGAAGCACGGGTTCGTTTCTCCAAAGGTCTCTTCCATTGGCATAGGTCTCGATGGCTGAGGGAGGATTGGATTTGGTTCTTTGCTTCAGGGCATGAAGGGCGCTATCAAAAACTGCTGTGCTATCGAAATCCATGTCGAATTCGATATGGCCGTTTTGAGTAAAAAATGCGGTTTGCTGCGATGTCAAAACAAATTTCATAAGGATTTCATCCGTAAAAGCGCTTCCGCTAGTTCTGTTTGTTCGGCAAACGCGGAAAAGCGGACGAACCGGGTTCCCAATGAACCGAATCCCTGGCCTGGAACTACGACAAGATGCGTCTTTTCCAAAAGATGGTCGAAAAATTGCCATGCGTCCATTTTTTCTGGAGCTTTACACCAGACGTAAGGAGAGTCGATCCCTCCATAAACAGCAAATCCAAGATGGCTTAGTCCATCGCGGAGAAAACGGGCTTTTTCTGAATAAGACTGGAGGATTTCCTGCTTTTCTTTTTGTCCCTGAGGAGTATAGAGAGAGGCGGCCGCTCTTTGGACGGGATAAGAAACGCCATTCGATTTCATTTCGCAGCGGCGCTTCCAGAGAGAATTGAGGGAATGGGTCTTGCCTACATCCCGCACTTTGATTTGACGGGGAATGACGAGATAAGAACAGCGAAGTCCGGTAAACCCTGCGGATTTCGAATAGCTGCGGATCTCAATGGCCGTCTCTTTTGCGCCCTCGATTTCATAGATGGATCGGGGGGCGTCTGAAGTGATATAGGCTTCGTAGGTGCCGTCAAAAAGCAAAAGGGCTTCATGTTCTTTGGCGTAATCGACCCATTCTTTCAAGGAAGAGCGGTCCATTGCAACGCCGGTCGGATTGCTGGGAGAGCAAAGATAGATCAAATCGACGTGGGTTCCTGGAGGTCTTGGCAGAAACCCGTTTTCTTCCGTGCATTCCAAATAAACGACCCCGCCGAAACGGCCCGTTTTTAAGGGGAGCCGCGTCCTTCCCGACAAAATATTGGCTTCTAAATAAGTAGGGTAGCAGGGGTCTGGAAGAGCGATTTTGTTATCAGTCGAAAAAATTTCTTGCAGATTGCCAATGTCTGATTTTGCCCCGTCTGAAATAAAGATTTCTTCGGGGGAAATTTTTAAATTTGCGTAATCGTGGCTGGCGATGGCTTGGCGCAGGAAATCGTATCCAGCAAAGGGGCCGTAACCGCGGAAAGTGGCCTTTTCTCCCATTTCTTGGGCGGCTGCAACCAGGGCTTGGACGGAAGTGGGAGGCAAGGGCTGCGTCAGGTCGCTGCGACCTAAATGAATGAGGGCGGCATGAGGAGAGCGGGATTTAACGGAAGAGATCCGTTTTTCCATTTCTGTTGCGAGGGATTCATCGGAGAGTTTTTGGAAGTGGTGGTTGAGTTTGACCATGGAAAAAACCTTGAATACCCTCTAAGATACACAAGCTTCTCGATATACCCAAGTGAATTCAAAAATTGACCTGTAGACGGGATTGAAAGCTGCCAAAAATCGACGATCGCAGGCTTGTCGTAAGCAGCCCTGTATTATCCAATACAGGGCTGCTTACGATCGTCAATTTTTGGCGCTTTGAACCCGTCTACAGGGCAATTTTTGAACTCACTTGGGTATAACCCACAAGTTAAACAAAATTTTGCTTCTCTGGGATTCGGCCGACAGGTTAAACTGGGGGTATGAATCCATTGGAAGCGCTCAATTTAAATCTCGAAACGATTGAAGAAAAATTAGGGTACGCGTTTGAAAACAAAGACTTTTTGGTTTTAGCGCTGATCCATCGATCGTATGTCAATGAACACCGGGAATTGGCTGGACAGCACAACGAACGGCTCGAATTTTTGGGAGATTCCGTCTTGGGGGTTGCAATGGCCGATTATTTATACCACCGGCTTCCTTCCCATCCGGAAGGGCAGCTCTCGCAGCTCCGCTCGCGCCTTGTCGACGCCTCTTCCTGCGCCCAGTATTTGCAGAAATTGGATTTGTCCCAATTCATCCTTTTGGGACGGGGAGAGAAATTGAGTGAGGGGAGGACCAAAGTTTCTATCCTTTCCGATGTTTTCGAGGCTTTGCTTGGAGCGATTTATCTCGATGGGGGATTGGGGATCATCAAATCGTTCCTTCTCTGCCATTTTGAATCGGAAATCGAAGCTGCGATCGGTAGTCCTCCTCGAAATTATAAAGCGGAACTTCAGGACTTTTCGCAGAAGAAATATCAAAAAACGCCGCTTTATAAAGTGATGCAAGAATCGGGCCCTGATCACGCCAAAGTGTTCCATGTAATGGTCCTGATCAATGAAAGCGAGGCGGGGATTGGGATGGGAGCTACGAAAAAAGAGGCGGAACAGCGGGCGGCGTTCGATGCCCTTTCAAAAATCAAAGGCGCGCAATGAGCAAAGTAGCGAATAAAACCAAAATTGTCTGGTCTTGCCGCGAATGCGGCCATGCGCAGATTAAATGGACGGGAAGTTGCGGCGCTTGTCAAAAATGGAACACTCTCGTTGAAGAAATCGCTGTCCCTGAAGAAAAACGGTTCGAATCGAAAAAGCCGCAGGCGGCGAAAGCTGTCCGTATTTCCGAAGTGAATGCGAGCGAGTTCAAACGGATCTCCACAAATATGGGGGAGCTGGACCGTTTGTTTGGCGGCGGCCTTGTCGAGGGCTCCTTGACTTTGGTCGGAGGCGAGCCAGGGATTGGAAAGTCGACTCTGATGCTTCAGATCGCCAATGCTCTTGCCTCTCAAGGACTGACAGTGCTTTACATCTGCGGCGAAGAATCGGCCGAACAAACCTCGATGCGGGCCCGAAGGCTTGGGATCGACAATCAAAACCTCTATCTTCTCAGCGAGACGAATTTCACGGCGATCCGGGCTCAAATCGACCAAGTCCAACCGGACGTTGCCATTGTCGATTCGGTCCAAATCGTCTACAAATCGGAACTGCCCTCATCGCCAGGATCTGTCGTGCAGGTGCGCGAAATCGCGACCGAATTTATGCACATAGCAAAAGGTCATGGCATTACGACGTTTCTTATCGGCCACGTTACCAAATCAGGCGAATTGGCCGGGCCTCGGGTCCTGGAGCATATCGTGGATACCGTATTCGATTTTGAAGGGGACCGCCAGCATGGTTTCCGGATGTTGCGGGCAACCAAAAACCGGTTCGGGGCAACCGATGAAATCGCGATTTTCCAAATGAAAGAAAATGGGCTCCAAGAAGTGCCAAATCCCTCTCAGGTATTTTTAGAAGAGAGGATGAAAGAGGTTCCTGGCTCCGCGATTGTGCCCGGACTTGAAGGGGCCCGTTCTTTTCTCTTGGAAATCCAAGCCCTTGTCACAGCCACTGCGTTCCCCAATCCTTCCCGCCGATCGACGGGGCTCGACTCAAACCGGCTGGGACTTCTTCTTGCCGTCCTTGAAAAGCGGGTTGGGTATCAACTGCATCATTGCGATGTGTTTGTAGCTCTCGCGGGCGGCCTTAAAATCGTTGAACCCGCGATCGACCTCGGCATTCTCCTCGCCATCGCTTCCTCTTTTTCGAATCGGGCCATTCCCTCCGATCTCATTGTCATCGGCGAGGTGGGCCTTGGCGGGGAAGTGCGCGGCGTCAGCCGCATCGAAACGCGGCTCAAAGAGGCGATCCACATGGGCTTTAAAAAGTGCATCTTGCCGAAGAAAAACCTCAAAGGGCTCTCTCCTCACATTGGAGAAAAAATCCGCTTGATCGGCGTTGATCTCGTCGACCAAGCGATCCAAGAAATCTTGTCATGAAAATCTTAAGCGGGGCCAGATCCTCTCCTTTGTCCCGCGCGCAAGCGGATGAAATTTTAGAAGAGATTCGCGCCTTTCACCCGGAAGTTCAGTTTGAAATGAACTGGGTTTTGACGCGGGGGGATAAAGACAAAACAGTTTCCCTTAAAGGTCTGGGAAAAGACGATTTTTTTACGAGGGAACTCGATGAGATGCTCCTCAAAGGGGAGATCCGCATTGCGATCCATTCCGCTAAAGATTTGCCTGAACCGCTGCCCAAGGGGCTCGCGCTCGCGGCTTTGACGCGAGGGCTCGATCCGCGCGATAGCCTCGTTCTGAGGGACGGCATGACCTTGGAAATGCTCCCCCCCAATTCCGTGATTGCGACCTCAAGCATCCGGCGCGAAGAGATCGTCTGCAGCCTCCGTCCTGACTTTCGTTTCGAGGATCTCCGAGGAACTGTTGGCGAGCGGCTTGAAAAACTAAAATCCGGAGAGGTCGATGGAATTGTAGTTGCCGAGGCCGCTCTCATCCGCTTGAAATGGACTCATCTAAATCGAATTTTTTTGCCAGGCGGGACGGCTCCTCTGCAAGGAAAGTTGGCTGTTTTATCTCGTGAAGACGATCTTGAAATGCAAACGTTATTTTCACTCATCCATGAAAACGCTCTATCTCGGACTTGACCCGAGCCGATTCCCTTGTTTAGGAACTCTTCTCCATTATCCAGTGATCCGGACAGAGCGGATCCAAGGGGCGGATTTCGTCAAAGCGCAAGAACTTTGGCCCGAATTTACTCATGTGGTTTTCACGAGCCAGACAACCGTTTCTTATTGGGATTTGGATTTGCGGGGTAAAACTGCCATCGCCATCGGCGAGCCGACGCGGGACGCGCTTCTCCTCCGGCATCCGCAGCCTCTTCTCTCTCCAAAGGCGACGCAAGAAGGGGTGATCGAGCTTCTTCAAACACTTGATTTACGAGGAGCGTTTGTTTTTCTGCCCTGTTCTTCTCGATCGCGGAGTTGTTTGACCGACTTTTTAAGCCGCTCAAACATTGTATTTTTTCGTCTCGATCTCTATGACACATTCTGTCAAAAGCTAGAACCTGTTCCTGATTTGGACGAGTTTGATGAGATCGTTTTCACCAGCCCTTCTACAGTCGAAGGGTTTCTTCGTATTTATGGGCAATTCCCCGCAAATAAAAAACTGACCTCTATTGGGCCGATTACGGAGTCAGCGCTTTGTGCCCTTAAAAATCGTCTCTCGATTATTTCTTCCTTTTGACAAGAGTCGCTTTTTTGACTTTCTGATCGCTGAGCTTTAGGCCTCGGGTCTGGACATCTTTGATGGGAACTTCTGTTAAAGCAAAGAGGGTCTCTTTCATTTTTTGCTTCGGCAGAGGAGTTAATTCGATAAGGACGTCGGGATGGGTAGAAAGATAGAGCAGTTCGCTCTCTTCGTCAAAGAAACGGTAGGTTTTGTCGAGGATGAATTTGTCGACGATGAACCGTTTGGCCCAAGGCTGGTGGGTTTTTTTGTTTTTGTAGACGACGCTTACGATTGTTTTTTTATCTGCGACAAGGATGGTAGCGGCGTTTTCGAAATATTGTTTTTCGGGGATCGGAGTGATTTTATAGGTCCCGTCATTGAAGAGGACGAGGAGCTTATCGAAATTGGTGCAGGAGAACTGGACCGGACCGGAAATTTTCGTCCCGGCGAACCCTGTTTCTGGATCGAAGCCGACTTTGATCTCTTTCGTTTCGATGGCGCGCCGGTCGATCTCTTCGATCGCTTTCACGCGAGTTTTGCGGGGGAATGAGGGGCCGAATTTCTCGATCAGTTTTTGCAGGTGCCGGATCGTGTATTTTTTGACGTTTTTTAAGTTTTTTTCCACTTCCTTCAACGATTCTTCGAGAAGGGCAACCTCTTCCTGATTTTTATCGATATCGAATTGAGAGATCCGCCGGATCGGGATTTGAAGGAGTTTTTCCCGGTCCTCGTGGGTGGGTTCCCGGAGGAGTTTTTTCCGGTAGGGTTTTAAAGAAGTGTCGAGCGTCTCGTGGATCCCTTCAAGAGTTTTGACGGTTTCTATTTTTTTATAGAGGCGGTTTTCAATGAAAATTCTCTCGAGAGTTTTGTAAAAGATTTTTTCTAAGAGGCGGTTCCGTTCGATCTCTAATTCCTTTTTCAGGAACTCGATCACTTTCTCGGCGTTAAAGGAGAGGATTTCATTGACGTCGGTCTCCCAAGGGAGGTTGTCTTTGATGACGATGACTTGCGAATTGAGGGACACCTCGCATTCGGTAAATCCATAAAGCGCATCGAGGATTTCTTCGGCATACTGGCCTCGGGGGAGCTTGATCTCGATTTCGATCTTTTCCGCAGTGTAGTCGTTGATCGACTCAATTTTGATTTTCCCTTTTTTCGCAGCCTCGTCGATCGATTGGATCAGGCTCTCCGTCGTTGTCCCGTAGCAAATTTCTCGGATCACGAGCGTTTTGGGATCTTTGATTTCGATTTTGGCCCGAAGTTTGACTTTCCCTTTTCCTTTCTCGTATTGGCTTTTGTCCATGATCCCGCCGGTCGGGAAATCGGGGAAGATTTTGAACGGCCTCCCTTCGATGTAGGCAATTTCCGCCTCCAGCAACTCGACGAAATTGTGAGGGAGGACCCGGGTCGCCATTCCGACGGCGATTCCGTCGGCCCCTTGCATGAGAAGAAGGGGGATTTTCGCAGGGAGCGTGACCGGTTCCCTATTTCGTCCGTCGTAAGAGGACACTGTCTCGGTGATGTCGGGATTAAAAAGGGTTTCTCTCGCAAGAGGGGAGAGCCGCGTTTCAATATAACGGGCTGCGGCGGCCGGATCGCCTGTAGAGGGATTCCCGAAATTTCCCTGCCGGTCGAGCAGAAACCCTTTATTTGCCAACGTGACAAGAGCCTCGTAAATCGGCGCGTCGCCGTGGGGATGGAGCTGCATCGTCTGACCGATCACGTTCGCAACTTTGTGGAGCTTTTCGTCTTTGATTTGAAAAAGCGATTCGAGGATGCGCCGCTGCACGGGCTTCAACCCATCAACCACGTTTGGAATGGCCCGGTCGAGGATGACGTAGGAGGCGTATTTGATGAAGTTGTCCTTCATCTGGTGTTTGAGATCATCCATTTTCAATCACGAGGTTTTGCATGATTAACGCTTTGCGGGCGGGTGTGTTTTTCCCCATATAGAGCTCGAGAGTCGGCTTAACATCGGAGAGGTTTTGGATCAAAACGGGCTGGAGCCTCATGTCTTTTCCGATAAAGGGCGCGAACTCGTTCGGAGAAATTTCTCCCAACCCTTTGAAGCGCGTAATTTCTACGCCTTTCTTCAATTCGTGGGCCGCTTTGTCTTTTTCCTCTTCCGAGTAACAGTAGACCGTTTTTTCCTTATTTCTCACCTTGAAGAGAGGAGTCTCGAGGATATGGAGGTGGCCGTTGATTACGAGCCCTTCGAAATAGGTTAAAAAGAAGGTGATCAGCAGGTTCCGGATGTGCATCCCATCGACATCGGCATCGGTGGCAAGGATCACTTTATGGTAGCGGAGGTTCGCTAAATCCTCTTCGATATTGAGCGCCGACATCAGGTTGTACATCTCTTCGTTTTTATAGAGCTGCTCCAGTTTCATCCCATGGACGTTAAGCGGTTTTCCCCTGAGCGAAAAAACGGCTTGTCTTAAGGGGTCGCGCGTCATGACGATAGAGCCGGAGGCAGATTCTCCCTCGGTGAGGAAAATCACCGAGCCTTGCCCCTCTTTCGACCCGTCGCCAAAATGGTATTTCGAGTCGCGGAGCTTCGGGATTTTAAAGGAGATTTTCTTCTGTTTCTCTTTGGCCTCTTTTTTGACGGCGGCCAATTCTTTCCTCAGCTTTTCGTTGAAGAGGATCCGGTCGACGATTTTTTTCCCTGTCTCGGGATTTTTATAGAGGAGGTTTTGGACCGCGTCTTTTACCTCTTGCACGATCGGCCCGCGGATTTCCGTGTTGGAGAGTTTATTTTTTGTTTGGGATTCAAACATCGGCTCTTTGACTTTGACGAGGATGGCCCCAACAATCCCTTCCCGCACATCGATCCCTTGAAAATTTTTCTTTGCGAATTCGTTCACCCCTTTCAGAATTCCCTCTCTAAAAGCCGAAAGGTGAGTGCCTCCGTCTTGCGTGTATTGCCCGTTGACGAAGGAAAAATAAGTCTCTCCATAACTCGAAGAGTGGAGAAAGGCAAATTCGACGCTTTTGCCCCGATGATGGAGGGCATCGTAAAGGCGGTCCTCTTTCACTTCCCCATTCAACAAGTCAAGCAGCCCGTTTTCAGACCGGATCTCCTCCTTGTTGAAAACCAGGGTCAGCCCTGTATTCAAATAGGCATAATGCCAGAGCCGCTTGAGAATGAACTCTTTTTGAAAAGCGAATTTTTTGAAAAGGACGGTGTCGGGGATGAATTCCACATACGTCCCGTTTTTTTCTTGGGTCTTTCCCTTTTTCTTCTCTTGCAAAACGCCTTTGATAAACCGCGCCTCGAAAAATTCCCCTTCCCGGTGGCTTCGCACCAAGAAATGAGAGGAAAGAGCGTTGACCGCTTTCGTCCCGACCCCGTTCAATCCCACGGAGAATTGGAAAACATCGTCGTTGTATTTAGCCCCGGTATTGATCTGGCTGACGCATTCAATCACCTTGCCGAGCGGGATTCCGCGTCCGAAGTCGCGAACGGAAGCCATTGATGTTTTTTCATTTAGATCGATCAGGATTTTTTTTCCCTCGCCCATGATGAACTCATCGACGGCGTTATCGATTACCTCTTTGAGCATCACGTAAATCCCATCGTCCGGATGGGAGCCGTCCCCTAGCCGCCCGATGTACATGCCCGGCCGCAGCCGAATGTGGGCAAGGGCATCCAGGGATTGAACTGCGCTTTCGTCGTATTTCTTAGCCATATCTTCCTTCATAGCATGTTTCTGTTTTTTCTGACTGGATCAAAATGCGGGGTTGATTGAAAATCATGCCAAAAGCGATTCAAAGGACTGGAAGGCGTCGATGGCGATTAAAACGGTGAGGGATAATTCTTGCAAAATAGCTCAGTACGAATGTTTAGGCGACGTATGGATCCATTCCAAAAATCCAGAAAAAAAGTGCAATGATCTTTTCAGCGAAAGCCAAAAGTGGACTCAAAGTTTGCAATTGCGCTTAAGAGCCGCTGATTCAGCCCTAGAGAATGCAAGCAAAATAGGATGGAGAAAAAGTAAATTCTGTAGAAAACTTAATTTATGAAAAACATCCCTCTTTTTCTCTCTCTGGCGAGCGATAATTTTTCAGGGATCCACCCGGAAGTTTTGAAAGCGATCGAAGAGGCCAATCGCGGCCATGCGATGGCCTATAGCGCCGACCCATGGACGAAAAAGGCGGAGGAACTCTTTAAACACCATTTCGGACAGCAGGCCGAGGCATTCATTGTATACAATGGGACTGCGGCGAATGTCTGCGCCTTAAAACATGTCCTTTCCCCTTGGCAATCCATTTTATGTCCAGAGAACGCCCATATTTGGACGGACGAATGCGGGGCCGTTTCAGCCGTTTCCGGATGCACGATTGTCCCTTTGCCGGCCAAAGAGGGGAAGCTCTCGATCGGCTCCCTCGAACCTTATATCCGCCACAAAGGCAACCAGCACCATGTGCAGCCAGGCGCGATCTCGATCACTCAAACGACCGAATACGGCACCCTTTACACAATCGAAGAACTTCAGGAGATGGGCCGGTTTGCCAAAAAGCATGGCCTTCTCTTCCATATGGATGGAGCGCGCCTCTCAAACGCCGCCGCAGCCCTCAACGTCCCTTTAAAAAAACTCACGACTGAGGTCGGCGTCGATCTCCTCTCTTTCGGAGGCACCAAAAACGGATTGATGGGCGGAGAGGCGATCGTGTTCCTCAAACCGGGCCTTTCTAAAAACTTCGAATTCGTCCGAAAACAAAATCTCCAGCTCGCCTCTAAAATGCGGTTTCTTTCCGCGCAATTTGTCGCCCTTCTCGAAAACGATCTCTGGCTCCGCAACGCCCGGCACTCCAACGCAATGGCCAAGTTCCTCGAAGAGCAAATCCGCCGCCATTTTCCTCAGTTCCACATCCTCTATCCCGTCGAGGCCAACGCCCTTTTCGTCCAGCTTCCCTCCTCCCTCATTAAAAAACTCCAGGAAAAATCATTCTTCTGGATCTGGGATGAAGAACGCTCGATCGCTCGTTGGATGACCACCTGGGACACCGAACCGAAATTCCTCGAGCGCTTTCTCGCGGATCTTCACAGTCTCTAAAGCCGTTTCCTGGATTAGATGCTTTTCTGGGTTAGCCAGGGACAGGATGGACAGGATAAACGGATAGGCAGGATAAAAAATTTCAGGCTTTATACCGCTTGTGATTCCAGATGAGTTCTGGCAATCCTCTATTTTTTTTATCCTCTTTATCCGTTTATCCTGTCCATCCTGTCCCTGCTTAATTAACAAAAACCTGAGGTAAATCTGTCCTTCTGAAAATTTTTGTGGAGAGATCCTGTCCTTGGCTTAAGTAATAAAAACCTGAGGCAAACCTGTCCTTGTGAAAAATTTTTGTGGAGAGATATAGTCGAGGGCCTATAACGTGAAATTTTGGTGAAAAAAGGGAGATATCGTCCATGACAGACAAAGAAAAAACGAGTTATCAGCTTCCTGAACTTCCCTATGACTTTAATGCCTTGGAGCCAGTAATTTCTGCTGAAATCATGGAGCTCCATTACTCCAAGCACCATAAGGGGTATGTGACGAACCTCAATGCGGCTTTGGAAAAATACCATGAGGCTGAGACGAAGAACGATGTTGCTCAAATGATTGCTTTGCAGTCGGCGATCAAGTTCAACGGGGGCGGCCACATCAACCACAGTATTTTTTGGACGATTTTAGCGCCGGTGTCCAAAGGCTTGCATCATGGCCCTAAGGGCGATCTGGCAAAGATGATCGACCGCGATTTTGGGTCGATGGACGTATTTAAAGAAAAATTGAATGCGGCAACCACAGCCGTTCAGGGATCGGGGTGGGGGTGGCTCGGCTACAATAAAGGGCAGAGGCGGCTTGAGATTACTACCTGCTCCAATCAGGATCCCTTAAGTACCCAAGGGTTGGTCCCTTTGCTTGGTATTGATGTTTGGGAGCATGCCTATTATCTTCAGTATAAGAACGTTAGGGCTGATTACGTCAAGGCGATTTGGCAAATTTTTAATTGGAAAAACATCGAAGAGCGGTTTGCAAAGGCAACTATTTAATGGGTTGAATAATACCCCCGTTTTAATTATTATAATGCCAATTAAATGAAAGAGATTCATGGGATTATTCTCTCGCAGCAAGCCAAAAATTAAGATTCAGACGACCAAGAAAGATGGATTTAGCGGATGGATCAAATGTTCCGGCTGTTCCGAATTGATCCACGCGAATGAATTAGCCCAAAATCTCAATTGCTGTCCTAAATGCGATTACCACTACCGCCTTTCGATGAAACAGCGGATCCAGCTGCTCTCCGACGAGGGGAGTTTTAAAGAGCTTTATACGGGCATTAAACCGATAGATTCTTTGGATTTCATCGATACCGAGAGCTATAAAAAGCGGATTGAAGACGCTGTGAAAAAAACGGGCCGCGACGATGCGGTCTGCGTCGGAACTTGCCTTTTAGAGAAAAGGCCGCTCGCCCTTGCCGTGATGGATTTTTCTTTCATGGGCGGATCGATGGGTTCGGTTGTCGGGGAAAAACTAACGCTCATCATCGAGTATGCGACGCAAGCGCGCCTTCCTCTTGTGATCGTATCGGCCTCAGGCGGCGCCCGGATGCAGGAATCGATCCTTTCTTTGATGCAAATGGCAAAAACTTCCGCAGCTTTAGCAAAACACCACGAGGCGGGGCTGGCCTATATTTCTCTTTTGACGAACCCGACAACGGGCGGCGTTACAGCCTCCTTTGCGACGTTAGGGGATGTGATCGTTGCGGAGCCCGATGCGTTGATCGCGTTCGCAGGCCCCCGCGTCGTAGAACAGACGATCGGCCAAAAACTTCCTCCCCGGGCCCAGAAATCAGAATTCCTTCTGGAAAAGGGGATGGTCGATTGCATCGTTAAGCGGGCTGAGTTAAAAAAACGGTTGGCCCTCTTCATCGAATTTTTTACGGGGAACGAACGATCTCCCGAGCCGGATGGAAAAGGCGATCTTGCCAAAAAAATGCCCCACAGATTAAAAGAGCTTCTGAAAATCACTGAAATGGCTCATGTCTAACAAAATCCAAGTTCCGATTGAAGTCACCGACCCAGAGTTGATCCCTGTTTATTCGACTCTTCTCGCAGCGGGCGCCGATGCTCGGGCGGCCATTGCCCATCCCTTGACGATTGCTCCTGGGACCTCTGCATTGGTTCCTATTGGCGTTAAAGTGGCGATCCCCGAAGGGTATGAGATCCAAGTGCGGCCAAGAAGCGGGCATGCGCTGAAATCGCAAGTGACGGTTTTGAACACTCCGGGAACCATCGATGCCGATTATCGGGGAGAGATCGGGGTGATCTTGATCAATCATGGAAAAGAACCTTTTGTTGTGGCGCCCAAAATGCGGATTGCCCAATTGGTTTTAGCGTCTGTTTGCAAAGCCGAGTTTGTTTTGCAGGAATTGTCGACAACGCAGCGCGGAGAGGGCGGGTTTGGCCATACTGGCGCGCTTTGATCCGCTTTTCAGACCCTTTAAGAAAAAGGAATTCATGAGAATCTCCGATTATTTGGATTCTCGGCTGATCACTTTTCTCGATGCCTCATCTCGGGACGAGGCGATCGATGCATTGATTGATTTGCTTGAAAGCGAAGGGAAGTTCGTTGATAAGGAACAGTTTCGACAGGCGATTTTCCATCGGGAAAAGCTCGTTTCCACAGGGATCGGGATGGGCGTAGCCGTCCCTCACGCAAAACTCAATGAGTTCCCCCATTTTTTTATCGCGATCGGCATCCAGCAGAAAAAAGGACTCGACTGGGACGCTTTGGATAAAGCTCCCGTCCGTCTCATCTTTATGATCGGAGGCCCCGATCACAAACAAACTGAATATCTTCAAATTCTTTCTCTTCTCACCTCTGCGATTCGAGATGTGGATTTGCGCAAACAACTCCTCAATGCCGACAGTCCCGAAGAAGTTCTCGAACTTTTCTCTTCTTTTTAAAAAAGAAATTTTGCTATTTTCGAATTAAGAGACTGTCGTTGAAATCAGCTTCTGTCGATTTTCGGGTTCTTTTGATCCGATTTTCGATTCAAACTTTGGGGGCAATATCAATTCGTATATTGCCCCCAAAGTTTGAATCGAAAATCGGCCAAAATAATCCCGAAAAGCGACGAAGCCTGATTTTAACGACAGTCTCTAATTACTGCCTCCCATGGGATGAAAATGGATTTAAAGCTCAAAGATGTCGCTGAACTGTTAAACGTTTCTGAAACGACGATCCGCCGCTGGGTTGCCGACAGCAAAATCCCGTATTACAAGCTCAACCAGCAATTCCGTTTTTGCCGCAGCGAAATCGAAAGCTGGGTCCTTAGCTGTAAGCAAGGAGGCGGGTTCGCTCCTTTTGAAGAAGAAGAGGAAGAGTGTCCGAAAGAAAGGCTAGGAACCCAGCAGTTCGGGCTTTTCCGAGCGATCCATAAAGGGGGAGTCTACATCGATGTCGAGGGGGACTCTAAAGAAGAGGTGATCACTGCAGCAATGAAACGGATCGCGCTCAATCTTCACCTTGACGCCGAAGTGATCACCGACCTCTTGCTCGACCGGGAACGTCTCATGCCTACCGCCCTTTCAAACGGGGTCGGCGTGCCTCACACCCGCGATTTCCTTCTTCAGGAGTCGTATGATGTGATTGCTGTCGTCTTCCCGAAAAAACCGATTGAATACGGCGCTCTTGACGGCAAGCCTGTCAACACTCTCTTTTTCCTCTTCGCCTGCGATGATAAAAGACATCTTCATCTTCTCGCAAAGCTAGCTCACCTGAGCAGCAAAGCGGAAAACCTCTCCTTCATGAAAAAGCACCCTTCCAAGCCAGAGCTGCTTGAATACATCAAAAATTGGGAAGCGAGCCTCAAGCCCTCTTCCCGCGAAGAAATGGCATCCCGCTGATTTTTCAAAGAGCGGGGGATCTCCCCGCGCCCTCTTTCGAAAATTCTTTTTTTTAAATGAAACAGACCGCTAGAATCTCGCCCTTTTTTAAGGGAGATTCCAAATGGCAGCAAAAATTCAAAGATGCAGCGTAGAGATTGAAGCAGAAGAAGCGAACAGGGTTCAAAGATTAGAGCTGTATAAAAGTGCGCGTGAATGTAAAAAAATCCTAACTTCTGACGATACGTCTGATCATTTAATCTCGAAAATTAAATTATATGGAGATCAATTAAAAGAATGGAGCCGCCGGATCGTAACAAAGTCATTAAGCAACAAAATTCCTACTCGCATTCTACGTAGGGAATGTTCTTATTACGCAATTGTCTTCAAAAATATCGCTGCTTACCTTCAATTTAGGAGAGCTTTTTATGATGCGGCGGTCTTTGTTGATGAATTAGTCCGATGCCTTGCCGGGGTAAAAGCTTACCGTGCCTATGGAGATTTAAAAAATCAAAAGAGCGATCCTCAGATTCTATCCTATCTTGAATTCATAAAAGAAGATCCAGTTAACCTCATGATTCCAACTGTTGGAAAGAAAGAGGAGAGCAAATCGTCGGAAAGTTCGGAGTCTAAAAAAGGAAAGCCCTTTAAAAAACTGGCAGTATAAATGCGGGGGCATGATGCCCCCGCAATCAATTTAGTCTTTTTTGGCGAGAGCCTCTTCTTTGGGCTTAGAGGCTTCTGGGTTTTGGTCGATGAAGGCGATGGCGCCGTCTTTGAGCGAAATGAGATATTTCTTCTCGACGTTCGGGTTTTGGAGGAGTTTCTCGGAGAGTGGGTCTTCGAGATACTGCTCGATCATGCGGCGAAGCGGCCGGGCTCCCATTTCGGGGAGATAGCCTTTTTCGACCAGGAATTCCGAGGCGGCATCGTCCATGGAGACTTCGATCTTCTTTCTGGCGAGACGTTTTTTGAGTTTGTTAAACTCGAGATCGATGACTTTTCTGAGCGCCGCTTTATCGAGGGTGTGGAAAATAACCAGGCCATCGAGGCGATTGATGAACTCGGGCTTGAAGTGCTTTTTGACAGAACCTTCGATCTTCTCCCGCATTGATTTGTAATCCATGACGTTTTCTTTCGCTCCGAAGCCCATTTCCGTGGATTTTCGGATCAGGTCTGCGCCGAGATTCGACGTCATGATGATGATTGTATTGCGGAAGTCGATCTTGCGGCCGACCGAATCGGTCAAATGCCCCTCTTCCAAGATTTGGAGGAGGAGGTTCATCACGTCCGGGTGCGCTTTTTCAACTTCGTCAAACAGGACGACGGAATAGGGGCGTCTTCGCACTTGTTCCGTGAGCTGTCCGCCCTCTTCATAACCTACATATCCTGGAGGCGAGCCGGTCATGCGGCTGATCGCAAATTTCTCCATGTACTCGGACATGTCGACTTGGATGAGGGCATCCTCGCCGCCGAACATGTGGGATGCGAGGAGACGTGCAAGGTGGGTCTTCCCAACGCCTGTAGGTCCGAGGAAGAGGAACGCGCCAATGGGGCGGTTCGGGTCTTTGATGTCGGCCCTGCTGCGGCGGATGGCGCGGCAGACCGTGCTGAGAGCGTCGTCTTGGCCGATGATCTTCTCTTTGAGCGACTCTTCCATCTTGAGCACTTTTTCCGTTTCCCCTTCGGTCAAGCGGGTGACGGGGATGCCGGTCTGTTTAGCGACGATATTCGCGATGTCTTCTTCATCGACAATCGGTTGGTGTTCATCTTTATGGGATTCCCACTCGGCGCGCGACTTTTGCATCTCTTCGCGGAAGTTTTTCTCCGTGTCTCGAAGTTTGGCCGCTTTCTCGTATTCTTGTTTGCCGATCGCCTCTTCTTTGGCGACGCGAGACTCTTCGATCTGGCTCTCAAGGCGGCTTAAATGTTCCGGCTGATGCATCATTGAAATGCGGGCCTTTGCTCCGGCCTCATCGAGAAGATCGATCGCCTTGTCAGGAAGGAAGCGGCCTGAAATGTAACGCTCCGACTGATGGACCGCGGCCTTTACCGCAGCTTCGGTGTAGACGCATTTGTGGTGCTCTTCATATTTTGGTTTGAGCCCATTCAAGATGAGGATACTCTCATCGATGGAAGGGGGTTGGACGATGATTTTCTGGAATCTCCGCTCCAGAGCTGGATCTTTCTCGATGTGCTTGCGGTACTCGTCGAGGGTTGTGGCCCCAATGCACTGAATTTCTCCGCGGGATAAAGCCGGCTTCAAGATATTGGAGGCGTCGATCGCCCCTTCTGCGGCGCCAGCGCCGACGATGGTATGAAGCTCATCGATGAAAAGAAGGACGTTGCCGTTTTTCCGGATTTCGTCCATGACGGCTTTGATCCGCTCTTCGAATTGACCGCGGTATTTCGTGCCGGCGATCATGAGGGTCAAGTCGAGGGAAATGAGTTTTTTCTTACGCAGATTGTCAGGGACGTCGCCGCGGATGATCGCTTGAGCGAGTCCTTCTACAATCGCTGTTTTGCCGACTCCGGCTTCTCCGATCAGGACCGGATTGTTTTTCCGGCGGCGGCAAAGGATGAGGATGAGCCGTTCCACTTCGTCGCGGCGCCCGATGACCGGATCCATTTTCCCTTCGCGGCACATTTCGGTCAGGTCGTGGCCATAAGCGCGGAGCGCGGGCATTTTGTCGTTAGAGGGTTGAGCGGAGGTCCTGTCTCCTTGCGCTTGGCGAGGGGAGGCGCCGGGGGTGTTTTGGGAGGCGGAAGGGGTCGGTCCCATGGGAGGGAGTTGAAGATTGAACGTTTCGAGCTCTTTCAAGACCTCTTTTCGGATCTCTTTTAAATTGATGTTCAAATTCTCGAGAACTTGAGCGGCAACGCCATCGGTTTGGCGCAAAAGGGCGAGCAGGAGGTGTTCTGTCCCGACGTAGTTGTGGTTGAGGTTGGCCGCCTCTTCATTCGCGAATTCAAAAACTTTCTTTACTTTTCCTGTGAGGGCAGGGTCCCCGTAGACCTGGATTTCAGGCCCGAATCCGACGATCCTCTCGACTTCAGTGCGGATCGCTTCGTAATCTAAGTTCATGTTTCTCAGGACGTTGACAGCGATCCCCTGACCTAATTTCAAGAGGCCGAGGAGGACGTGTTCCGTTCCTAAGTAATTGTGGTTCAACCGCTGCGCTTCTTTTTTTGCGAGCTTGATGACCTGTTTGGCGCGATTGGTGAATTTATCAAACATAGCGATGCCACCTTTTCTCTATTATAACTCTTGCCGAGGCTCCATGCAATCCGCATTTTCCTCAAATGAGGCCCTGCCTAAAGACCATCCCCATAAAGAACTTTCTAATACGCCCCGGCCTTTTCTTTGGGAAGCAAAATTATTTGGATCTATTGTTAAAATCTCTCTAAAATGGGGCCATGTTAAAGACAATTTATACAAAGCCCTCTTCGGCCCAAATGATTATGGCCTTGGATGAAAAACTTCTTGAAGAACTCGATCCAAAAGGCTCCCCAGTTCTCCATTTGTATGAATGGGAGCGGCCGTCTGCGACCTACGGCTATTTTATCCAGCCGGAAAAACATCTCGATCTCGCGAAAGCGGAGGGGCGGGGAGTGGCTCTGGCGCGGAGGCCGACAGGCGGGGGGATCGTATTTCATATTTGGGATTTGGCCTTTTCGTTTCTAATGCCGTCCGAGCACCGGGGCTTTTCTCAAAACACTTTGGAAAACTACCGTTTTGTGAATGAGGCTGTATTGGCGGCGGTCGAGAGCCTTTTCGATTTGAAAAAGGCGCAATTGATTGTGAAAGACGGGCCGTCTTTGGGGCCGAACTGCCAAAATTTTTGTATGGCGAGGCCGACCCAATACGATGTGGTCCATGAGGGGATGAAGGTAGCGGGAGCCGCTCAAAGAAAGCGGAAGCAAGGGTATCTGCATCAGGGGACGATTTCGCTGGCATATCCGGATGTCGAGCTGTTGAAGGAGATCCTTTTATCGAAAGAAGAGTTGGTGGCGGCCATGCAAGCTTACACATTCGCCCCGTTGGGAAACGATCATTCCCGCTTGAAAGAGATCGGTGAAGAAGTGCAAAAGCGGTTGATTCAAGTTCTGATGGAAAAATTGTAATCGTCTCGTTATACTGATCGACTTATGTCCAAACCAAAAACCGCAATCACTCCAACCCGCGCCGAAAACTACCCTGAATGGTACCAGGGGGTCTTAAAGGCCGCAGATCTTGCCGAACACTCTCCTGTGCGCGGGTGCATGGTGATCAAACCCTGGGGTTATGCGATCTGGGAAAATATCCAGAGAATTTTGGATGGGAAGATTAAAGAAACGGGCCATCAGAACGCTTATTTTCCTCTTTTTATCCCTTTGAGTTTTTTGGAAAAAGAGGCAGAACACGTCGAGGGTTTTGCGAAAGAATGCGCTGTTGTCACGCACCACCGTTTGGAAAAGAATAAAGACGGGAAGCTCGTTCCCGCAGGAGAGCTGGAAGAGCCGCTCATTGTCCGCCCCACCTCTGAAATGATCATTGGCCACTCGTTTGCAAAATGGGTCGAATCGTACCGCGACCTGCCGATCTTGATCAACCAATGGGCCAACATCGTCCGTTGGGAAATGCGGACCCGGATGTTCCTTCGCACTGCCGAATTTTTGTGGCAGGAAGGGCATACGGTCCACGCTTCAAAAGAAGAAGCTGTTGAAGAGACGAAACAGATGCTGGGCGTCTATTCCGACTTTTGCCGCGATGCGCTCGCTATGCCTGTGATCCGCGGCGAAAAAACCCCCTCTGAAAGATTTCCAGGGGCTGTCGATACCTATTGCATCGAAGCGATGATGCAGGATCGGAAAGCCCTCCAAGCAGGAACATCCCATTTTCTCGGCCAAAATTTTGCGAAATCGTGCGGCATTCAATTCATGAGCGAACAGGGGACCCAGGAATTCGGCTGGACCACATCTTGGGGAGCCACTACGCGTCTCATCGGTGGAATGATCATGGCCCACAGCGATGACGACGGCCTCGTCTTGCCCCCTCGCGTCGCCTCAGCCCATCTTGTGATCATCCCCATCGTACACAGTGATGAGACAAGGCCCAAGGTGATCGAATATTGCGATCAACTGGCCGTCTCCCTCCGCAAGGTTCATTATCAAGGGCAGCCGGTCCGCGTCATCGTCGATAAAAGGGATTTGCGCGGAGGAGAAAAGAGCTGGTCCTGGATTAAAAAGGGGGTGCCTTTGCGCCTCGAAATCGGTCCGCGCGAGGTCGATTCAGAACAATTAAACCTTTGCCGCAGAGATAAGGCGCATCGGGATGGAAAAATCTTTTCCCGCTCGCAGCTTGAAACAGAAATTGGGTCCGTCTTGGACGAGATCCATTTTCATCTCTTAGAGAAGGCGACTCGGTTCCGCAACCAACACATGGTGGAAATCGACACCCTTAAAGATTTTGCCGAATTTTTCACCGCAAAAGGGGAGGAGATCCATGGTGGATTCGCCCTTTGCCACTGGAACGGAGATCCTGCGATCGAGGCGAAGGTCAAAGAAGAGTTCAATGTCACCATCCGCTGCATCCCCTTAGACCTTCCCGCCAAAGCGGGCCGCTGTCTATTCACTGGAGAGTCCAGTCCCCGCCGCGTGATCTTCGCAAAATCTTACTAGATTATGACAGCTTTTTGGAACCCCGCAGAGAGACAAAAGCTAGAACTATTGCCTGATTACGAGCGTCCCTCTTTTTTTTCAGAAAAATCAATTGCGCAGTTGGGAGAGCTTCAAAAAAAGACATCGGAAGTTGCCTTGCAACAAATTCCACCTTTAAGTGCGAGCTACCTTAAGGAATGGGGAAATAATTATTTGGTTGCAAACGATTTTTTGGGAGATGAGTTTCCTCCTTTCCAAAACAAAGCCATGCCAGATTTAGACCTGGAAGCATCTGCCTCTCGGGCATCCCCAAGGAAATATTGTCTTTGGGATGGGACCCTTGCCGCAGAGCAGGATAGGAATGAAGGCAAAACAGTTTTTTCGGGGCTGGCGCAGTCAAAAAACAATTCCTCAAGTCGTTCCGGTAGATCGCATAAAGTTAAAAGAAAGGGATGTTTTTCCTTTCAAAAGAGCCTTTCTTTAAATCCCCGTCCTGCCGGTTTGCCGCGCAGTTCTTGGAAGGATATCGCTCCAGTTCCTATAGAGCGAGAGAGGCTCCCAGAAGATGAAATGGATTTTTCGGTATTTGGTACGGAAGAGAAATTAGTCGACGCATTGACTGCATTTTTTTCAAGAAAGCTCCCGACAGGGAAAAGCATTGAAACTATAAAGGAAGTATCGGATTTTTTTTTCAAAAACGAAACGGCCTTTGAGCGGCTTTGTTATTTTGTATTAGCAATGAGAGGATTGAGCCAGGACGTCTCAATGTGGTATTCAAAGGGGGAGCGCTACTTATTTGATAAATACTGCAAACAGTTCAAGGTTAAAGAAGAGACGGCTCGCTTTCAAGTTGTAGGCACTAGGGAAATAGAAATTCTTGCTCAAGAGAAAAAGGCTTTAAAAGCCCTAATAAAAGGAATCCTCGATGACGGCAGGCAGGCTACTTTATTGAGTGTCAGTAAGGCTTATGATGTGCCTATCGGCGATCTCAGTAATTCTTTGGCCTATGTTCAAGACAGAGTCGCTGGAGTAATCAGGAAGAAAAGAAGCTGTTACCCTAGCAAAGACAAATGGGACTTTTGGGATTCTTTCGCAAAAAATAATAGTCAGGCGATTACCGCCTCTAGGCGACAAAACAAAGACGATTCTAACTCCGATTAAAATCATCCAAAAAAGCTCGACGAAAAATTTGCGCAGCTTGGCTTTGCGCTGAGAAAGGCCTCCAGGGTCCTCTCGTGTTTCTGCAGTACCAAATTCCTGATTTTTGAGCTCGCATGGATGTGGCCGCGATTACCCTTTATTTGATTGTAAATGGTATATAGTTTTCATTTTTTCTTGTTTTAATTATAATTATTATTTGTTATAATATTGTTTTATTAATTAGAAAAAGGCTTTTGTTATGTCTATTCCTTCTTGGACGCCATCAAAGAAACAAAGACATGAACCGGCGGCTGATTTTGTCCTTCTTCCTTTGCCTGAGGCGGCGGGTGAATTAGAGAAATGTCAGGAAAAGTCCCAAGGAATTGCATTGCGCCAGCTTCAAGATTTGAGTAGGAGTTATCTTACAGAGTGGTTCAACGAAGAATGGCCCGCAAGCAGCTTAAATGCGTCTCTTTTATCTCCAAAATTTGAAGAAAATAACCCTTCTCAAGAGAACTTTTTTCCAGATTCTAGCGCCTCTGTGTCGAGCCTGTCTTTAAGCTCATTCGAAAAACAAGAGCTTGATCTGCTCATAAGGACTCCTCCTCTTTTGCTGGAGGCATCACCGGATGATTTGAAGGCATATGCAATGAGACAGAAATTACCTTCAAATTCGAGCGTTGCTCCGTCAAGTTCATCGTTGAGTTCTTCGTTAGGTACTGTCCCAAATCCTAAAAAGACAAAACGAAAAGAGATAAAATCTTTAGAAAACGAAAGTCTTTCTAGTAAGGAGGAAGGGTTTTTAAACGCCTTAATCAAGGGCACTTTAGATGACGGAAGTCGCGCTACGCAACATAGTGTCTGTAAAGTTTACGAAGTGTCTGTCAGTTATGTGAGACAATATGCACGCTATATTAAAGATAAAATAAAAGAAACAAGCCACAAAATCTCCCAATACCCCTCCTCAAAAAAATGGAAAGCTTTAGATGCTTATGTGGAAATGAATCGACAGAAAATAGTGGACTATATCAACAGAAGAAAGATAAGAGGCAGTCAAAAGGTAATCGATGAAGACCTGTCTACTGAGGAGGAAAATTTTTTAAACGCCTTAATCACGGGTACTTTAGATAACGGACGTCCCGCTACTCGGGATGCTGTTTGTAAAGCCTATAAAGTGACTCCGAGTGTCCTCGCTGGGTTTTCGCGTTATATTCGAGATAAAGCTTCTGGAACAATCAGCGATGTTCGCCGATATCCTGCCCAAAAGAAATGGAAAGCTTTAGATGCTTATGCAGAAAATAATAAACAACAAATTCTAGCCTATATCGGAAGAAAAGGTCCTGATAAAAGAAAATTAATTTTAAGCGGAGAGAGCGAGAAAAAGGAAATAAAAAAAAACGAACTGAGATCTGGAATCGTGCCTCCCGACCAAAGGATTAGAAACTGAATCCGTTAACAGTCTCTTAGGCCGGCCAAATTCTTACTAGCGAATAGAAAATACGTAGGTAAAAAAGCCGCATATGCTTCTCTCGACAATTTGAAAACTGCTTTGAGTAAATACATGAGCGGGAAGCTAATTGTGCAAGATGCCTCGTTAATTATTGGAAAAAGCCCTAACGAAGTAATAAGAATTGCGGGTCTATTTAAAAATTATTTTCAGGGCAAGCCTGCTTCAGACCGTGCTTATATTACAGAAAAGAATTTTGATGCGTTGGTGAGTTACTTCGAAGGAGCGGAGGGGCTGGAGGTTTTGGAAAAATATTTCAAAGTTCCAAAATGCGGCAATCTCCTAAGGTCATCCCGCTAAAGAGCTTCTCTGTCTAGACCGCCTCTATATGCAAAAAAACGACAGCGATTCTAGCTCTGATTGAAACCATCCAATAGCTGGAAAAATATTGGGCATCTGATAATCTATCTCTTTAATTGTAAAAGAGATAGAATTTTCTGTTTTGTTTGTTTTAATTATAATTTTTATTTGTTATAATATTGTTTTATTAATTATAAAATTGGTTTTTTGTGACAATTTATTCTTTGGGGTTATTAAAGAAACAAAGACTCGAATCTCCTCCCCTTTTGCCCTTAGCGACAGGGGAAGAACTAAAGAGCTATCGAGAGAGATGTAACGCAATTGCAGCGTTGAGTATGCGCTATCTTGAAGAGTGGTCCAACAAGGAATGGCCCGAAAGCAGCTTAAATGCGTCTCTTTTATCTCCCAAATTGGAAGAAAATAGCCCCTCCCAAGAAACCTCTTTTCCAGATTCCAGCTTCGCTTTGCCGAGCCTATTTTCAAACTCATCACAAAGACAAGAACTTGCTTCGTCAAGTTCATCGTCATCGTCGAGTTCTTCGTTAGGTACCCTCCCAAATCCTAAAAAAACAAAACGAAAAGCAAGAGAAACCTCAAAAAATAATGAACTTTCTAAGCAGAAAAAAATATCTTTAGACGCCTTGTTCAGAGGAGTTTTAGATGATGGACAGAAGGCTACGCTAGGGATTGTCAGTAAAGTCTACGGAATGTCTAAAGAGAGTCTCCAAAAATATTCATGCTATATTCAAGATCAAGTAAGCAAATATGCTCACGAAACTTTTCGATACCCTTCCCCAAAAAAATGGAAAGCTTTAGATGCTTATGCAGAAAGCAATAGACAGAAAATTTTGGACTATATCAACAGAAACAAGCCAGGCCGCCCTAACCCGGCAAAATTGATTTTGAGCGGAGAGGGCGAAAAAAAAGAAGTTAAACAAATTGAAGTGAGATCTGGAATCGTGCCTCTCGAAAAAAGGATTAGGCCGACTCGGTTCTTGATGGCAGGAAGGACCCATGTAAAATCAAAGGATTCTCTCGAAAATTTGAAGAAAGCTTTAAATACATATATGAGCGGGGAGTCAAGTGCGGAAGAGGCCGCATCTATTATTGGAAAGGCTTCTGATGAAATAATACGCATCACAAGCTTGTTTAAAAAATATTTTAAGGGCGAGGCTCATTTGACATCTCGTCCGATTATTGATGTAAATAATTTTAACGCGTTGGTGAGTTATTTCGAGGGTGATGGGAAAGGGGTTTTAGAAAAATACTTAACAGGCCAAGGTGCAAAACCGGGGCGTAAGGTATCTTCCTTCCTCTGACGAGCGCCTCTCGGAATTGCCGTTAGATTTTTTGTGAAAGACTGCCCATCAAATCCCCTAGATCCAAACTAGAGGCTATGATATCTTCAGGCTCTTGAATCTTTTCTAGAGAGTCTCGGATGCTCGAATTCTTTCGTAAGTACCAACGCTATTTTTTCATTGTAATTACAGGGGTAGTCATCGCCTCTTTCTCGTTCTTCGGAACCTTCGGCAGTTTTGCAAACGAAGAGGGCGGGATCGATCGGATCATCGGAAAAGCAGTCGATGGTTCTTCGATTAAGCTGCGAGAAGTGCAGCAATTGGCTCGATTCATCGGGGCCGATAGGGAAGAATTTTCTCAGGGAAGAGGTTCCTCTTTCGCGGGCCCGAACTTTGCCAACGATGGCGTGGTCCGGTATGATTTTCTTCATTCTGGGTTGGCCGAGGCCCTGGTGTCTACTTATTTCGATGGGTTGAAACAGGGGCTTGGGTCCCGGTTGGAAAAAGCAAAAAGATTTCGTCCTTACGAACATTTTGCGGTTCCCTCTTTGGGGGCAAGGGCCGTTTGGGAACGGTATGTTCCGAAGCTCAATGCTGAATTGGCCGAGTTGCAAAAAGAAAAGGAAATTTCTCCGGCAGTTTTTTCCAGGCTGTCCAAGCTTTATCAACAGCAAAGTTATCTTCCTCCGGAATTGCTCCGCCGGATTTTGATGTACCAGCATCAAAATGCATGGGGCGGAAATTTCGATCCGAAATTGGCTCAAGGGGACCTTTCTCTCTTCGGTTTCCATAGTTTGTCTGAATGGTTTGGCGAAGATTTCGTGAATTTGGTCGCCCAATTCATTTTGAATGCCTCAATTCAGGCAGAACAAAAGGGCTATCGCGTGAGTTTGGAAGAGGCAAAAGGAGATCTTTTTCGAAATTTCGAAAAATCGATGGAAAAGTTAGGCGAGGCGCAAAGGAAGCCCGATCTGAATTTCCATCAGCATTTACGGATGCTGGGGTTCGATGAAAAATCAGCGGCTGAAAGCTGGAGGAAAGTGCTTCTTTTCCGGCGCTATTTCCAAGATGTGGGCCAGTCGGCCTTCGTCGATCGGATGCCTTTCCAAGATTTTTCCAAGTTTTCCCAAGAAACGGCGACCCTTCAGAAATATGAATGGAATGAAGTTTTACGGCTCAAAACATTTCAAGATTTGCTCGAATTTCAAGTCTATTTGAAATCTGTCGGGCAGGCGGTTTCGGATCCATTAGCTTTGCCAACAGCGCTCTTACCGATCGAAGAGATCGAAGCGAAAACGCCGGAAATGGTTCAGGTCGAATACCGAGTTCAGATGGCGGAGTTGGCGAAGAGCCAAATCGGCCTTCGCGCTTCGATCCGTGAAATATGGGAATGGGAATTGGAAGAGAAAAATTGGGAGCTTTTGAAAAAGGAATTTTCTCCGCTGCCTAAATGCGGCTCCCGCGAAGAGCGGTTCAAAGCGCTGGAAAATCTAGATCCCTCATTCCGGGCTCAGGTCGATGCATACAGCCGCAATTGCCTTGTGGATTTGAATCCCTCATGGATTGAAGAGGCCCTCCAAACTGCGGCCAAAGTGGAACGGGCGATCCCCGTTTACGGACCCGACGCAGCTCCTTTTGTCCGTTTGCCGGCGATTGAAAAAGGGGAGGGATTGGGGCTTTTATTGATTCAGGCGGCCAACCAAGAGGGAGAGGCTTTGGCAGCTTTAAGAAACTATTCTGACGATGGAACCGTTTTTTTCAGGTTTGAAAATGTCCAGAAGATGGGGGAAAAACAAATTCTCTCTTTTGAGGCTGCAAGAAGAACCGTGCTGCCCGAATTGACAGATAAAATCCTTCAGAAAGAATATCTCAAAATCCGGAGCAAATTCCCCCAAAAATTAAAACAGGCATCCGGCGAATGGAAGTCTTTTTCCGAGGTGAAAAATGAAGTGGGAAAAATTGTATTTGCCGATTTAGTAAAGGCACTGGATCCAATTGTCAAAAACGAATCGGGGCAGAAAGAGAAGGAAGAGGATGCCTATGCTGTTTATCGGTTGGCTGCCCTTTCTAAACGGGCCTTGGAAGACTTGAAAAAAGATCCCGCGGATCCCCATTGGATTCAAGCGGAAGATCCTTTGCTGCGGCAATTTAAACTCGAGCGCAAAGAAGCGAAGATTCAACGCAATCTTAAGGAGGATTGGATGCAAGAAGAGGCTTTTGTACTGATGCCGAATCAGTGGTCGCCCGTACGAGTGGCGGAAGAGGGGCAGATCGTCTTTTTCTATCTCCAAGAGAGAAAACTGGCGGAGGCTCCGATCTTCGATCTCCTTTCTTTTGGAAAGGAAATTTTAGCCGCGGATGCTCAGAGATATCTTGCGGAACGCCTCTTGGAAACGGCAAAACAGAAAAACGCAATCATTCTTCCTTTGCAAGAAGGAGCTTTACAGGGGAACCAAACGGGAGAGCAAGATGAGCCTCTTTGAAGATATGCCTGCCCTTTCACCCGTTCAATTTTTTGGGTTGGCTTACGATTGTCCCTTCATTAAAGGATCTCTCAAGCCAGAAAAAGGGTATTTGCTCCCTTTGACAACCGATTTGTTGGATGAAGAGGCGTTTGCGGACGTCTATGCCGGATGGAACTTTGACAAACTTGTCTTTTATGTAGCGGTTCATCGCCCGTTTCAAAAAATTGGGGAAGGGGATTTCCGCAAGGGCGACAGCATTGAGCTGTTCATCGATACGCGGGATTTAAAAACCAAAGGTGTGGTATCCCGTTTTTGCCACCACTTCGTTTTTTTTCCAGTTGAAACTCAGAATTTTTATGGAAGGGAAGTGACCCGTTTCCGGAATGAAGATATGCACAGGCTCTGCCATCCGGAAGATCTTTCCGTAACCCCCGATCTCGATGACGATTCCTACCGACTTTCCATTGAGATTCCCTCTACTTGCCTTCATGGTTACGATCCTCTCAGTTTTTCCCGGATTGGGTTTACTTACCGGATCAATCGAGCTGACGGTCCTCCGCAGCATTTCGCCGTCTCCTCTGAGGAATACACGATTGAACAGCATCCCGCTACTTGGGGAACCTTCAAATTGCAAAGGGACGATTGATGAAATTTACCGAGTCGCACGAATGGATTCAGGTCCAGGGACAAGTTGGAACTGTCGGGATTACCGATTATGCTCAAAGAGAACTGGGAGATGTTGTTTATATCGAACTGCCCAAAGTCGGTGTGAAAGTGCAAAAAGGAGCGGAGGTCTGCGTCCTCGAATCGACGAAAGCCGCCGCGGATGTCTACACTCCTGTATCGGGAAAAATCATCGCTGTGAACGATGGACTCGTAATCGCCCCTTCAACCATCAATGAGTCTGCCGAAACCAAAGCGTGGCTCTTCAAGATCGAACTTTCCCACCCAAAAGAGACTGAATCACTCTTAAGTTTAGCCGAATACCAAGCTTTGATTACTTAAAAACACAAAAAGCGGGAAACTCTACCTTATGAAATCTTAAAAGGGAAGGGGACGCCCTCCCAAGAGAAATCTTTTCTTGTGAGTGTATAAATCTTTATCCTAAGAATGGGAATTTATTTTAGAATGCCGTTCGATTGAGAATCCCGAATGGCCTTATCAAAGCACTGGAAAATTGTTAGTTTATTCTTGCTCCTAGCGGCTTGCTCAGGGTTGCTATGGAGGCCGGTTTTCCACGCGGGATTGGGAGCTGCTGCAAAAATCCTCCTCTCCCTAAAAACAGATTGGAAATTCACTTATCATTCCCTTGAATGGAAAGAAAACCAGATCGTGATTGCCCGCGCGGTTTTATTCGATGCGGGCGAGGAGGGCAGCTCCTTTCATGCGCAGATGGAAAAAGTCTCTATTCAATTCGATTGGAAAGAATTCCCCAAAAAACTGAAAGGGCATGTGACGGTCGATCGCCCTCGAGTGAACATGGATCGTTTGAAGCCCTTGAAATTGGGGGGCGGATGGTTTGAGTGGACGCTGGCGGTCCGCGAGGGAACAGCGGTGCTCGCTGGCATTGAACCTGTGGGGTTTTCTTTCGAAAAAACAGCGTTGAACCAACTGGGGCGTTTAAAACTCGATTGGCCAGATTCCAACCTCCTCTTAGAAGGACGTGAGGAGGGAAACGAGAGCAAATTCGATCTTGATTTGAAGAATTTCCCTGGGAATTTGACCCAATCCCTCCTTTCTTTTTTATCTCCCGCGCTCTCCCAAGTGAAAACCGGAGCGAAAATTGGAAATGGCATTTTCGAGGGCAATGTCCATGTTGCATTTGAAAAAGGGAAATTCAAGCATTGCGCCGCCCATTTAGCAATGAGAAAAGTTTCTTTCTTCCTGCCCTCCTGCGAAGGAAAAGAGTTGGATGGGGTATTCGATTGGGAAGGGACTTTTGAACCTAAAAAAGGACTTTTAGGTGATGCGGTCCCCTTTTTTTGGAACGGAAAAATCCGAAGTTCGGTCTCTCATTTGGAGTTCAAAACTCAGCTAGGGAGCTTGGAAAATTTAGCTGGAGAATTTACCTATAACTCCGGGATGGGGGCCAAATGGGAAATCAAAGGGAATACTCCCGATTTGAAAGTGGAATGGAAAGGACGGGCTTTTCTTCATAGCCAAGCGGTCAATTGGCTCGAGTCCGATGCTAAATTAGGTTCTTGTTCGGTTTTTCTAAGGGCAAAAGAGGAAGAGAAGGGGCGGGTTTGGTCGGTCGGACTCGATTCTTTTTCTGTTGGACAGGCTGAATTTTTTCAAGTGGTTGCAGCGGCGTTTTTCCCGGAAACAAGTTCTTTTTTTCCTTGGAAATTGACCCAGGGCGTTTTGGGTGGAGAGGGGAGGGCGGTTTTCTCCGACAAAGGGATCGAAGATTGGGCCGTCTCCCGTTTTAAGGTGGATGGCGTTGAAATCAAAAGAAAAGATCTCCGCTTCTCAGCGCAGAGAGGAGAGGGCAAATTTTCCCTGCAGGGAGGAGAGGGAACTTTGGCGGGAGGGGAATTTGAGTTTCCTAAGTTCGGATTTCAGGGGAAAAATTGGGAAGGGCAATGGTGTTGGGAAAAGGGAGCTTTGATTCCTTCTCATTTCAATGGGTGGATCGATGCTTCTCAAGGGACTCGCATCCAAACGGGTATAAAGGCACAGGGATCTTGGGAAAACTTGGCGATTGAATGCGACCTTGCTGGATTTTTGACGGGCCAGATTGCTGTCAGCGGAGGATGGGAAAAAGACAAATGGCAATTCAAGGTTGATCAGGGGGAAGTCGAAGGAGTTTCGTTTAAAGGGGAAGGGTCAATCGATCAAGGGGGCGACTTTTCTGTATCGGTCCCTGAGTTCTCAGGAAATTTGGGATGGCTTGGAAAAGTATGGGAAGGGAATTTTGACGGGCGGATCCGTTCGATTGGCGAGGGTCTGGAACTTGGCTGGGAAAAGGGCCTATGGGACTGGTCTTTACAGGCAAAAGTGGAACAGGCGCAATTCGATTCTCCCTTGAATGGGTTTTCAATGGGGCGGCTTGAACAGGGAAGCCTTGAATTTTTTACTTCGCCAAAAGAGTGCTCTTGTTACGGAATTGAAGGGGATTGGGTTCGGCCTGAAGGGAAAATTCATTTTTTTTCTCCGGCGCTCATTGGAAAAGGGGATTGTTGGGACTTCGATTTTCGATGCGATAGCGAAATTTCAAGAAGCTGGGACCTTTTTCGATTCGTAGGGACTGCTCAGGGTGAAAAAATAGTGTTGGATGCAGCAAAAAGTCATCTTTTCGGCAGTTCTCTAAGACGAGCTGAATGCGTTTTTGACGTAAAAGAAGGGTTGAAGACCCTCGATCTCGAAACGGTTTTTCCTTGGAGCGCGATTTTATCGGCGGGTCCTTTTTTGGAAACCTATTTTAAAGGATGGGCGAGGCCCTCTTTGGAAGCGCCTCTTTCCGGTTCCGCGAAGGTTCATTTCCATTATTCAAAAGAAGGCGGTTCGGAAGGTTCAATCCAAGGGATCGACCTTCTTTGGAAAGGAGATCCTCTTGCGGCCGATTTTCATGCTTTGGAGTTAAAAGAGGGGAAATGGAAGATCGATCGGTTCCTTTTGGCCGATATCAACTTGAATTGCAGCGTTCAAAAAGGGGCGGAGGGTTACCGGATCGAGAATGGATCGGGCCGTTGGGGGCGCAGCACGGAAGCGCTTTTCGAGGGAACGATCTCCCCGGAATTTCATTCGAACCTGATTCTTAAAAGTGCGAAAGTGAACCTTAGCGAAATCTCTTCGCTGACCTCGCTCTTCGGCTCTTCTCTTTCCAAAATCGAAGGGATTCTCGAAGGAGAAGGGCACTTGAGCTATGAAAAGATTTTCGAGGCTGATTTTGATTTCATTCCCTCTCATTTAAAAGCGGGATCGCTTCCGTTGGAAAACCGGGGACCTTTCCACCTTTATTTTTCTTCCGAAAAAGGGGTGTTTTTTCAAGGGCTTGATCTCCACGTTCTCAAACCGGACCAGGAACTTGAATGGGATCTTCCTTGGATCGATTGCAAGGTGGGAATGCTTCAGTACGATTCGGTCCGTTCCCACTGGGTCTTAAATCACTCATTGATTCGGCTCCCTTCGGAGTTGTTTTCGAATTTGCAAAAAAGGCCTGCGCTTTTCCGCTTATTCGATGAAAATGAGGACCTTCAATTCATCGCCGATCTCGATTTCGCATCGGATTTTTCCAATTTAGCTTGCTCGATGAAAGAAGGATGGATCCCTTTCGGAGGGGCTGTCAGGCATTTGAAAGATTTGCAATTCCAATTGAATGAAACCGATTGTAAAGGAGCTTTTAAGACAGAGCATAACGGCCACCTTCTCTCGCTTTCTTTCGATGTAGATATGGACGCTAAAATCGGCGGCTCTTTGATTTTAGAGGAGGTAGGGGCGATTCTCGAAGAGGGGGAGAGACCTTTAAAAATCGATTGGGAGTATGCCGAGTCTAGCGGAGGGATCCTCCATTCGATTGAAGGGTCATTTCCTGGGCTCGACGCCTCTTTCCATTCGGAGTTGAGTACGGGGGCCAATACTTTGATCGGCACAGCGCGGATCGATTTCAAAACCCTTTCTGAATTCCTTCCGTCAAAAATTTGCGAAGTGTTTCAGGAACTCCATATGGGGAAAGGATATGAGTTGAAAGGGCGGCTGAGGCTTGAAAACAAGCAGGCTTTTTTTCAAGGGCTTTTGTATGGAAAACAGTATGAGCTTTTCGGCTATCAATTCCGGACTCTTTTAGGCCAGATCGATGTGCGTCCCGACCAGGTCCGGATCTATGATTTAAAGCTCAGCGATTCCGCGGGGAAAATGAAGATCGATGAAATCTTGATGAGAGAAGAAAAAGCCGGTTGGACCCTTTCGATCCCTAATTTGTCCATCTTTGAGTTGCGTCCGAGCCTTTTGCAGAAACCAGGCCAGGAACTTGGAAAACTTAGCCCTTTGCTCGTGCGTGAATTGAAAATCACTGATTTTAAAGGCATGCTCGATGACAGCAAAACCTATACGGCAAAAGGGTATCTCCATTTTATTAATTCGTTTAAAAGAGAGCCCACTGTATTTGATTTGCCGGCGGATGTGCTCAGCCGGATCGTGGGGCTCGATCTCGAATTGCTCATTCCTGTTTCCGGCTCTCTCGATTTCGAGTTGAGAGACCGATTTTTCCGGTTAATGGAATTGAAAGAGGCGTTCAGCCAATCCCGCCGCTCTGAGTTTTTCCTTGAAAAGGGGGACGATCCTCAAGAGCCTTTTATGGACTTAGATGGAAACTTAAAAATTTTGATCAAAATGAAGCAATTCGTCCTTTTTAAATTTACCGAAGCTTTTTTAATTTCCATCGACGGGTCTCTTTCCGACCCTCAATTTCATCTTCAAAAAAAACGCCGCTTTTTTGGGCTCTAAGAGAAGAACCTATCCAAATAAAAAGTTTCAGTCGATTTTTAGGTTCTTTTGAGCCGATTTTCGATTCAAAATCGGAGGGACAATATCAACAAAGGATATGGCCCTCCGATTT
>Ga0075362_10000057_pt1 | contig 35461 bp, 35 predicted proteins | sample EndMetdeltDD1762_FD_71397 | JGI IMG/M metagenome (GOLD analysis project Ga0075362, IMG submission 71397) | Populus endosphere microbial communities from Tennessee, USA - Endosphere MetaG P. deltoides DD176-2 | ecosystem: Host-associated > Plants > Roots > Endosphere | place: USA: Tennessee...
ACCCAATACCCCTCCTTCCACACCCCCTTCCGGCAGTGCCCCGCCACCTCCCAGCGGCGGAAAAACCACCCAGTTTTTAGGGATGACCTTTGACCCCGAGCAGACCAAGCAGCTCAACAATATCATGATCCAGAACATCGGCAACCAAATCCAAGATTATAACGACAAATCGGTCAAAGCGATCAAAAACTCCCTCAAAATCTCCGAAGGAGAAGACCCAGACGACTGATTATCAAGCACTTATTATTCATTGAATGTTAAATTTTTATTTGATATAATTAAAGATGCAATAATAAGGAGATTAATAATGGTATCATCAGTAGGAAGCACCGATAATTCTCAATTAAACCAACTACTTATTTCAAATTTCACCTCTAGCATGGTTGACGAGGAAAACAAGCAGCAGCAAAACGCGGAACAGGCGAACCAAGCCACCCAAGAATTAGACAATTCTTGAGGCCTATCCTTTTTTAAGTTATGATTAGGGCCGGTTTTTATGGATCGGTCTTTTTCATTGAATGACGACCCGGAATTTCTCTTCGTAACTGCTGAGGAAGAGGGAGTTCGCATCGACAAGCTCCTGACGGAGCGCTACCCCAGCCACTCCAGAACTTATTTCCAGCACTTAATTGAAAATGGCTGCGTGCTTCTCAATGGGGAGCCCGTTAAAAAGCGGACTGTCCCTGAAGAGGGAGATGAAATCGAAGTTTGTTTCCAAGCCATCCCGGAAGCCTTTTCGTCCCTGCTCCCTGAAGCAATCCCCCTCGAAATCATTTATGAAGACGAGCACCTCCTGGCCATTAATAAGCCCCCAGGCATGGTGACCCATCCAGCCCCTGGACACTGGACAGGAACCTTTGTCAACGCCCTTCTCGCCCATTGCAGCGAGATTGCCCCAGGGACCGACCCTCTCCGCCCCGGTATCGTCCACCGCCTGGACAAAGATACCTCCGGCATCCTGATCGCAGCGAAAACCCTCGCCGCCCATCAAAAACTCATTGAGCTCTTTAGCGAACGGAAGATGGAAAAACTCTATCTCGCGATCTGTGCAGGCCGTCCCCAAAACCGGGTCATCAATGCCTCCATCGCCCGCCACCCCGTTCATCGAAAAGAGATGGCCGTGATCTCCGATGGCAGGGAAGCGATTACTGAGCTTCAAGTCGCCGCATTCAACGAACAGGCAAGCCTGGTCCTTCTAAAGCCCAAAACAGGCCGAACCCATCAAATCCGGGTCCACATGAAGCATATCGGCTGCCCCATCTTGGGCGACCCAGTCTATGGCCCGCAATCCAGCAAAGGAGGGACGACGCGGCAACTCCTCCATGCTTATCGGCTCGAATTCAATCACCCCATCACTGGAACCCCCCTCAAATTGACCGCCCCTATCCCCGAAGACCTAAAACTCTGGATGCGGCGCCTTTGCGGAGCTTCCCTTTGCTCAACAAGCCTAGCCAACACTTAATTAAAAAAGTCTAATAATAACTAATTAATACTTGATTTTATTATAAAATAAATAATATAATATCGTATTTAATATAGGATTAATTATGACAACCTTAAATACCGCACTCTCACAAAAAACACCCTCGCAATCCCACGCACCCCTCAGCAAAACAATGGACCTCGCGGATTCCTCCCCCCAACTCCATCTCTTTCTGCCAAAAGACACCCGGATTAACGGCGCTTTATCAGGAAAAGAACTTGAAAATATCGCAGCGAAACTAGATCTCCTCGCCTCTGTTTACGGGTCAGACCACCCTTATGGGAAAGACTCTCTGGAACGGATCCAAAATTTATATCGATTTTTGATGGAGAAATTATCCAACAATCAATTACCCCCTCCCGTAAAAGAACCTTTGACTGCTCGCGGGAAACTCGTCGAAATCTTTAGCGATAAAAAATTTCAGGCAACTTTAGCCGTCTGCGCCCTCATCAGCGGCATTATAGGAGGTTTCTTTGCCCTCGCCACACTCATCTTGGTCGTCTGCGTATCTCTCCTTTTGCTTTCCGGATATGTAGGATGTCACGTCGCTGCAGCAGCAACAGAGCACGCAACCTGGGAAAGAGCCCAAACGTTGCGCAAAATCGGAGAACATCTTCTTCCCTCGAACAAGCCGACCAGAGAAGAAGAAGAAGAAGAGACCTCTCAAATCTCGATCTCCCAAGGCTCTTCTGAAAGTTCGATAGAAAGCCTCTCATCTCCTGATTCTACGAACTCTCAGTTCTAGCCTTTAAAAGGCAGTTCTTGTAAAATTTGTTGTCAGAGGGTGTAGTTTTTCGGTTTTGGAATGACCTCGAGTAGAATCCCCTATCCGAACATCCCTGACGCTAATCCTGACGCTTACAAGGTACGCTACCATGAAAGAATTTGTTGAATACATCGTAAAGAATTTAGTCGATCATCCGGACAAAGTGCGCATCAATGAAATTGGCGGTACCCATACGCTGATTATCGAACTAGGTGTTGAAAAATCGGATATTGGGAAAATCATCGGAAAAAAAGGAAAAACGATCAACGCGATCCGAACTCTTCTGATGTCTGTCGCAAGCCGCAATGGCCTTCGCGTCAATCTCGAAATCATCGAAGATGAAGAACACGAGAACGAACCTGCCGAAGAAGAAGTTTAATTAGACTTCTTGCATAACCTGCTTTGGCTGGAGAAATCGATGATTTTTCTGCAGATTTTTGAGCCGAGCGAGGAAGGCATACCCAAGGGGTAGACTACGAGCAAGGACAAAAATCTGCCAAAAAGCGCGATTTAAACGGCCGAATGAGGTTATGCAAGAAGTCTATTCTGAAGGAGCGGATTCTCGCTCCTTCTCTTTTAAGTCTTTTAAGAAATCCCCTTAAGAAACAAGGGCTGGCAAAAACGGCGACACCATCGATTTGCGGGAATTCAACGACCCTGCTTTATATCGAAGGATGGCTAGATTTAAGTTCTTTTTCTGCCTTCCTTGTGGAATATCGACAAAGCTCTCTTTAAAAATTTGACCCAAGTTCGCAGCATTCGATCCTAAAAACTCCACTTCAAGCGGATTGTTTTTTAAACCTGGGGATGACTGAAAAGAACTCAGAAACCGCTTCAGATGCTCCACCGCAGTTTCCTTTTCAGGAATCCAAATCCAAAGCTCATCCTTGTGAGGATATTTTCCCAAACGACCCTCAAACACCTCGTCCGCATGAACAATTGTGCTGATCATATGGATATGGAGGTCGATTTCAGGTTTCTCTTTATTGACCCGTTCGGCCGCCTCTAACCATTGGCGGCGGATCGCATCGGCCTGGGCTTCGAAATGGGGAATGTTATGCGCAAAAACTTTCGTTTGCCCTACGCGGCAACAGCCATTTTGTTCTTTCGTATCGGCGAAAAGATTGGACGGTTTCCCTTTCGCGCAGAGGGTGAGATTCTTCTCCACTTCTTTTTCGCGGTAAGCATAGACTTTGCTATAAAGCGAATACATATCTTCGTTGCGCAAAATCCGCTCAGCCGCTTTTTTAGGGAAACTTGAGTCTCTCGGCAGATCATCGAGAGAAACGATTTCCACCTCTTTGCCAGCGCTAATCGATTTCATCCGATTTAAAAGCTCTGCAACGCATTCAATATCGATCACGCTCATTTTCGTTAAGAGATCGGTATCATCGATGATCCCGTAAAGGAAATGAAGGTACTCGGTGAATTCCCGGCCAGGATGGACGTAGAAAGGGAGTTTCTTTTGCAAGATTGCCCGTTTTGTTAAAAGGCGCCGAAGGAGTCTGTCTGCCTGAAAAGATTCTCCGTGAAGAAACTCTTTGATCTGTCCTTCGATCTCCTTTTTCGTTTGGCCAGCCAGGCTGTACACATCGTTGATTTTAAACGATTGGCCAGCGACAAGCGTATTGCTCGATTGAACATCCCCAATGAGGGCCATCGGCGGAGAAAATGTGTTGAGGGAAGATTTATGGTGGTCGATTACACTGATCACATCGAGATAAGAGGGAATCGTCATCTCTTCGCGGTTGCAAAAGTCGCGCAAAGAGACGGTCCCGAGGATACTTTTTCTCAAATCCATCGCTTGAACAATCCCGACGGGGACCACTTTATCCCCTTCGGGATTCGCAACGGTCAGATAGGGATAAGAGCCCATTTTATTGCGGATCTCTTCGATATCGGAACGAAGGGTGATCGTAGTGGGGCTGTGGCCAAAAACTTCATATTTGGTCTTAATGGCCACATCAAGCCTTTCCATGCGGGAGCGCACCTTGACAATTCCTTCGTGAAGCGCCTGGATAGCGCTTTCCAGAAAACGGAAAATCCGGGGGCGTTCTTCAATTAATTTTCCTTTAGAATCAAAGAGTCTCGCTTTCTTCATTTCTTTAACGATACTCTCCAAATCATCCAGCGGCACGCCAGCCAGCTTCGATAAGCGCTGAACGAGATCTTCAAATGTGCTTTGAAGCCCTTTTTTAAGGCCTAGAACTAAATGAGCGAAGTCATGGACCTGCTTGCGTTGGGTAGCGGAAAACTCATGGGCTGGCTCGCAAGCGTCCAACTTCATCAAAAAAAGCCGCTTGAAAATCGGTTCGATGTCATCTTCTTTAAGGGTCGGTTTCGCAAAAAGAGAAATCAGATGGAGACTGAGGCTGTTTTCAAACCAACGGAGACAACTGCTCAGCATGATGATGACCTGTCTTACTCCCTCAACATCGAAATGACGCCAGTCGCCGAGATAGAACCCCTGTTCATCGACAATCACAACCGCCGTATGATCGCGTTCATGGTCAGTCCCCGCGATTGAATCGGAAGGGGTTTTGCGGACCAACCCCTTTTGAGTCATCAAATCGTGGGCGGTCAGACTTAAAGCAGTCCGCGTTTTAGGTAAGTGAGTAAACACCCCAGGCCCGAACACCTCTTTAAAAATCAGATCGATCTCAATTTGCGAAGAAGGAGGCCCTCCGGGAAGGTTCCATACGTGAAGACCCTCGCCGACTCGGGCTGCAAAGGAATCAAGCCACCCCCAAAAAGAGGCGATCGTTGTATCGAGATCGGGCGATTTGTGGGCAGTAACGAAGTGAGTCCCTTCATAAATTTTTCCCATGCCGATCGGAAAAAATGCCTGATATTCGCTTCTCTCAACCCATTTCCCGGCAATTTTACCCCGGATCCGGCAATTTTCTTCAAAGCTAAGCCCTGAAACTTGATTGAGCCAAAGCTCGAAATGACCGAATGAATAAGACTCCAAAATTCGTTCCCCATCGACCCGTTCGATGAAATCGAGGACAGATGAAAGGAGAAAACAAGGCTCTTCTTCTTTTTGGATCAGTTCCAGGAGAGTTCGATTGACCGTTTCGCTGCGCTTCTTCTCCGGCTCTCCTTTGATTTTTTTGAATTCTTTAAATACCGAATCGAGAGAGGGAAAAGTCTTTTTTGAAAGGGCGTAATCGCCAAGCAGAGGAGATTTTTTTTTGGCCATAATGGGATCTTCTTTGGAAAAAAACGGATTGAGCAGGACTCGAACCTGCGACCACCCGCTTAGAAGGCGGGTGCTCTATCCACTGAGCTATCAATCCTCAAATTACCTATCCAATTTATCCCCAGTCCCCAGTATTTGGCAAGACTCTGCTTATCTTTCGTATAAATCCCCATAAAAGTCGCTATACTCAAGTGAGTTCAAAAAAAAGATTGAGTTTTAGAGGACCAACCCTTAGTCTCAATCCTTTTTTTAAATCGAGCCTTCCGTGAAATGGTTTTTTAAATGGCTAGCGCTTTCTTGTTCTTTATGGGCCGAAAGCACCACGACCACACACACCCTTCTTCTTGAAAAAGGACCGTTGTCTTACAACGCAATTGTTAGTTCCCTCCCATTGCGAGACGCAAACGGACACGTCAAGGCGGAAATGGGCTTCACCGCCTACATTAAAGAAGGGCCCCTTAACCACCGTCCGATTACGTTCGCATTTAATGGAGGTCCCGGATCTTCCTCAATTTGGCTTCACGCTGGAGCCTTCGGCCCTCGCCGAGTCGTCACACACGAAGAAGGGCAATCGGTCACGCCCCCCTATTGCATGATCGACAATTTAGAAACCCTTCTCGACCTTACCGATTTGGTTTTTATCGATCCTGTGGGGACAGGATTGAGCCGCGCGTCAGAGGAAGACGCTGGCTATTTTTACAACTTAGGAACGGACATTCAGTCGTTCGGAGCCTTCATCCGCGATTATTTAACAGCCCATAACCGCTGGAACTCCCCTAAATATCTCGCGGGAGAAAGCTATGGCGCTCTGAGAGCTTGCGGAGTCGCTGATCACCTTCAAAACGATTATTCCATCTATCTCAATGGCTTGATTCTCATTTCACCGGCGATCGACTACCAAACCTTCGTCTTTCATACGGACAACCAACTTCCCCATTTCCTCTATCTTCCCACTTTTGCAGCCACCGCCTGGCACTACGGCCGCTTACTGCCCCTTGCCACCCTTGAAGAAGTGGTGTCGAAAGCCCGCCGCTTCGCCTATGAAACTTACGCGCCCTCCATGCTGAAAAGCTTTTCCCCCTCTCCTTGCGAAAAGGAGGTCCTCTTCAATCGCCTTGCCGATTTTACAGGACTCTCTTTAAACACCATTAAATGGAATAAGGGACGAATTTCCGATCAAATTTTCCAAGTAGAGTTTTTCTCCGAAGAACACAAAGCCATCGGCAGGTTCGATACCCGTTGCTCGGGAAATTACAGCGACCCCAATCAAATCGGCTTCGTTCAAGATCCAAGCGATACAGCGATCTCAGGAATTTTTATCGGAGCTTTTCACGATTATTTACAAAACGAGCTCCAGCATCCCGCTTCCTATTGCCCCTTTTCCCTCGATGTAAACTCCCGATGGGATTACTCCGGCTGCAATTCTTTCGGATATCCCAATTTGATGGGAGCATTGCGTCAAGCGCTCGCGGTCAACCCTTCCCTGAAAATTTTCGCGGGCTGCGGCTATTTCGACTGCGCTACCCCTTTCGCCGCCACCGAATATTGCTTAGACCACCTCGATTTGGCCGACGCCGACCGTTCCCGATGCCAAGTGGAATATTACGAAGGAGGGCATATGTTTTACCTCAGCCCGCCAGCTCGGATTAAATTTAAACACGACCTCATCCGGTTCTATGAAAAATAAAATCTTCACTCTTCTTCTCCCTCTCCTCCTTTTTGCAGGAGAAGAAAACCCACTCCCTCTCTTCGTCACTCAGCACGAAATCCTTCTTGAAAACGGCCCCTTGGCCTATGAAGCAACAACAGGAATCATCGAAATCGGCGACGATCCAGAGACAGCCGCCTCCCTTTTTTTTCTCAGCTATACAACGGGAGACCCTGACCGACCGATCACATTTGTTTTTCCCGGAGGCCCCGGAAGCGCAGGCACTCTTGAAGCCATTGTCTCCTTAGGCCCGCGGCGGCTCCTCACAGCCGCAGAAGGAAGACGCATCCTCCCCCCCTATCGAATGATCGATAATCCAGAAACCCTCCTCGCAACAACCGACATCGTTTTTGTCGATCCAGTAGGCTCCGGCTACAGCCGAGCGGAAAGCGATGAACTCCTCCCCTATTTCTACTCCACCGAAGGAGACATCCAAACTCTGGGCGAATTCGTCCACGCCTACGTTTCTCTCTTCGACCGCTGGAATTCCCCCAAATATCTCTCAGGAGGAAGCTATGGAACCCTCCGTTGTTGCGGACTGGCCGAAAACCTTCTTCAATACGACCTTTGGATCCACGGAATCCTTCTGCACGGATGCGCCTTTCAATCCTCGACTCTCTCCTCGGAAAGAGATCATTTTTTGCCCGACGCCTTCCTCATTCCCACATTCGCTGCGACCGCCTGGCGCCACGGCCGCCTTTGGCCCGAAAAAACCCTTGAAGAAACCATCGATTACGCCCGGAGATTTGTTTACGACGCCTACATTCCCGCCATGCTCCAGCCCTCCCGCCTGAGCCTTCCCGAACAAGCCTCCTTTTATCAACAACTTGCCCACCTCATCGGCCTGCCCTTAGACACCGTCCGTAAATATCTAGGACGGATCAACGAAACTCTCTACACCGCCGAATTTTTTGCCCCCGACCGAAAACTCCTAGGCGGACTCGACACCCGTTATTCCGGAGATTTCGACACCATCGCCCCTGCAAGGCAAGACCCCAGCTACCTCGACTCTCTCGGCATCGGCGCTGCCTTCCAATCCTATCTGCAAACCGAACTAGAAACCCCTCCCCTCGCCCCTAAATACATCTCCTTTTCCTGGGAAACCCTTCAGCAATGGAGAACCGCCGCTTACGACACTCAAGGAGAGCCCGACCTTCTCCAGCGACTCCGCCGCGTCATGATCTACAACCCATTCATGAAAGTCTTCGTCGGAGCCGGCCTTTACGATTGCCGCACACCCTTTGCCGCCGTCGAATATTGCTTCGACCACCTCAACCTTTCCCCCTCCACCCAAAACCGCCTCCAATTCGAATACTACCCCGCCGGCCACGCCTTCATCTTCGACCTCCCCTCCCTCCAAAAATTCAAACGCGACCTAACCCGCTTCTACCAAGAATAAGAGATCTTCTCTGAATTAAATTTCAGACGATTTTTCAGTTCTTTTGAGCCGATTTTCGATTCAAACCTTTGGGGGGCAATATCGACAAAAGTATATTGCCCCCCAATTTTGAATCGAAAATCGGCCAAAATAATCCAAAAACTCGACGAAATCTGAATCCGTTAACAGTCTCTTATCAGGCGCATCTGGGAAGCTACTTTTTTTCTATCGTTTATTTTCTTTCTTCGTTTTCTTATTTTCCGTTTGAGAGTAACGAGGATATCTTGCATTTCTTGGTTGTTTTTATTTTTTGGAGCAGCCTCGATTCTGGCAACGCAGTCTTTAAAGAGTTGGAGCCGCATCTTATTATATTCACTCTCCCCCATTTTGTTCTTTAAATAGGCAAAAATCCATTCTAGGCTGCAGTTTTCTGATTTTTGTTCGGTTTGCCAAATCGGGGATCGTTCCTTTACTCTCTTAATCCCTGGGATTCCAAAGATCTCTTCATAGGCCTCTTGTTCATTTTTAAAACTAATGGAGTTCAAAAATTTGGCTATTTTTTCGGGAGTCAAAGAACTGAGCGGAGCTTTTAACCGCATCCTAGTTTGATATTTTGAGTCCCTTGTTGGATGATAGCTTATGTCAAATGGAGCAGAATTGAAAACTTCCAAGAAAACACAATCCAATTGAGGATCCGGTACAAGATTCAATCCCATAGAATGATTCTTATGGCCGTAAGGCGAAAGTTGGGGGTGCCTATCCTTTTTCAAACGACGATAGATTGCTTTTGCCAGATCGGAGTTTTCACCGTTATTCATCTGATGAAGATCCTTTGCTGATTTTAAGGCATCTCCCAAAACCGAATAACCATTTTTTATTAAATAATCAGACATAATTCCTAAACTATATTCTAGGGGGGACCCGGACTCAGCAGTTCCAATCAGAAGACGCAAAAAATGAAGATCGGATAAATAAGAAGAGTCTGTTTGGCAATAGCCCTTGGTAAACCATGCTTCGAACCCATCTCCATTTGTAAAAGTCAACCTAGCTCGCCCATTTAGTTCACCCTTGTCAAACTGTCCCTCATACACATCTCCATTCGCACAAGCCAATCTACCCTGTCCCTGTAGCTCGCCGTTGTCAAATTGGCCCTCATATACATCTCCAATTGCAAAAATCAACTTACCTTGTCCATGAGGTATCCCCTTCTTCAACGGCCCTTCGTATCTATTTTTATCTGAATAGATCAATCTGCCATGCCCTTTGACTAAAACATTCCTTGCAAAGTTGTCATTGATCAGATGCTTTTGATCGCAGATCAATTGAAGGGATTCGGCATGAAGCTTGTTGACGACCGTGTCTATTTTCTGTTTACAGACACCATATTGCTTGGCATCGACCGCTCTTCCGACGCGATGAAAAAACCCCTTAAATTCATCCCGCATGTTCTCGAGTAGCTTCGCTCCTTCATAGCTACTTTTATTTTTTTTTATAAACTCAATGTAATCATTAGTAATCGAAGAGGTGAATATTTCTATAATTTTACTCAAATTATTTCTGCTGCGATTTCTAAACCAATTCCAAAATCGATCTAAACAGTAAGTCGATCCGGTAGATAGAGAACCGCCCTTTTCATACACGAGCTCATGCTTGTCTACAGCCGTGTGTAAGGTTCTTAATATCTGATCATTCCACTCAAACGATCTAAATCCAGAAGTCATAATAAAACCAACATTATCAAGTTTAATTTAAATTAATATTATAACAAATAACAAGAGATTATTAAACAAAATTCAAAAATAATACTTAAATCTTTTAAACAGCTTAAAATGAATATGATATAGAGTTTCACTGGATCGGGGAGCCATCCATTCAAACGCAATCTGATCTGTTTCTATCAAGAATAAGCGATTGAGTTGCTTGTCCATTAGTGCATTTTTTGCACTTTTTTGCCAAAAATTGACATCTTAGGTACAATATTGAAAAACGACTGATTGTTCATGGACTTAAGCAACCTAGCAGAAATTATCCGTCGCCAGAGACTCCTCAAAGGACTAACTCAGGAACAGCTCGAGCGAAAATTAAAATTCCCTCAAAAAAGCCTCACTCGCTTGGAAAACGGCCAAAGGCTCCCAACTACTTTCGAATTGACTCAGCTCGCTGAATTTTTCCAGATTCCGATTGCAGACCTTTTAGAAAACAAGATCCCAGAAGAGGACCCTCTTCTCATTCTTTTTCGAGCAGATCCCAGATTGAAGAAAAACGCTGTAGTTCGAGAAGAGATTGATCGACACCTTACCCTATGTAAAGAAGGGATCTTTCTAGAAAAGCTGCTAAAAAAGCCCGCCAAACAATACATCCGCTTTTCTTCTCAAGAAAAACCGACGAACCCAATTCAAGCAATTAAACAAGGAGAACAAGCTGCGAAGGAAGAAAGGAAAAGGCTCGGCCTCGGGAATTCTCCGCTTCAAGACCTGCCGGAGTTGTTCTCTTCCCAAGGAATTTGGTGCGCTACCGCTCCATTTTCTCAGGAAATTTCTGGACTGTTCGTATCTCACTCTTCTCTCGGGCAAGTGATTCTTGCCAATACGACACACGCCCCGACAAGACAGCGGTTTTCTTATGCTCATGAATATGGCCATGCTTTATTCGACGCTGACTGTTCCGCGCTTGTCTCCAACTCAGAAAATGCCTCCACTTTTATTGAAAAACGCGCTAATTCATTTGCTGCCGCCTTCCTCATGCCTGAAGAGGGAATCGCAGAAACCCTCCTTTCTTTGAACAAGGGAACCCCAAGCAGATCTTTCTTTTCCATCTTTGATGCGGCCACAGAAGGAGTGATTGAAGCTGAAGAAAGAGAAACCGCGAAAAATCAAAAATTATCTCCTGAAAATGTAGCTTTTCTAGCTCGCCGTTTCGGAGTCAGCTACCAGGCAGCGGCCTATCGTCTTCATTCGCTACGTTATATTTCCAACAAAGAGTTGGAAACACTCCTTGAAAAAGAAAATAAAGGCAGAGACTATTTGCGACTTTTAGATCTCGAAGATCCTAAAGAAAGCAACTCTCCTCAAAGGGAGTTGAGAGCCTATCTCCTTTCCTTGACGATCGATGCATATCGACAAGAAAAGATCTCTCGCGGCCGCCTTATCGAACTAAGCAAACTGTTCAACCTTCGCTTTCAAGATCTTTTGAACCTTATAGATTCCGATGGGGACTGATACATCTCTCGACGCTTCCGTGCTGATTAACTTTCTCAAAATCAAGCGGATCGATCTCCTCAAATCCTGCAACCATTCTTTCCACATCACAGACCACGTGGAAAAAGAGATCCGGGAGCATTACCCCCAACAAAAAGAACTTCTTGAGTTTGGTTTTGAACAAAGAGTTTTTCAAAGAACAAATACAACAACACTCGAGGAGCTGGCTACTTTCGCTCAACTGCATAAAGAACGCCTATTAGGCGCGGGAGAATGTGCTGCAATTGCGATTGCACACCATCGACAGTATTGTCTTGCGATCGATGACAAACAAGCCATTAAAAAAGCAGCTCACCTAATTCCACTTCAAAGCATCCTGCGAACCGAAAATCTTCTTTTAGAAATGATTCAAAATCAAATCCTGTCAAAGGAAGACGCTTTTCTCCTTCTTGAAATATGGGCAAAAGAGCATCGTTTTAAACTGAATCCCGCCTGTCTTCTGGAAAATAGATTTCTTGATTTGCAAAATCGATAAAAATCAAATGATCGCACAAAAACTCCATCCCTAAAATCGCCTCTACGCAAATGGGCAACTGGATTGGGAGAGACCTGAAAGGAATCGACCCAAAATCTCTCTTTGCAAGTTGAAATTTCTCGATTTTTACAACCTTACCCTCGTCCCAGATCGCAGTTTCAAACGATTCTCCCTCGCTCAATGGAGAATTCAGAATATTCCAAGTAGATCCAGTGTCTAAAACGCACCTGATTACTCCTCGTTCCGTTTTCGCCTCCACCTCTAAAAGTCCTCGATTCATCAAAAGAGGGACTTTAAAAAAAACCCCTCTAAAACAACCTTGTTTTTGCAAAGTTTGAAAACTATCGCAAAAAATGATCCGAGAGTTTTTAAAGTCTAGAAGAAGATTCGTGTCTTCGAATAACTCCCAACCCAGTAAACAGGATTCTTTGGATGAAATAGACCTCCCATTTTCCGAGAAAAAGACATCATCGCGCGAATTTGCGCTCAACTCCTCAACAGGAGGAGAAGCAAAAACCAACCTTCCAATTTTCAATCGAGGGATTTGAAAAACTTTAGATTTTTTTTCTTTTCCTCTTACATTCCATGTGGTTCTTTCCCTAAGGAAAATTTTATCTTTGATTTTATTGAGAACCGATCCATCGATTCGAATTGCGCCTTGAAATCCCAAATCGATCATCGACTCCAGATTTTGGGATTCCACTTCCAAGTCAATACAAGGCTGATTTGCAGAAGAAAAATAGACAGGGACTTCGATTAAATACGAAGAATCTTCTTTCCCCATAACTGAATCACTTGCTTTTGGCCTTGTCAGAAATAAAACTGCAATACACAAAACCATGAAGAAAGAAGAGATAATCAGAAGTCTTTTCACGGTCATTTTCCGTCCGAATCGTATCCCACTCTTATCTTTCCGTTTCCATTTCCTTGATTATCTTGATTGATCCGTCCAGAAACTTTATTCCCATCGCGATCTCGAATTTCCCCTTCGACGAATACATTGACTTTAGTTCCTTCTTTGCCACCCCAGGAAGCTTCGATTCCCGCATCAACCCTACCACCAACGTCTCTATCTCTCCCATTCGCTGGCTGCATATTCGCCCATTTGTGAGAAACAACGTTCCATGCTCTTTCATTTTTTTCCAAGGAGGACGATTCTAAACAGACAAAATGCCGAGCAAGAATTCCATTTGGGAACATTTCTTTCGGCTTTTCTTCTTGATCCAAAACAGAAAACCCAAAACCTCCACCAATCTCTTCAAATCCAGCATCTAAATCTATACTCATAAAGCATCCCTATTTTTAAAATTTGAAAGACGAGATCTTTAAAAAAAATTGAAAAACAGTCAACTTAAACGAATTTTTACCATAAAAAACACCTCTTCACTCTCTGCAGAGCAGAGGGAAAACTCTATCAAGAGGCTCGAGCAAAAATCTCACTAACTAATACTGAAAAAAAATAAAACGCTGATTAAAATCCTGATCCCTAAGATTAACAAAAAAAGACCGACCACTCTTTTCCAGGTAAAGAAAGAAGTAAGGTTTTTAAAACCAAATAACTGAATGCCGCCGCAAATCAAAACCGCGGCTATGAATGCTCTAGAAAAAAGAACTAGCGAAAGCCCTGTAGGGCTTAGGAGAAAATCTCTTACAGAATTCGTGTCCATATTCACCCGTGGCATAGGTTAGTTCATAAATATAGCACACCCACGATTGTAGATGCGAAAAAATTAAAAATATTTCTCATTGAATAAATCAATCTTTTTTGTGTATGTTCTCACGCCAACTTCAAAAAATAACCCTTAACCAAACAGGAGGACCCTGATGTTTTTTGCGCTTTTGGCAATGACACGAATCATTCATATCTTTCCAGGACTTAGCGACATGGCTGTTGCTATAAATGAAACGATTGAAAAACTTGAAAAATCTATAGATAAAAAATCAGGGCGATCCTGGATTTTGGATTTCTATCAGCCAAGGAGTCTTTGGTTTTTTTATCACTTTGTTTAGCCGTAATTTTTAATCAGGAAGAGCATATATGAAAAAGCAATGCTCCCTGACGAGGAAAGAAAGAAAATAGCCCAGACTTTACGCCATTTAAAGGGGAATTTACATTTATCCAACAGGAATAATCCAAAACAAAGACATATAGAGAAAAAAAATAAACGAATAACCTCTGAAGTGTTAAGCCAATTTACAAGGAAGTCTCTCATAACTCAGAAAGAATAATTATTAATGGATTAAGACGCGACAAAATTCAGACTTCAATGGGTTTTTAAAGCAAAGGAGCTCAGGATTCTCATCCTGATCTTTTTGCCTGCATTTTAGGGTCAAAAAAATCACCTTTATCTAAAAATCACTGGTTGAGGCCATCCCGTCAGCAAGGTGTGATACGATGTATAGCAGCGACCCATCCCTTTTGTTGTGCGAAACCTGCGAGAGGAGCTAAACTGAAGGGATTCTTAAAGGCGATGGACGATGGAAGAGGTGAGAATTAAGGGTTTTTCGGTGGGCGCGCGCCAGCCGCTAACGGTGATCTGCGGGCCGTGCATCATCGAGAGCGAAGATTTCGCGATGAGAACTGCGGAAGAGCTTAAGGGAATTTTCGAACAGCTTCCCTTTCAATTCATTTTCAAGTCGAGCTATGACAAGGCAAACCGGTCGTCGATCCATTCCTTTAGAGGCCCTGGCGTTGAAGAGGGCTTGAGGATTTTGGAACGGGTGCAAAGAGAGTTCGATTTGCCCGTGATCACCGACGTCCATTCCCCTGAGGAGGCCCTGATTGCCGGAGTGGTTTGCGACATGATTCAAATCCCTGCGTTTTTATGCAGGCAAACCGACTTGATTGTTGCGGCAGGGTCGACGAGCGCTGCGGTCAATGTAAAAAAGGGGCAGTTCATGTCTCCTTATGAAATGAAGAATGTGGTGGAAAAATTGCTGTCTTGCGGCAACCGGCGGATTTTGCTGACAGACCGAGGCACTTCCTTTGGATATAGCAATTTAGTGAGCGACATGCGGGCCATCCCCATCATGCAGCAGTTTGGTTTCCCTGTCTGTTTCGATGCGACCCATTCGGCGCAGCTTCCGGGAGGATTAGGCCAAACCTCGGGCGGCCAGAGGGAATTCATCCCCACTCTGGCAAAGGCTGCGGTGGCAGCCGGGTGCAACGCTCTTTTCATCGAGGCGCATCCCGATCCTGCGAGAGCTAAAAGCGATGCGGCAACGGTTCTTCCCTTCGATTCCCTGAAAGGATTGCTTTCTCAAATCGCCAAGCTGTACGAGGTCATTCAGTGTTTCGAAGAGCGGTCGCCAGTTTCTGCGTGCTGATTGCCGCGATGCTTGCCGCGGTTTATGTCTTGCATATCCGTGTGTTGCCGCAAGATGTCGTCTCCTATAAAAACTTTTACAACGAAAGCAAAGAGCTGCGATCCCGCCCTGAATTTGGAGAAAAACAGCCCGCGATCCAATACCGGGAAAACGTACAAAAAGAAATCTGGGTTGCGCAAGGAGAAGAAAGGATCCCCTTTAGGCTTGCAAGCGACCGTTCCGAGCTCACTTTGATCCAAAAAAAAGGCAAAGTGGAAGGAGTTGAAAAAATGGAAGGGATCGATGGTTGGATCCAAGAAAAAATCGATGCGGACTCCTCCGTCCAAGAAGTCCGCAGATTCCAGGCAGCTCAAGGGATTTACCTTTATCCCAGCCACGAATTTTCCGCTCAAAAAACCCAAGTTGCACTCTATCGATTCCCGGCAAACGAAACTTTGCCACCGCTTCCCCTTATAACGGCCATCGCAGATGAGCTCCAATTCTCCCCTCAAGCTAAAGACGGGGGGCAAATGCTGACGCTTCGCGGAAATTTTCAGGCCACATCTCCGCTAGGACGCCTTGAAGCTGGCAGCGCGGCGATTGACTCGTTCGATTTACAAGAGAAACCTTATCACCTCCATTTGGATCGGAAAGTCAAAGTTTCGGATGGCCTCTCCCTTTCGATTTCTTCTGAAAAGGCCGATTGCGCGATGGACGATCTCTCGCTTTCCTTGATCGCTTGCAAAGAGCTCCGCTTCGAGGGGGATGTGGAAATTAAGAAAATGCAGGCGGAGCAAGAAATGACCGCGCAAGGCGGAAGTGCAATCTATAAAAAAGGGTTCGCTACGCTTTACCCTGTCCCCTCTTCACTTTGCCGAGTGTTTCAAGGGCAGACAGAAATCAGATCCCGAAAAATCGATTTCGATTTCGAAAAAGAGGTGGTTGTTTGCGAGCTGCCCGAAGGCGAATTCGCCTTTGAGAATTTCGAAGGACCGATCCAATTTTGTGCAGAGCGCTTAAAGGGACAGGACAAAAACCTGACGTTGGAAAACAACGTCGAAATTTGGCAAGACGGACTGTTTTCTCTGGAAGCGGACCGAGGGCAGGTCTCTCTTGATCCTGACTGGTCCCCTCTTCTGATCCTGCTTGACGGAGGCGTTCGGATGCTTTCCACGCGGATCGAAGGAAAAGAGAGTTTCGCCCTAGCCGATTCCCTCGTTTATCATCCTGCGGACCAAACCGCGGTTCTCTCTAGCAACGCCCCTAAAAAGGTCCTCTTTTGGCAAGAAGGGCTTAAATTAAGCGCAAGCGAGATCAAAATCATCCAAAATGACAATGGTTTGGGAAAAATTCCTGCCCAAATTCAAGGGATCGGAGACGTCCGCTTTTCGTTCAATTTAGAGGAAGAGGATTCGATCCAAAATTTAATTGGAAAATACAAAGGGTTGCGATGAGCTTGCTCGAGGTTAAAAATCTAAAGAAAAGCTATGGAGGAAAAGCTGTCGTCAATGGCCTTTCTTTTGAAGTTCAGCCCGGCGAGGTCGTCGGATTGCTCGGCCCCAATGGAGCCGGGAAAACGACCGCTTTTTACATGACAGTCGGACTCATCCATCCCGATCAGGGCGATGTCCTATTTAAAGGAAAAAACGTCACGGAGATCCCCGTTCATAAAAGAGCCAAAATGGGGCTTGGCTATCTCGCTCAAGAACCCTCGGTCTTCCGCTCGCTAACCGTCGAAGAAAACATCCTCTGCATCCTCGAAACCCTTTCCCTGCCTAAAATGGAAACAAAGAAACGGCTCGAAGAGCTTTTACAAGAACTGCATCTCGAACATCTCCGAAAGAAAAAAGCAAGCGCCCTGTCAGGAGGCGAACGAAGGCGGCTTGAGATCACCCGCGCCCTCGTCACCCAGCCCTCCCTTCTTCTTTTGGACGAGCCCTTCGCCAATATCGATCCGCTCGCTGTGGCCGATGTAAAACACCTGATCCGGATCTTAAAACAAAAACAGATCAGCGTCCTCATCACCGACCACAACGCCCGCGAAATTTTCAATATCGTCGACCGTAGCTACCTCATCCAACACGGGAAAGTGCTCCTATCGGGAACAGTGGATGAACTCCTTGGCAATGCCGAGGCGAGACGCACCTATTTCGGGGAAGATTTCCGACTCTAAAGAGTCGATTGCTTCTAAAACTTGAGAGACAGGAAGAGTATAAAGACAATCGCTCAATTTGCTCCCTCCGCAACCATCTTGATAGCAGGGACGGCAACTGAAATTCTGAGCCACAATCCGCGCTTTCGGATTGCGCCAAGGCCCCCAAGTCACATCTGACGTAGGGCCGAAAATCGCCACTACCGGCTTTTTTAAAGCGCTCGCCATATGGAACGGAACCGAATCGACGCACACCAGAAATTCAGACCTCTCAATCAGCGCGGCCAATTCCTTCAGCGAAATCTTCCCTCCCAAATTCACCACATCGAGGCCCTCGCCGATCTCCGCCAACATTTTTAACTCCGCCTCAGCGGGACCCGAAGTGAACACAAGCCTTTTCCCTCTCCGAATCAATTCTTCCGCAAGCTTCCTCATCTTATCGACAGGCCAGCACTTAAACATCCAGCGCGAGGTCGGATGGATCAAAATAAACGGATCTTCTCCCAACCTCTCTCGTACCGTCCCCTTCGCGCTCTCCGGAACCTCCAGAAATAAATCCCGATCCTCTTCCCCAGGGAAAATCCCGATCCGCCTCAAGGCATCCAAATTTCTCTCGACTGTATGGCGAAGCCCCGGGCAGTGCTTAACGACATGTGTATAAATCTTTTTTTGCCACTTGCCTTTCGGCTCGAATCCGACGCGGACCCTCGCCCTCGAGAGTTTTGCAACGAGAGCTCCTCGGTCCCCTTCTGTCAAATTAAGCACCAAATCATAGCCCTCTTTTCGGATCTTCCTCAAAAGAGCCCACTCTTTCCGCAGTTTTGAAAAGAACCCAAGCCGCTTCCACCTCCGGTCGTAGCCAATCAATCGGTCCACTGCCGGGTGGCCTGACAGCATCGGGATCGACTCCTCATAAACCAAGCTATCGATCTTTGCTTCAGGCAGATGCTTCTTTAATGCGGAAAAAACAGGCCCCGTTAAAAGAACGTCTCCCAAATGACGCAGCTTAACGACTAAAATTTTTCTTACTCCCTTCAGAACCGGGTAATCGCCATAGCTCATTTTTCCCCTCCGAGAAAAATAAAGATTTTAAAGATTTTGACACATTTCACCTAGAACTTCGTGAGATTTATTAGCCCCTGGATTACAATGTCATTGCATTTTTAAATTATTGGAGAAACCTATGGCCCAGACCACAACGCAAACTTTGGAACAAACCCTTTCTATCATCAAGCCTGACGCCGTCGGCCAAAACATGATTGGAAACATCATCGAATACTTTGAAAGAGAAGGCTTGAGCGTCGTCGCCGCCAAAATGCTCCACATGACACCTGACCAGGCCAAAGGTTTTTACGCAGTCCATAAAGAGCGTCCCTTCTTTAAAGACCTCGTCGATTTTATGATCTCCGGCCCTGTCCTCGCAATGGTCCTTCAAGGGGACAACGCAATCGCCCGCAACCGTGAAATCATGGGAGCGACCGATCCTTCAAAAGCCACCGCAGGAACGATCCGCGCCGATTTCGCAACCAGCATCGACCGCAACGCCGTCCACGGTTCCGACAGCGCGGCAAACGCCAAGACCGAAATCGCATTCTTCTTCAAATCGAACGAAATTTTCCCAAGATCGTAATCTATTTTCTCCAGGGCCATTTTCAAAAATGGCCCTTTCCCTCAAAAAAACATTGCAATAATTTTCCCCTTCCATATTCTTAGTGGCCGCAAAAAAACCAAAAACCAGGTGGGATATGGTGACCGCAACCGAAAAAAAAGAACCTGATCTCGAAATAAGAAAAAAACACTTCGTCGAGCTAATTCGGCTCGTTTCCATGCAACCGGAACAACTCGATCCAATTCTTCCGGTAATGGTTCATCAAGCTCTTGCTCATACAGGTATTCGAAATAACATTGAAAGAATCACAAAGATCGTTAAAGAACGAGTTACACGTGAAGAGTTTATCGAACAGTTTTTCGCTCCGTTCGCCGACACCTTTTCTCAAGATGAAATTCTTCAATTGATCGGTTTTTATAAAAATCAAGCGATGAGAAAATTTCTGAAACAATCGATGAAACTTTACCATCCCCTCTTTGAAGCTTATCGAAGAGTTGTGAGCGAGGTAGCTGAAGAAATGGATCGCAAAAGAGAATAAGGTTTCTTGCGAAAAATCAAATCTTTAAATATAGTTTACATTCATCACAAAAAACGGATCAACATATCCTAAAAGGAGTATCTTATGGCTAAAACAGAATTTGTCAGCCTTCAAGAAATCAAACAAGCAAGTTTGCCGACGGTCGTTACACCCAAACGCACTTTCGCATCACTCAATGAAGGAAGCGTTCTCGGCGCTTTCAATAGATTGAATAAATTGATCATCCCGGCCTTGGCAATCCTCGCATTATCCCAGATTCCAACTGCTGCTGCCGGACCTGGAGCTTACGCTGGTTGCGTAGCACTTTGCACTGCAGCAGCCACTCCGGTTTCCTTGCCAGCGTGCCTTGCTGGATGCACTCCTTTTTGGCTCGCTCCAGTTTAAGCGTTGCCTCTAAAAACGCCGTCCTCAAGACGGCGTTTGCAAAACCCTCTTCAAAAGTTGACATCATGGAAATAGAGAAAAAGTATTTTTTGCTCACACTCCTTCTCGTGATTACTCCTGCTTTGTGCATGACCGTTCCTAAGTTGTTCCCCAAAAAATGGCAATCTTCCTTGCTAAGCAAAGCCTTGCCAATCACATTTACCGCAATGCTCCTCGAAATGACGATTTTCCTGCTGATTTGACAGCCACTCTAGAACATCCCCTCTCGAAGAATACCCCTTAACTTTTCTAAAATTTCGATTACACTTCTCAATCCATTTACTATCAAACCCTTGAAAGCAACCAATTTTAAATAATAAATTCACAAATTTTAAAGATTTAAATAAAAAATAGGATAGCGGTATAATACACATTAAATAAAAATAAAAGACATCCAGAAAATGAAAAAAAATTCTATTATACAATTTTATCTAGATGGAAATTCGTTTTCTAATTCCGATGCACGTCAAATAGTCATCAATGCTTTCCACCAACTGAGGGAGAACGATGATTCCAATTGAGCATGGGATTGCGATCATCGGGATGTCAGGCCGCTTTCCAGGCGCGGAAACAATCGAAGAATATTGGGAAAATCTCTGCGGCGGCAAGGAAGCAATTTCTCGGTTTACGAACGAAGAACTAAAGCAATCGGGCGTCTCCGAAAAGCTGGCTGAATCTCCTCAATATATTCGGGCTAAAGCAATCCTCAAAGACATCGAACTCTTCGATGCTGAATTTTTTGGGATGAGCGCCAAAGAAGCTCAAATTACAGATCCGCAACATCGCCTTTTTTTAGAATGCGCTTGGGAAGCATTGGAAAGCGCGGGATATCATTCTGAGGGCTTTTCTGGCTCAATCGGAGTTTATGGAGGATCTGGCCCCAATACCTATTATCTTAACCATCTTCATCCCAACACCTCGATCCGAGAAACAACCCCAGAAGAACTCCTTCGGATCGGCAATGAAAAGGACTATTTAACGACTCGGGTTTCTTATAAATTGAATCTCAAAGGCCCAAGCCTCAATATCCAAACTGCCTGCTCCACCTCGCTTGCTGCGATTTGCACCGCCTGCAACCACCTGTTGACCTACCAATGCGATATGGCTCTAGCAGGAGGCGTTTCGATCTCTACACCGCAACAAACCGGTTATTCATACAAAGAAGGGATGATCTTCTCTCCCGATGGTTCATGCAGGCCGTTCGATGCCAATGCAAACGGAACCGTTCCTGGGAACTGCGTCGGACTCGTCGTACTCAAGCGTTATGAAGAGGCGCTCGCCGACGGCGATCGCATTTATGCAGTGATCCGGGGATATGGATTAAATAACGACGGCAAAGAAAAAATCGGGTTTTCCGCTCCGAGCGTCCAAGGGCAATCGCAAGCGATTGCCAGCGCGATCGATATGGCTGGTATTTCTGCTGAAACGATCTCGTATGTTGAGGCGCACGGAACTGGAACTGTGCTTGGAGATCCGATTGAAATTGCAGCACTGACAGAGGCGTTCCAGAGAGATACAGACAAAAAAGGAATTTGCGCAATCGGTTCAGCCAAAGGAAACATCGGACATACCATGGAAGCCGCGGGTGTCGCAGGGCTGATCAAAGCTGTTTTGTCACTTGACCGCCGCACCTTGCCGCCCTCTTTGCATTTTAAACAGGCCAATCCCCACATCGATTTCGAAAAAGGTCCCTTCTATGTCAATACGACTCTTAAGCCTTGGGAAGAAAAATCCTTTCCTCGGCGAGCTTCGGTTAGTTCTTTCGGTTTTGGAGGCACAAACGCTCACGTAGTTCTCGAAGAATCTCCCGCTAGAGTCCCCACTTCTCCTCCAACGAAACCCCAATCTCTCACCCTCTCCGCGAAAACACCCGCCGCCTTAGAAAAAATGTCTTCGCGACTGGCAGAACACCTTCGAAAAAACCCAACCCTTAATTTGGCAGATGTCGCTTTCACCCTACAAAAAGGACGAAAGACTTTCGAATGCAAGCGAACAGTTGTCTGTGACACCCTGCAAGAAGCTATCGAAGCCCTTTCTTCTCCAGATCAAAATCAGACAATCAACAATGAGCTTCAACAAGAACAACAGATTCAGCCAGGCCGCCGAGTTCCGCTTCCGACTTACCCGTTTGAAAAAAAGCGTTATTGGATCGATCCCGAGGTCCTGAAGTCTGTACCGAATGTCAAAGTAAAAGAGAATATCTCCGTAGAAACTTCACTTTTAGCAATCTGGAAAGAACTCTTAGGGATATCAGCAATCAGCATCAACGATGATTTCTTCAAATTAGGAGGAGATTCTCTCATTGCAATCCAAATGATCGCCCAGATCGAAACAGACTTAGGCGTATCTTTAAAATTGCCAGTACTCCTAGAGCGCTCAACGATCGCCCAACTAGCGCCCCTTATCGCACAAAAAAAACCACAGCCCCCTACCCATATCGTTGAATTAAAACAGGGAGATAAAAATAAACCTCTGTTCCTCATCCATCCTATTGGAGGAACTGTTTATTGCTATAAGCCTTTAGTCGACTGTCTCGCCTATCCCGGGACTATTTATGGCATCGAATCTCCCGAAACCTCCTCTTTTAAGACTATCGAAGAGATCGCATTTTTCTATATTCAGACGATCCGGCGTATTCAGCCAGAAGGCCCCTACTCTCTTTTAGGAGCCTCCTTCGGCGGCCTCATCTCCTTTGAAATTGCAAGACAATTGAGCCAAGCAGGGCAAACCATTTCCCTTTTGGCGATGGCGGACATTCTTCGCCCTGAACAAATTGTCGAACGCAATTCCGATCCAGTTTCTCTTTTAATTGAGCTTTTTGAAGGAAAAGAATTTGATCGCATGAACATCTCGTCTGAGGATCAAATGAAGCGTTTAATCCAAAGCATGGGTCTTGAGTTTGCACCGTTTTCTGAGCAGAGAAAAATTTTTGAACGAGTCAAAATACACTGTGAAGCCTTATCCAGATACCACCCTCAACAGTACAAGGGGAAGATTCTCTTTTTCCAAGCGGATGAAAAATTCATCAGAAACCCTAATCTTTCGTTAGGCGATACTTGGAAAGATTTGGCCGAAGGAGGCATAGAAATCCATGATATTTCTGGCAATCACCTCAGCATGCTCACACAGCCTCATGTAGCAAAACTAGCTCATCTCTTGGAAACGCATCTGCCAAAATAACTTCTCTGTCTACTTAAGCCACTGTCTTCAAGGCCTTATCTTTGAATTGGTGTAAAATAATAGCTATATTTATAAGATGAAAAAGACAGAGTCGCATCTAAAGGCTAATCAATGGAGAGCAAATCCTCAAAATTCAAAGTCTATATTCTCTTGCTCTTGATATTCATATTAGCTGATGTGATCTGCGATAACTCAATCTTTCATACCTTCAACTCACTAGCCCCTATTCAACAATTCTCCTTTTTCCTCGGATTGTTATTATTACAGACCCTTGCAGCGCCTATACAAGCTGGATTTTCAGATTTCTATGGAAGAAAAAACAGCATTCTCATTTCTCTCTCAGCCTCTTTGATTGCTATGATTTTGCAATATGTTTATAGCCAAGAAACCATTTTTTACATTCCCCTTCTGATTCTAGCGGTAATTTCAAAGGGACTTTTAGGAAATACAATTCCCTTATCTTGGGCTGCTATAGCAGACACAAAAGAAAAAAATGTCCGATTTTCATTCGCACTTTCAACAGGCGCCTTTGCTGCCGCCTATTTACTTCTAATTTTCTCCAACAAACTTCTTTCAAAAAGCGAATCAAGCATATTAACAATCATCCTATTTTTCGTTGCATTGGTTTTATGCGTATTTCTATTCAAGGACATTGGAAATCTTAAAAGCGATTTAGTAACGAGAAAAAAACTCACTGAAAGCGCTTCTGACAAGTTCAAAAAAATCAAACTGATTCTCGAAGACATAAAGCTTATACTCAAAGATTTAAAGATCTTCCATGTACGACAAGCTTTATTTGCTTTTTTACTTTGGGAAATTTCTCTTTATAGCATTCTTCTTCTCTATGTGGATTTTGATTTATCTCAATTTTCACCGATTGCCCTCGGCATGGTTTCGGGCTATCTATTCGGCGTTGTGTTATTAAAATTTTTAAATAAAGTGCCTGACAGCTTAATAATAAAATTTGGATACAACTTATCAGCAATTTCTTTAATCCCTTTCTTCGTCCTCCTCCCTTTTGAGCAGAATCCAAATTTTATTTTACTTTCGGTGTGCTACTTCCTTCACATGATGGGAAATGCTTTTCTAAGCGCCACCCTGTTTTCAATTCTAGCCAGCGAAAGAGAGCCTCATGAACAAGGAAGAATCTACGGGTTAATTTCCTCTATCGACACAGTTGCTTTTCTACTTTCTTCTATATCAGTCATTGTATATAATACTTTCAAACTAAACATTATTTATATAATTGCATTCTCATTTTTGACTGTAGCTTTTTCATGGTTCCCATATGCAAAATTTGACAAATCAAGACCTGGATCCCGCCGAAACGCCTAATTCCTCTATTCAAACCCCCTACATACAAAATATTTGCGAACTCTTTCAAGCCGAAGCCACAAAACACCCCCATTCTGTGGCAGCCCTCTTTGAAAATACTCAAATAACTTATGCTGAATTAGATCAAAAATCCACGGCCTTAGCGACCTATTTAACAGAAATTGGGGTTAAACAAGGAACCGTTGTGGGCTTAAGTCTTTTGCCCAATATCCATCTTTTAATAGGAATTTTAGCCATTTTAAAAACTGGCGCTGTATATCTTCCGCTAGACCCGAATTATCCCTTGGAACGCCTGCGTTATATGTTAAATGACGCAAGACCTGCCTTCCTGCTGACAGAATCCGACTTCATTGACCGATTCAAAGACTATACCCATCCGCTCATCCTCCTCGACACATTGAACTGGCAAGAATTAACAGACCGAAGCTCGATCAACCCGCAACCGCATCAAAATCAACCCGATCAACTTGCTTATTTGATCTACACATCAGGATCCACTGGAAATCCCAAGGGCATTATGATCCCTTTTAGATGTTTCGCACATTTTGCGACGACTCACCGATCCTACTACCCTTCAGAAATTATAGGCCTCGTCACAGGTTCGATCAGTTTTGACATATGCACCCTCACCATTTTTCATGTATTGATCGCTGGAGGTATTGTTTGTTTTCCCAAACCCTCTTCAGGATTCGATGCCACCGCAACCATCGAATTGATCAATAAAAAATCTGTAAACTATTTATTGTGCGTCCCTTCTCTTTATTCTGTAATCCTAGAAAAATGCCAGCCGCTTCCCTCTCTAAAGACAGTCAGCCTTGCAGGCGAAACCATTCCTCGCGGATTAGCCGAACTTCATGCTCAACTGGTTCCCAATGCCCTTTTATACAATGAATACGCCCCTTCCGAATGCGCTTGTGGAGCAACCATCGCAAAAATCTACAACCCTTTAGATAAGCAGACTCAACAAATCACAATTGGAAAACCACTTCCCAACACAGAAATTTATCTCCTCGACTCCGAATTGCACCCTGTAAAACAGGGCGACAAAGGAGAAATCTTCATAGGAGGATTGGGTTTAGCTCTCGGCTACTTAAACAGACCTGAATTGACTGATGAACGATTTCTAACGTTATCTCTGCCAGGCAAAGAATCGGTCCGCTTGTATCGGACAGGCGACTACGGCAAATTTCTTACCGATGGCAATCTCGAATTTCACGGTCGTATAGATTATCAGGTGAAAATTAAAGGCTACCGAATCGAGCTTAATGAAATCGAATATGCCATATGCCAATATACCTCCATTCAAGAAGCCTCTGTCATCGTAAGAGAAGATGCTAAAGGGACAAAACGACTCGTCGCCTATTTCTCTTCAAATTCAGTCAACCCTGATATGATTTCTCATCTACGAGAACATTTAATGCAAACTCTTCCCCCTCAAATGCTTCCTTCGGTCATAGAGAAAATCGATCAATTCCCTCGAACTCCGAATGGTAAAATAGACAGAGAAGCCTTGGCAAAAAGAGCGCTAAAGGAAAAAATAGATTCCGAAAGTGTGGGCCATCAATCAAAAACAACCCAGACACTCGTAAGCATTTGGAAAGAAATTCTAAATCGAGAAAACGTAGGAATTCACGATAATTTTTTCGATATCGGCGGAGATTCTCTGAATATTGCCAGACTCCAAACCTTCATCGAAACCACTCTTAAAATTAACATTCCGGTTATAGAACTTCTTCAGTATTCTACCATCGATCGACTTACCCAATATCTTGACAGTCAAAAGACAACCCGGACATCTCTAACTAACACATTATCGGACAAAAAAAAGAATGCCTTTCAGCGTATTAAAAAGGAACGTCAGCGGTGAATGAACAAGACGATATTTCCATAAAACAAAAAATCGTAGGGACTTGGTCCCTGGTTCAATATACGATGAGACTCGAAGATGCCTTAGATTTTTTTCATCCTTACGGAGAAAATCCTCTTGGAACCCTAATTTATACGCTGGATGATGTTTCTGTTCATATCATGCATGCAAACCGTTCCAGCAAAGATACCCCCCAAGAAGAAAAATTAGAAATGGCAGAAAATTACGGGGGCTATGTAGGCCGCTATGAAATTCACCGCGATACTCTTGTCCATTATCCTAAAATATCTGGGTTTATCAACTTTATTCAAACCCCTCAAATTAGAAAATTTCGATTCAGTGACAATCAATTGATTCTAGAATGCGATGCCATCAGCAAAGAACATGGGAAAAAGGTTTATTCGCAATTGATTTGGGAGAAATTTGTACCGCTTCTAAAATGACAAAATTTTCTTCACATTCCTTTTAAAAACGCATCTAATATAGACATATATTCCCACAACCTGATTTAGATTTTTATTATTAATCACCCCATTTCATTTACAAATTCGTTTTTTCTACGCACCGGCCAAAAAACCCCGCATACTGCGTACCATTTGTTTGAATTGGATCTAAAGTTGCCATTCTAAATATGCCCTCTTAGCGGTTTAAAAACCTCTTAAAGAAATAGATATAATAACCCACTCACTATAGACGTAGGCAAAGCCATTACGAAATATAAAAGATAGGGCTTATTCTTAAAAATCACCTTCTTTTTAATAAAAGAAAAAACAAGAAGAGGAACAGATGCAGCGATTAGATATTTTAAGAACCAAAAATTTTCAAACATAATCTCCCTCCGAGAAGACCATTTATATTAAGAAAAACCTTTTAACAAGAGGTGGAAGAGCAGTACTAATGCAAAAAATTGCGAATGCCCTTTTCCAAGAATATTTCTGTTTTATGAAAATGCTAAGACCACGCTCGAGAAAAATAGAGCATATCACCACACTAAGCAATGATAGTACAGGAGGAATAATCCTATTAAAAACCTCTGGATCTGAAATCATAAAAAACCTCGTTTAGCTATAATCCAGCACAAGCCATGTGCAAAAAATAGGGTTTTGAATTAAAGAAACAGTCGCCATAAATCATCTCCCACATTGGGAAGCGGTGCATTCTAATCACTAGCTATAGATTCATTCAAGTTAGAAGCAAGGGGGCTCGAAATTCGCTTTACAATTTGGGTGGGGGGAGCTACGGTAGAGATGAGGTAGGCCTTTATGTCTCCGAAGAAGCTCGATCCTTTTAAAAAGCTCAATGATCTCTATAGAAAATTCCAAAAGGCGTCCAAGGAATTAGCGGGCTACCCGGCGAGTCATTTTTTTGACTATTCCAAATTGTACAAATTTCTCAAGTTCCATATTAACAACATCGGTGATCCTTTTTTAAAGAGCGGCTACTACAAGATCAATACCCTTGAGATCGAAAAGGAGGTCATCGATGGCTTTGCGAAATTGTTCCACGCTCCCGAGGATAGCTACTGGGGTTATGTGACAAATGGCGGGACGGAAGGCAACCTTTATGGCCTTTATGTGGCGAGGGAACTTTATCCCGACGGGGTCGTGTTTTTCTCGGAAGATACTCATTACAGTGTGATCAAGAATTTAAGAATCTTAAATGTGAAGGCCGTCAAAATCAAATCGCTTGCCTGTGGAGAGATCGATTATCAAGAATTGCAGAAAGAATTAACGAAGTGCAAAAACCCGCCGATTATTTTTGCGAATATAGGGACCACTATGAAAGGTGCGGTTGACGATGTGGTTCGAATCAAAGAGATTTTGACGGATTTAAGCATTAAGAATTATTACATCCATTGCGATGCGGCCTTTTTTGGGATGATCCTTCCGTTTCTTCCTGAGCAGGAATCCCAAAAGTTCGATTTCAGGTTGGGTGTGGACAGCATCGCGATCAGCGGCCATAAAATGATCGGGACTCCGTTTCCTTGCGGGGTTGTGCTGACAAAAAAAAATCATGTAAAACAGATTGGAAATCACATTGATTACATTGGCTCGTCCGACAGCACAATCACGGGATCGAGAAATGGCGTCTCGCCTCTCCTTCTCTGGCATGAGCTCAAATGCGCGCAAGAGGGGAAATTGAAAAAATTGGTTGAAAATTGCATCGAGAGAGCGGGATACGCTGTAAAAAAATTCAATGAAGAAAAGATCCCTGCGTGGCGGAATAAAAATTCAATCATTGTGGTTTTTCCTCGTCCCTCTGAGAAGACGTGTAAAAAATGGCAATTGGCGTGCGAGGGGCCTATCGCGCACATGATTACTTTGCCGCATGTTCCCTATAGATTGATCGATCGAATCGTTAAAGATGTGGTGTCCGATGTTAAAAAAGGGAAGAAACAAAAACAAGCTGCCCTTGCTCATATCCCATAAGTGGTGAGAAATGAACTTACCTGCGATCAATTTTTCGAGAAAAGAAAAGCTCACGGTCATTTTTGCCGTGACTTTCGGGAACCTTCTCGAATGGTACGAAATTTATCTCTATGTCTATTGGGCTCCGATTATCGGAAAATTGTTTTTCAAGCCGAATTCCGAGCTCGCTAATTTAACAAATGCATTATTAGTTTTCGCAATTGGGTTTTTAGCCCGCCCTTTAGGGGGAGTGTTTTTTGGACGGCTGGGGGACCGGATCGGCCGAAGAAAAGCGCTGATTCTGTCTTTGGCCATGATGACTGTTCCTACGTTCATTACAGGTTTGATGCCTACTTTTGCCCAAGTTGGCGTGCTGGCTCCCTTGCTCTTGATTTTGATGCGCGTTTTCCAATCGTTTCCCGCAGGAGGGGAATTGCCTGGGGCGGCTTGCTATCTTTATGAGAGCGCTCGCTTTCATCACCGCCGCTTTATGTGCAGTTGGGCCTCCTTGGGATTCCAATTGGGGATTTTAATCAGCACTTTGGAGTGCTTTTTTTTAGAAAAATACTTATCTCAAGAGGCTTTAACGAACTGGGGTTGGCGGCTCTCTTTTTTAATTGGCGGGGTTTTGGGAGTTTGCGGGTTGTTTTTTCGCTATAAATTACATGAGACTCCCCTCTATCGAGAAATGCTCACTCATGAAAAAATAGCTAACCCTTTGTTTGGCATTGTAAGGAAATATAAAAAACAAATCGTTCAAGCAATCTTGTTTTGCGCATTGAATTCATCTGCTTTTTATATACTTACAATTAGCTTTCCCTTTTATCTTGAGAAGGCTGTAGGCACGAGCTATCAGAACAATTTGCTGATCACCTCTTTTCTTTTACTCTTCATAACTATCCCGCTTCCCTTTTTTGGCTTGCTCGGAGACCGGTTCAGCAATAAGAAACTGCTCATAGGATCTGCATTAGGCATTATTATTTTATTGTTTCCTCTGTGCACTACTTTGTCTCTCAAGCTTTTAATTCCTCTTCTTTTGGTTTTTTGCCTTTGCTTTACTTGTCTTTCTGCTCTCTTGCCTTATGCAATCTCAGATTTGTTTCCGACCTATGCACGCTTTACCTGTCTTGGGATTAGCTTTAATATCGTGGATGCGATCATTGGAGGATTTACTCCTGTGATCGCCCTTTATTTATATCATCTGACCGGCATGCAGGGGGCGTTTTGCTGGTTCTTGCTTTTCTGCGCGCTTCTTTCGCTAGGATCTTATCTGGCAATGAAAGAAAAACACCCGCCCGCCGCTCCCTGAAAAACCTATCGCTAAAAAAGTCTGGCTGCTGGTACAAGTGCCTTCTCTCTTTTTAGGTTCTTAATTTAAAATGGCTGTAGATTTAAAAAATAATTCAGTAATGGATCTGAGATCCCGCCTGGCCGAAATGGCGCGGGAGGCATCTGCCCGCTTTCCTAGAGTTTTCGACAGGAGATTTTGCCGAGGCGTCGACCGCTTGGCCACCAATGCTTCCGATGACTTTTTAGAAAAGCGTTCCTTCGAGGATCTACGGAGAATTTTGCTTGTCCAATTTTTTCTGCAAAACCGAATGGAAGAGGCTTTAAAAGAGGGGCGAAAACAGGTCTTCCTCAAGCTTTTTTCAAGAGGATCTAAGATCAGCATAGCGTTCGTTTTCTCGGCATCGTGCGGAATGCAGGCGGATTTGCCGATGAGGGCGCTGCAAAGCTTGCTTCCAGGAACGCAAGAGGTGCAGAACTCCTTTTATCTCTGGCATCATCCAGAGCTTTCTTATATTTATTGTTATTGGGAAGTGTGCAAGATCCGAGGCCAGGAAATAGGCCGCAAAGAGCTGAAAGCGTTTGAGGAGGAAATGAGGGAACAGTTGCTGCTGACGCCTTCTTTGACGCCGGGGCTGTTTTGGCCTTACAATAAAGAAGACGCTTATCGGCAGATTCAGCTATTGCAAAGGGAGATCAAGCGAAGTGAGGATATGCCTCATGTTTCGGTTCATTTCCGAGAGCAAACGGCCTCTTCTTTGGAGTTTTTGATTTACGTTGTCCGTCCCGAATTTACCGAACCTCTTAACGAGGTTTTCAAATACTTGCCCGATTCGCTTCACGTTTTTTGCCGCTTTCAGTATGAAAACAAGGCTCCGATACCCATACAGGCAGGGGTTTTTTCGGCCAAACTGCCGTCGGATGCATTCGAGGTCTGCGGATCGATCAATTTGCTCTACGCGCGAAGGTACTTGTTGAAGCTTCTTGAGGCGGAGATGGGACCGTTCCGCGATTATAACGGAGGGCTCTTCGAAATGCAGCAGCAGCATTTCGAGGCGATCCGCGTGCAGTTGGCAGACCAAATCCCCCATTTCGACCTGTTTGCAGAAAAAGTGTTCTACGCGCTCCATCCTGTAGAGTCGTGGATCTCCCTGTCTTTGAGCGAGGCGGAGGATTTATTTCGGACGTTTTCGGAGCTGCTTGAGGAGAAAAAACCATTCGCATTCCGGACCCGCAGCGGCCGATTTACGATCATCAAAACAAGGAACGATTCCGATCTTGTCAAATTGCGCCGTTTAAGTGCCGAATGGGGCGAGGGAGACTCCCATGCCCATCTCACCTTCGGGGATTTCCATTATTTATGCCTGATCGGCCCTCAAAGCGAGCAGATCCGTTCGGTCTTAAAAGAAAACGCATTCCTCAAAGAAAAAACCAACCGATTCCAGTTGCTGCTGCAAGAAGGAGCGCCTCCCTCGCTCAATCCCCACTACTCATCCGGGGATATGAGATGCCGCGTTTTAAACAAACTGCTTTTTGAGGGGCTCACTCGCTTGAATGCAAAGGGAGAGCCGGAACTTGCCGCCGCAGTCAAAATGGCCGTTTCGAAAGAGGGCCTTCTCTACACGTTCAAACTGCGCCCTTTCTGTTGGTCGAATGGAGAAAAAGTTACTGCTGCCGACTACACGGCAAGCTGGCAGTGGGCATTGAATGATGCGGTAAGCCATCCCGAACTTTTGTTCGGGATCAAAAACTCCCGGAAATTGAGAGAAAAAAAATGTTCGGTTCGAGAATTCGGCGCGCGGGCTTTAGACGCGGAGACGCTCGAAATTGAACTTGAAGCGCCCGATCCTGCGTTCTTAAGTAAATTGGCGCAGCCCTACTTTTTCCCTCTCTTCGGTTCCTTCCGCGAGCCAAAATGGTTCAATGGGCCTTATTTGCTAAAAGAAGAGAATAAGGAAGGGTTGCTGTTGGAACGAAATCCCTATTTTTGGGATCCAAAGCGCTCTTCTTTTGAACAGGTCCAAGTCGTTTGGATTGGCGATATCGAAACCATCTACAATCGATTCCAAACAGGCAAGGCTGATTGGGTCGGAGATCCGTTAAGCATCCTGTCTAAAACCCAAATTAAACAATTGGAACTGAGCCAAAAACTTCTCACGCGGGAAGCGCCTCGGCGTTTTCTGGTCCATTTCAATACAAAACACTCCCCCCTCTCCTCTCCTTGGATTCGCAAAGCGTTCAGCGCCTCGATTGACCGGAATTTGATTTGCGAATCGATTTTCCCTTACAGCATTCCCTTAAAGCCTCTCTTTGCCAACAAAAAAGCTGCGAATCGATTTTTTGACAAAGGGTTGGAAGAGCTGGGTTTGGCCCGGAACGAATTCCCCCTCCTGACCTTCAGTTATTCCCTGCAGACGCGCCGTCAAGAATTGGCGCTCTATCTTCAATCGGCATGGCAAGAAACTTTAGGCATCGAGGTGAAATTGGAGGGGCATGATTGGAATCAATTCCGCAGTAAAATCGAAAAGCGGACCTTTGAGATCTGCGGAACGATTTGCGATACGCTGGACGAGGGCTCCCCTGGCTTTTTCGACAAATTGGAGGGGAAGAGTTCCTGGAATTTTTCGCAATGGGCCCACCCGGGTTATCGGGAACTTGTCGAACAGTCTAAAAAAGGGGCTTTGCAACTGCTCGAAAAAGCGAGGGAAATTTTAGAGCGCGAAGCTCCTTTCATCCCTCTTTTCAATTACACTCATCTCTATGCTCACTCTCCCGGTTTGGAAGGATATGCCTTCGACAAGGAAGGTTGCGTAGATTTAAACGGAGTCTCGAGAAAACCATGATCAAGAAACTGTGGATAAATAAAATCTGGCTAACTATCCTTCTTTTCACATTTTTAATAATCGGCTGCCAAAAAGAATCCAAAAAAGAAGAACTTGTCGTGGACTCCCTAAAAATCAATTTCCAAGAAGGAGATCTCCCTTCGATTCATCCTCACGACCTCATGATCTATCTTCGAGGAATTTCGATTGCCAAACATCTTTTCGAAGGATTGACCCGGGTCGATGCTCAGGGAAAGGCCGTTTTAGCGGGAGCGAAATCAGTCGATATTTCCCCCGATGGACTCCATTACACTTTTGTTCTAAAGGACAACAAATGGTCGGACGGAAGCCCCGTAACCGCTTTCCAATATGAAGCTGCTTGGAAAGAGGCCCTCTCGCCCCAATCCCCTTGCTCCCGCGCCCACCTTCTCTATCTTTTGAAAAATGGCGAGGCCGCAAAAAAAGGAACGGTTCCTTTATCGGACATCGGGGTGAAATCCCTGAATGACAAAACGCTTTCGATCGATCTTGCCCATCCTAGCCCTTATTTCCTTGAATTGCTCTCCCAGCCCATTTGCATGCCCCTCTTCAATGTAAAAGAAAAACAGCCCACTCAGTTCAATGGCCCTTTCCAAATCGGGGAATGGGTGAGAAGCCATTCGATCCGGCTCGACCGGAATCCCCATTTTTGGAACCTGAAAAAAATATCGCTCAAACAGATCGATATTTTCATGGTCCAAGACACTCCGACCGCATTCACCTTTTTCGAAAAGGAGAAAATCGATTGGATCGGCCTCCCTCTTTGCCCGCTCACCACGGAGATGATCGATCATCTCAAAAAAAGCAAAACTCTCAACTCCCATCCAATCGACCGGGCGTTTTGGCTCTTTTTAAATACAAAACATCCGGGCCTCGCCTCTTCGTCCATCCGGAAAGCCTTAAGCCTTGCAATCGACCGCTCTAAAATCACCCAACACATCTTGATCGGCGGAGAACCTTTAAGCAAACCGCTTCCCGAAAACCTCTTGTCCGCCTCCTTTCAAGAAAACCATCTGAAAGAAGATATTGGGGAAGCTTCCCTTTATTTCGAGCAGGGACTTCAAGAACTGGGATTTACAAAAGAGACATTCCCTCCTCTTGTCATCACCTACTCTCAACAAGCGAACCGAAAACAATTCGCCGAATACATCCAGCAAGCATGGGCAACGGCGCTCGGCATCCAAGTCCAACTTGAACCGCAAGAATGGAATCTGCTCCGGACAAATCTTGAAAAAGGGCAATACATGGTCAGCGGCTGCTTTGAGGCTGCCTTTTACAAAGACCCCATGGAAATCCTCGAGAGGCTCACCACCCTGAACCCCTCCAATTTTTCTCAGTGGACCCATCCCCTTTTCGGCGCAAAAATCGCCTCTGCCATCGATGAAAAAAACATCCAGAAGCGCAATGCCCTGATGGGAGAGGCCGAAGCTGTTTTGGCCGAACACATGCCGTTCATCCCCATCTGCAGCGACCGATTCCTCTTTGCCCATACGCCGAACCTCAATGGCTACGTTTTCGACTACGTAGGCGCCATCGACTTCAGCTACGCCTCATTCACACCCAAATAAAAGGAGTTGGACCATGGCTATAACTTGCGATATCTGCAAAAAACCTGGCGATGCCGTTTTTGTATTTACGGAACACTATGCTCCTCCCAACCATCGCGTCCATCCAGACTGCATTCGGCAATGGATGCAATTTGATCCTCATGGCAGAGCAAATCAAGAATGTCCCGTCTGTCTAGAGGGCCACCAAATTCAACAGATCGATGGCAAGTCGCTCGAGGATTATTTGGGACCTGTCGAAAATGAGGATCCAGAGCCCGAAATGGATGAAACTGCAGAAGAGGAGGGATCTTCCAGTTCTGTGAAAGAAGACGTTTCTATGGATGAAGGAAAAAAAAACAATCCCTAAAAAGAAGTTCGCGATGACAGCGAGTCAGCGTTTCATCGAGTTTTTGGATTTTTTTCGTAGCTTTAGAGACTGTTAACGGATTCGGATATAAGCAGTAAACCCAGCAACGGCAAGCGCTATCCAAAATATCTTAGACCAAATAGAATCGTTGACGGTTTGTTTTTTTTCTTCTCTTTTGGCAACTATACCGAAATAGTCTGAAGAATCGGTTTTTGACTGCGTCAGCTTTGCGGCAAATTTCTGGTCTTCACTCGCGCCTTGCCTCTGGCCCCACCCCAAAGACGATGCGTCTTTGAGGACCCCGGGGAGGCC
>Ga0075362_10000060_pt1 | contig 34104 bp, 27 predicted proteins | sample EndMetdeltDD1762_FD_71397 | JGI IMG/M metagenome (GOLD analysis project Ga0075362, IMG submission 71397) | Populus endosphere microbial communities from Tennessee, USA - Endosphere MetaG P. deltoides DD176-2 | ecosystem: Host-associated > Plants > Roots > Endosphere | place: USA: Tennessee...
GTTAAAAGCTCGATAAGTGTCGAGACAAACTTCCGTGTTGGCGAGAAAGTACCTGAGCGCGATGGATTACGCATATCAGATATCGGCTACGTTACTTTTTTCCGAAAAATTCTTGAAAAGGGTGGCGAGGTGGACCACGCTGGTGTGTTTGCATCTATCAACGTTGGCACGCGCAAGTCCTTGGGGGCAATTGGCGTAAAGTCTATCCTGATCCCTGTAGAAACGTCCACGCAAAGAGCAGAGGACGAAGCGTATGAGCTCGTGGCGATACCTGCAAGTGCTGAAACAAGTCGTATCCTTACCGAGCTTGGACAATTTGTCACAGTTAAAGAAACCTCATTCGAGTACTAACTATACATAAGCATTACCTGCTATAATCGCAGGTAAGATGGTATTCATGACGCCGATTCTGATAATTTTAGCGCTTCTTCAGCTACTTATCGGGTTGGCCATTTTGTTCGAAAGTCGCCGCTCGAAGCAAGCTCACCAGAAGCTGTTCGTGGTACTATTGACCGTTCTCTTTGTCTGGACAGTCTCAACGACACTTTTAACATATGTTGATACGAACGCTAACCAAGATAACCTGTCATACTTCTTGCTGGTCAATAAATTAGGATTTTCTCTCGGATCGCTCGTATTAGCGTCCATGTACCTATTTAACGCCTTTTATCCTGTCAAAAAGCGGCTGACAACCTTTAAAAAAGCAGTCTTCTATTTTGGTATACTGTTGGCAGCTGCTTCATTTTTGCCTATTGTGTCTGGTAATTTTGTGCTTTCCGATGGCGTGCTTCACTATGAGTACGGACCGCTTGTTGCACTGATCGTACTATATGGAATTATCATTGTAACCACATCAGTACGTGACAATTTCATCCTGCGCCGCAGATCAGATTCCAAATTACGCCAGCAAGCAAATACACTTCTTGTAGGTCTAACTCTGACTATTGTCCATGCGTTGGTCTTTATCGTTGTATTGCCGAGTATTTTTTCGACAAATTCGCTCCTTTACTCCATAGGCTATCTTGCACCATATTACTATACGAGCTTTACGGCGTACGGGTTACTGCGCCAAGGACTTTTTGACGTACGAGCAGTTGTGGCTCGATCTGTGGGGTATGTACTTTCGACAGCGTTACTTATAGTGCTTTATGCAGCACTGGTCGCGCTAGCAGCGCGTATCTTGCTTGGCCGTACTGTTGATCTTGCCGAACTAGCAGTTTTTTCCAGTGTGAGCGTTATTGTAGCGACAACCTATGCCCCTATTTTGCGCCAGTTCAATAAGATAACGAACAGAGTCTTTTATCGTGATGCCTACGATGCCCAGAATCTTATCGATGAGCTTAACAAGATTTTCGTTTCTACAATTCACATCGATGAACTCTTGAACAAAAGCTCACAGCTTATTACTACTACACTCAAAACTGAGACATGCATGTTTATTATTAGGCCCACAGGCAAGCCGCTTCTGCTTGGCCAAGGGGCTGAATTTGATCACGGTGATCTCATGCCACTTCGTGATCTTTTAGGGCGGGTTGACGAACAAGTGGCTGTCGTTTCTGACCTCGGTCGTGAACACGCGGTACTTAAAAAGCTACTGACGAATAGTGACGTCGGACTTATCATTAAGCTTGTTGACATAAAACATGATAACGAGATCTTGGGCTATATCCTTCTTGGCGAGAAAAAGAGCGGAAGTATTTATGCACTGCAAGATGTTAAATTGCTCGAGATCATCGCCAATGAAATGGTGATCGCTATTCAGAATGCTTTGCGATTTGAGGAAATTGAGCGCTTCAACGCCACGCTTCAACAGAAAGTTGAAGAAGCGACGCGCAAATTGCGCCGTACCAACGAAAAGTTGCGCCAATTGGACGAGACCAAAGATGATTTCATCAGTATGGCGTCGCACCAGTTGCGCACGCCGCTCACCAGTGTAAAGGGATACGTGAGCATGGTTGTTGAGGGCGACGCTGGCGACCTCAATCCGATGCAAAAGAAGTTACTCAACCAAGCGTTTATCAGCGCACAGCGTATGGTGTACCTCATTTCCGACCTACTGAACGTGTCGCGCCTGCGTACTGGCAAATTTATTATCGAGCCAGTGCAGTCCAATTTGGCAAACATTATTCAAGAGGAAGTTCGCCAGCTTGTTCCAACTGCTAAAGGCCGCGGGTTGGAGCTTATATATCACCGTCCGGAGCATTTCCCGATTCTTATGTTTGATGAAACCAAGATGCGTCAGGTGGTCATGAACTTTATCGATAACGCCATTTACTATACCCCGACCGGTGGGTCTATAACGGTCAGTATCGCTGATAAGCCGGAGACGATTGAATTTACTGTAACCGATACCGGTATCGGCGTGCCAAAGAGCGACCAGCATCATTTGTTCTCAAAATTTTACCGTGCAGACAACGCCAAGCGAGCTCGCCCGGATGGCACGGGCCTGGGGCTGTTCATGGCCAAGAAAGTTATTGTTGCTCAGGGCGGCGCTACCATCTTTAAGAGCCAAGAGGGCAAGGGAAGCACCTTCGGGTTTACTTTCGCTAAAGAACCCTTAATGCCGACTCGTCCTCCCGAGAGCCACGTGCTCAAACATTGAAATACCAGACAATCTTCGTAGTTTAGTTGCTTTGTTCGTCTTACTTTCGGTATAACTTATACCGGAGCTAAAAAGCTTTCGCACATCCTACAAAGTAAGGTGCAGACGTGGACGCCAAAGAGACTGTTCGTCGCAACGCACGGACCTGTTTTGTGCTCAACATGTTGTCTTCGGTCTACTTCGGCAACTCCATCATGACATCGTATTACCTGGACGTAGGCCTGAGCCAGACGCAGGTGTTTGTGTTGCAGACGGTGTTGGCCGTCGTGAGCTTTACCTTCGACATACAGTTTGGGCACCTTGCGGATCGCATCGGACTGCGGAAGGTAATGATCATTGGTGCGACCATACAGGTTGCGCAAAGCATTTACTTCCCATTCTGCGAAACGTTCGGTCAGTTCATACTTGCACTCGTGGGTACCGGGCTGTATATTTCGGCACTCGAAAACACCACTAACGGAGTCATGACTCTGAGCCTTAAACAGCTCAGGAACGAAGCCGTGGGGAGAAGGGTATATGATCGTTACCTAATCAGTGTAACGCAGAGCAACGTCGCCTATGCCGGTGGAATGCTGGCTGGCGGAGCTATGGTATGGCTGGGCGGTCTTGCGATTCCGTACTACGCTCAGCCGGTGATCTCCGTGAGCTTTCTGATCTTTACGTGTCGTCTGGTTGACCCACGGGTTCCAAATCGCACGGAGTATGTCAGTCGCCAGGTGGTGATCAAGGTCTTGCGGATGATGCTCGTGGACCGTGCCGACATTCGTTGGATGATAGCGACACACACCGTATTTCGGCTGTTCGATATGCTGCTGTTTTGGATTCTCCAGCCGCGCATGCAGATAGCGGGAATGGCCGTGTGGTCGTATAGCCTCGTCTACGCGTTGTGGTCTATCATTGTTTCGATGACCGCAGACGTGGCAAGAAATGCCCAGGCAACAACCGCACGCTGGCTTTGGCTGGCCATGGTTGGTATTCCGCCGCTGGGCGCCGCACTTGCGGGGCTGACCACCGGGCTCTTCGGATTCATAGCACTCATGATCGGGCTGACGGTGATCGCCGTGTTTGAGAGGAGGCTTTTTAACTCGTTCATGTACGAAGCACTGCCTGATGACGGTCTGACGCGCAATACTGAACTGTCGGTAGGGTCTACCATTCCTACGGTAGTATTTGCGCTAGTGGCGCCGTTTTTTGGCATGCTGGTGGACGGCGTCTCGCTGAGAGCAGCATTTTTGACAGCTGCGATTAGCGGGCTGGTGCTGAACGGCACCTGCGTTGCTTTGTTCCTGAGAGCAGCGTCTCGCTCATCGGTGCGGAAGTAGTGCTCCGGCGGAGTATCCATATTTTACGGATTCTCCGCCTTGCTTTCATTGACTCGAAGAAGTAAATATGCTATAATACTGGTAGTTTGTTCGCTTTATTGTATAAAGCTGTGGATAAGCGGTAGCTATAGTAGGTGGCCTGTGCTATGGTAAGGGTAACGAGCATGACTGACCGCTCTAAACTTAAATCCCTTGCCGAGAGACAGGGGATTTTCTTTTTTTAAATCTTGTGTTAGAATAAGTCAGTCGTAACAGGGACAATTGTCCGTGTATGGCCCGTCTCTTACGAGATGAATCCAATTTCACATCGGGCCCGTATTGTTTCGCAATATGTGACGACCAATCGCTCAGAGAAATGCCTCATACCTACGGTATGAGCCCCAAATGCTCGGAAGATGATTCCTTGTGCAAGCACAAAATCACCATCCTTGCACTTTGGCCTCATCGTCTAACGGTCAGGACACCGGGTTTTCATCCCGGCAATCGGAGTTCGATTCTCCGTGAGGTCACCAAAGTAAAACACCCAAGCGTCAGTTTGGGTGTTTTACTTTGTTTGCATGTAGCACGAGAGAATCGATAAAAAACGCGTAAGAACATCGGATTTTGTTCGAAACTTTCTATTGGATTACACGGGTGTGAATCCAGCATCTATTTTCGTTTTGGCTAGTGAAGTAAGTAAAAATAGTAACTTTCGCTAGGTCTTCTTAAGCCGCACAGCAACACGCTTGCCAACCTGTAGGATATCATTTTCAGCAAATCTATATGGCGTATCTGGAGTAAGTTTTTGCTGCTGCAGCTTTACAGCTCCTTGCTGCAAAAGGCGTCGCGCCCCTGACTTGCTCGCGGCGAGACGACCTTCTGCTAGCAAACTTTCCCAATCTGCCCAGGTCACGTCAACTAATAGATCAGGTAGGGATTGCGGCAAGGCGCCTTTACTGAATTGATTGATCCAGGCCTCCTGAGCCTCATCGGCTTCTTTTTTGGAGTGATACATCGTCACAATCTCGTGAGCAAGCCGTAGTTTTATATCTCGTGGATTTTTACCCTCGCTAAGTTCTTTTTGGAGAGCCTGTATTTGAGTCTGCGGCAGATATGTACAATCAATAAAACATTGCATAATACCAGCATCAGCCAAGGCCATAACCTTGCCAAACATATCTTGCGGATTAGCTTTTAAGCTTACGCCCGTACCTAGACTTTTGCTCATTAGCTTCTCACCAGTTTCGGGATTAGTGAGAAGTGTCGTGGTAATAACGAATTTTTCTTTTTGCTTTAGGCGTGCCACTAATGTTCGTCCAGCGAGCATATTAAATGTTTGGTCGGTGCCACCGATTTCTATGTCAGCGTCTAGGGCTACCGAATCGTATCCCTGCATAAATGGGTAAAAGAATTCGTGTATAAAGAGTGGCTTCTTTGCTGCAATTCGTTTTTGGAAGGCATCACGTTCAAGCATTTGCTGAACAGTAAAGTTGGAGGCTAATTCTGTAGCATCTGCAAAGGTAAGTGAAGAGAGCCAGTCGGAGTTAAAGCGAAACTCAATAGGATTCTCTGTGCTATCAAGATCGAGAATTTTAGCAATCTGGGCCTTGAACGATTTAAGGTTTTCTTCCACTTCTTCCTTAGTAAGCTGTACCCGCATAGATGTCTTATCGCTTGGGTCACCTATCATGGCGGTAAAATCGCCTACCAGGACAATAATCTTGTGGCCCAGCTCGTGCAGCCGACGTAGAATAATGTAGTTTGTAGAATGTCCTATATGAATATAGTCGGCAGTAGGGTCAATACCCATGTAAATGCGCAGTTGCGTACCTTCCGAAAGCTTTTTCCGCAATGCTTCTTTTGCGGGGTAAACGGTATCAATTGAACGAGTCAGTATCTCTTCAATGCGTTCGGGATCAGTGTTGATGTGCATGCAAGTCTCCTTGATTGGTAGTAAAAGTCCAGACAAATGTGGCGGACTTTTTAGTAAGATCGAAGGCTACTCAAGCTCACTGGAAAGGCCACCACCGGGAGGGGTGTATAGGAATAAGAGCTAAGATACCTTTTATGCGAGTCAATCATTAAAAGTATTTTACCACATAGGATAACGTAATTATAACTATGGGGTCGACGTAAACCTCAGGTATACTATTTTTATGAACAAAAAATTATTTTCTATCGCAGATGCAACTTTTCTCGTAACCGCTAATTATGACTTTTCCGCTCAACTTCTGGAGCCTAAGGCCTACAATATTCACCATAACTTTATTGTCACAACAGTAGAAGAAGCACCGGAGAATATCTTTGCGATCACGCTAGAAGATGCTGATGTGTCGCCCGAGATTCGTATTGATAATGACGGACTATTGGTGCGTGGTCGGATTGCAACCGAAAGAGGCTCCGAAGTTGAACGTCAGAATAGCCTATGGGGCATCAACGGCCCGGTAAATAAATACATCATCCACATCCTGGAAACCCAGTTCGCCACAGCGACCCTGCATGCAAGTGCCTTGATTAATCCTTCGGGAGACAAGGTGTGCTTGGCTATCGGACACAGTGGCTCGGGCAAGAGTGTGTTAGTACTGGGTGCATTAAAGGCTGGTTGGAAATTATTGGCGAGCGAATATGTACTGGCTCGCATGAACGGCACGCTACATATTCACACTGGCAACTATCTGGATAACATGTCGATAAAAGCCGTTGATGAATTACGTGCAAATCTCCCGCAAGCGATTGTTATGGAAGACAACTTTATTAAAGATCCGCTGATGCATAAGATATTCGTAGATTTGTCAGCCTACCAGCCAGATATAAATGGCATTGACATTCCCCCTGCAGCACTTACGGTAGCAATGTTAAATATTAATAATCCGGCACATCGTAGCGGTACACCTATAGAAGATGATTATTTCTTTACACGCTCATTGCAACATATCGCAACAGAGAAAGTCGCTATGCCACTTATCGTAGATCGCCAGATGATTAATACAATTCCGTGTGGTTCGGCTGCCGCGCGCGCGGCTGTTATCGAGGCTATTGTTACTCAAGCCGGCAAGCGAGTTATTTTGGGCGGAGACGCTAATGATTTTGATACTTGGCTGAAAGACAATGCCTAAGAGGGCAGGGCTTGTATCTCTTGCCATAGTACGGCAGGAACGGTAACTAGTCGCCTCTGAGCTGCTTCTAGATAGCGTGTATGGCTGCGGAAGCCAGGTAATAACCCTGGATCTATAGCAGGCAATATATCGGCGACGTCGAACAATGCTTTATTTATGCCGGTGACAACAAGATTACCACGGTTGTTTGGCGTACTTGTATTGGCAACGAGTCCCGTTACCATTTGCAACATCATGTTGAGGGCGTAGAGCCGTTGCTCAGCATGATTCTCTAGCTGTGGCGTAATACTGCCCGTAAAGCGTCCGTCTTCGTATAGGTCGCTAGCGCTCTGGGGCCTAGTATGAGTGCTAGTACGGAAGTTGGATCCATTAAAGCCTCCCCAATATTTAGCAACTAAGAGCTCACCGAGTGAAGCACTGGCAGTAGTAATGTCAGCGATTGTCTCTATACCCTGATGCGAGAATCCTATAGCGAGCGGATTTGTACCTAATGTTTTAGAATCCATGCCAGGACCTGTGACAAGGTTGGGGGTGGTGCCAAACAGGAGACTTATGGCGGTATCGTCGGCCGTTAACTCACGAGCATGATATCCGAGTGTATTGGTGGGGAAGATATTTTTAGCAATAACTGTTTGTGTTGGCTGTGTCTGGAGCTGTCCTTTAATATATGAGGTTATTTCTGATGCTGCCAAATACCCCACTGACTGGCTACAATCAACGTAAGTAATGGGGTTATTTGTTTTTTCAAAAGTGAGTGGTTCATGACCTGATAATGCTTGGCTAGCCAGCCAAGGAACACGCACAAATCCATGAGTTTGCTTACCGGCAAGTTCACCATATTCGAGCTGATCTACAATAGTCTCTGCCTGCTCATGAGAAACTTGTATCCCATGAGCAATGGCTGCCGCACTTACTTCACGTAGCTCTGTACGCTCTAGGTTAATGGTTCTAACTGCTTGTTCCATACATGCCTCCATGCAAGTGTAATTAAATTGTAATTATACCTATAAACATAAGCAATTATGGTACTATTTAGTACATGAAAACTGTAGAGCGGCCAGAATATAAGCTTTATTATGCGCACACTAAGCCAGCTTCAGATAGTGCACAGCAATTGCAGCGATTGTTCACCAGCCATATTTTGGAACGTCAGGATTTACGCCTCGTCTATGAAGTTGACGCGGCTGCGTTGCCTACGAGCTTGGAGCAACGTAGCATTCGCCATATTCTGGGCCATTTTTTGGCTAGTGGCCACAACGTAGACATCGTTTTCTATGATGAGTCATGGTATGGCACACCGAAGATACCCTCGTCAGAGACTTTTATTAATGCCTTGGTGGCGAGTTTGCAATCGATAGCGCCACAACATATTACACTGCACCCTGCCTCTGAACTAAGGAGAACATGCACTATAGATATGCTATATGCTGGATTAGATGCGATTGCCTTGCCAGAGCTGATTGGGTCGGGCAAGGGGGTAAACAAAAAGAATTCTAGTCGATCTATGGATTCACTTCTGCGTCGTGGTTTTAGCTTTATGCTGTGGCAGCAGCTCGCGGCTGATGTTGCCTTACAGCTTGAATCAAGCAAGTTCACGATGTCATCCACTACCGTGACACCATTAATTATTCCGCTGCTTCCTGGTATTCGGACGAATGATTTGGCCATGGCCGACCAGGCAGGGCATCATACGCTCTTTCGTGCTGTCATGAATATCCCAGATGAACAATTAATAGATGTCATTAGGTACATGCTCGTGTTAAATCAGGATGATCAGATGCGAATCACTGATTTGCTTGCCACGCAACCGCTTGAAGCAAAGAAACAACTGGCGGTCGTACTTGCTGCACTACATGCCAATAGCTTTGAAGAGGGTTTGCTAGCTCGTAAGGTCTTCGAGGAAACAATGAGCGGGCAAAGTGAACATATCGATGCTACATGGCATCCTGATACAACATTGTTTGATGTGTTAGCAGCAACAAATATCTGTTCGCGAAGCGAACTGCGACGCCTTTTTGCTGGAGGAGCTGTACGTAGCATTACACAACCAACAAGACAATTATCGCCCGATCACCAAACAATGCTGCACGACGATATTATTCGAGTGGGCAAGAAACATCGCATAAGAATACGGGTCGTATGAGCAAGCAAACACCCCTCCATCAACAACTTATACAGCAGGCACTCGTAAGTCATGTGATCGGCACTGCTCCCGCCCAACTAAAGCCAGCAATTGTCATTTGGGCCAAGCATCAGCCTCGTCTCGATACCTTGCCGCTAATAGCTTTAGCTGAAGCCGCTGCAGGCGTGAAACCTGTTATCTATGTCGATGACACTGCTGCTCGCGTATTTTGTGGTCGTACACTAGCTGAGCAAGAACAATATAATGAGCAATATCAAGTTTTTGGTCAGCAACAGGGCTGCCAGGTACGCTTTAGTAGTGAAGTGTACACGCGGCAATTTAATAATGATGTCTTAGGGGCGTTGCTTGAACTTGCTCAGCGTACGAGCGTGTCGCGTTTTGTCCGTTGTTTGCCCGAGAAGAAGACCACAGTCTTCGACTCTTTGCGAGCCAGTGAAAGCATGAACATGCTACTAGAGCTGCTCCTTTTTGAACAAGTTGCAAAAGAATGCAACGCTTTGGTTGTGCGCCATTTTACGCAGGGTATTGTACTAAGTCATCAAAAGGTTGCCAAACAACCGCTACCAGCCCTAGTCGTGCCAATTTTAGACGGCGACGCCGCTATCCACGATTATGTAAAAAAGATACAAGATATATACCCAACAGTGTCTATACATTTCTCAAACAACAATGTATTATAAATGAAAATATAAGAGGGGTGGGAATATGTCTGAATTATATAAGGGTAGAGAATTACAGACAGCAGAATGGGCTGGCTATGAGAATGGAAATTTTGTTATTGATGGGAATAAGCGCCCTATTCAAATGATGAACAGCGATGGAACCGGCTCACCACTCCTTAAGAACGGCCCATTGGGTGCCGACATTATTCATTTTGGGGCTAAAGAGGGTGTTGCCGAACATACACACGTTGGTCAACATGTGTTATTTGTTCTACGGGGACTGGGTGTCGTGAAGTATGATGGCGTTGATAACAGTTTGTATCCGGGTAAAGCTTACCTCGTAGAAAGCTGGGCGCCCCATGCCATCTATGCCGGTGAGGATGATTCGTTAGTGCTATTGGTAGTAGGCGATGATCACCGCTCGCTTGGTGACCCGGCACGTATGGACTTGACCGCTAGCGGGGAACAAGAACGACAGTCTGATGGTAGTCTGCCAGTATATTCCGGAGACGTACTTGATGCCATCAAAGCTGCCCCTCTGCTACCTGGCTCAGAATACTAGCACAACTCTAGTGCATAAGGAAAATTTAACCATGCACTCGAAGGAATATGTCGAGAAGAGTCTACTGGAATCCTATACTGTTCATTATACGGATATTGTCACAGTCAGGTAGTTTAGCAGCACAAGGCTCTCACTTAATTTTTCTAAGTCATAAAACAAAGTGTTCCAAAACTGGTCCGGAGGGCTCACCAAGAAAAGGAGATCACCATCGGTGGTCTCCTTTTCTTTCTGTCACTTGGTCGGAGAATCGACGGAGAGTGAGTAAAAACATCCAGCGAATGTTTTTACTGCATACACGAGAAGGATTCTCCGTGAGATCACCAAATTGAAATTCGCTCTGCGACAGAGGTAAAAGTTCCAGGTGATATTTCCGGGAACTTTTTATTTTGTCTTCTGTCTCTGTTATCTTGGTGTTCGATTCCCTTAGGGCTTTTGTTATACTGCCATAAGTGAAGAGCATAAAGACTAAGCTGGCTAACGACAAATTTCTTATTCCGGCAAGTATTATTTTCTTTGCACTAAATATTGGTGTAGCCTATACTCTCTATCCACACTGGGTTACGTTCAGCCATCTTGCATTGCAAGCGTACACGTTGCCGTTCTTTTTATTGGCAATGGGCATCACCATATTTTTGCTGGCGCACACGGGCAGGCGACTGAAAGCACAAGCGTTGCATAAAGCTGGTGTTGCATTGTATACCAGTGCCGCCTATATTGGGCTCGTGGTGCTTGTGCCGTATAGAGGCAGTGACACGCAAATAGCGCTTCATAATATTGCAGCACTTCTTTTTGTGGTATTTGCCGCCGCGGGCCTTGCATGGCTTGCCCGAAAACTAGGTGATGCCGTGCTTGGCCTTTCTGCAGCTTTGCAAATTGGAGTATGTATTCTTGAACTTATATTTCTTGCCAGGTTTAGCCAGCATCCAGTTTACCCGTGGGTCTGGGTAGTATTACAGCTCCTTGTCACTTTCTTGCTGTTGCTTTCTCTGTTACGGATATTTTCAATACTTGAGAAACCTCAAGAGTAGTCAAGGCATTTACTTCTTCGATATATCTACTTACTACTGCTGTTTATCCCCGTTATTATGAAAATTTAGATAAGTGAGGTGCGCCGAAAACGAACTGTTGTACACTAAGCATAAGGAGAATATATGAAAGCTAATCAAAAAGGTTTTAGTGTCGTTGAAATACTGATTGTAAAATTGTAGTCGTTGGACTACTTGGAGCGGTTGGGTGGTTAGTCTATGACCGCCAGAGTAATAAGAACGACAAGACTGCCAGCACGACCCAGACTGAACAATCTTCGACCATACAAAACACAACAGCGAATACTCAGACTAGCGCCAGTGATTACCTGACTCTAGCAGATTTTAAGGCTAGAATACCCCTGAATGATAAGACCAGCGGACTCAAGCTCGGTTCGGTCAGTGCTTCTGACTACAATGAGGCTGACAAAATAATACCGATTATTGCACCTGAATTGGATAGCGATTGGAAGTGTGAGGCAGACCCAAGCGGTAACTTTAAGGGTACTATTGGAATGATTTCAATAACTACTCAAGCGAAAAGGTCTGGACCCTACGAGCCTTTGGCTACAAAAAAGGTCGGGAGCTACACATATGGTTTTGAGGGTGGCTCCAAGTGTACCGATAGCTCAGCATATCAGCAGTTAGTGGACGCTTTCAAGGTACAGTTCGATAAGATAGAAGCCTACTAAGCACTGCTCGCTTAGTAACTGTACGGTCCTTTGTTATAATCACTGCATGTACTCGTATACCCAGGGCTTTGAAAAGCTGCTTAAACACACGAACGAAAAACAAGTTTTCGAGGTTGAACTTGGAGAATATATTGAAAGTCACCACGTGCAGTCATTGCTTGATATCGGCGCTGGCGATGGTTCATTAGCAGTCAACCTTGCCAAAAAAGTTACGACCTACGTGGCGGTTGAGCCAAAAGAAAAATATGTTGCGCAGCTACGTGCAGCTGGCCTAAAAACAATCCAAGGCGAATTTCCACTTCCGGTTCCTGGCACTTACGATCTTGTACTTATGTCGCATGTCATTTCCTATAGCTCGGGAAATCATGAGACATTAGTGTCACCTGCGTGGGAACTTGTAAAACCTGGCGGCTATCTTTTAGCAATAACCCATGGAAACAACCACCATGATGATTGGGGAAAACTATTAGCGCATATCGGCTTTGGCGAATCAGAAAAGTTTGCAACTACGTTTGATGACATCGTGGAGACTATGGCAGAACACGGAACAGTCGAAATCCAAAAAATTGAAACTGCCGTGGAGACACAAGACGTTAACGATCTTGTCGCCGCGCTTAATTTTGTAGCTTCTGGCAGCAATGTGGAGCGCTCCGAACGCTTCATGCGCGAGTCCGCTGCGGTTGCCCAATATCTTACAGACAATTATCGCGATAAAACTGGCTTTTCTTTTCCGTTTCAGCATCTTTTTATACGCGTCAAAAAAGGTTAGTCGTAACGTAGCAATACGCTTGCCAGTCCGGTTAAGGATGCAACCATAAATGCTACAATGATCTGTGCATATGCTACAACCTGAAATCTGTCATTCACCCGTAAACTGGAGTCCCGAAGAACTTGCCCCGCATACCGCGTCCATACCAGCCCAGGAGGCTGCTATCGGTATTTTCAACGAAAGAGGGCGGTGGGCTGAAGCCACGCTGTTTGTGGATGATGCTTTTTTGGCTATCGAAGCACTGAATGGCCGCAAAACTGGCTTTGAGCGTTTACTGGGGGACTTGGAGTGGGAAGGCTATGTGTATGCAAAGGACTACTGCGATAATTATGGGCGGAAACCGGTAACGCCAGAGTTTTTTCTGAACATTCACCATGAATTCCTCGCGTGCCAGGCTCCTCATGTCGCGGGAACGTATGCTACTGGCTTCTATCGTGGTGTACGCCTGCTCAAAGGCGAAATTATGCCTTTGAAATATTCTACATCAGAGGTGGCGGAAATTAATGCCAACCCCCTGCTCGATTTTGAGGTTGCTGGAGACGACCCGCACGTCGGTTTCTTGCACTATCAGTTCAGAAGTCCCAAGGGCCATCAAGCAGCTATTGCTGAGGTATGCGAATGGTACAATGACACCGCCCCCTCGTCTGATCCTATTGAACTCGCCGCACTGTTGCAACGCAAATTGATTGAACGGCATGCATACGCCTACGGTATTTGCGGCCGGGTTTCACGAATGGCGATGAATTGGTCGCTGCTCTCCAACGATTGTCCGCCCAGCTCATTGCGAAGCTTCAACAATGATATTCTGGTGCCTGAGCAGCAATGGGTCGAAGAAGTACGGGCAGGCTGCAGACGGTATGAATACATGCAAGAACTGGCGGGATTTCCGTCGTTTGCCCTTGATCCTGCCGATTTTTTCGGTATCAAGCCTCACGAGGCTTTTGATGAGCGTCGTATTAAACCGCCGATCAAACTTGAGCCGGGCCAATACCACGATCGAGTGTCTTGCGAGAATTTTTTGACCGAAACTATAGATCAGACTTATCTGGACCTGCTGCCAACCTACGAATTTACTGCCGATGGCAGCATCGTGCTGACAGGCTTCAATACTCCTTGAAGTCGTCAAATCGAATATCTGGCCGCTGCATGACATGACACTCCAAAGCTGCTCACACAAAAGCAGGACCCACTGCATGTAGGCCCTGCCTGTTTTGCCAAACTTATTTTGTAACCGAGATCGTTTTGCCTTGTTCTGCCGATGGTGCACTAACCGTTAGACGGCCATTTGCATCTTTGGCAATTTTATAGCCAGTACCATTGGTCGCACAGGTCGTGCTACATTGTGGATCCTTAGGAATCGCCACGAGGTACTTGCCGTTGGCGGTTATTGACGCTAGATCAACGAGTCCCGTACACGAGGACGCACCTGTAGCGCAAATTTCAGTTGCCGTTGTTGTAATGCCCGTTGGCAGCGTACCATTATTATCAATAGAGTATTGATACACGCCGTTGAGGACTGTATTAACGTCTGCTGAACGCTGTGAATTACGTGAATCGCCAAGGTTTTTACCGGGATTGATGGCGATAATAACCACTCCGGCTAGAATAGCGATAATAGCAACGACCAATAGGACCTCCAGGAGTGTAAAACCTGCTTGCGAACGCTTTTTAAGGTTCTTAAACATATGTAACCCTTTCTTTTATATTAAAAATGAAACTTTACGTTTCCTGCCATGAAGAAACACTTATGTTCGATGCGTTTATCGTTACATAGGCAGTGACCTTTCTCACGACAGTGCTAACCGTACCGGTAGTCGTAACGGTACGTGTACTGGCACCCGTGCTACTGACGGTATACGAGCAATTGCCCGCACCGAAGGTCAGCGTACCGGTACCCGTATACGAAGTGTTGTCGTGTATTAATTGCAAGGCTTCCTCGGCGCACCCATGTGCGAGCTGCCGTACCTGAATAGATTGTTGCGTAATTAAAGTTGAACGTTGCGCGTCAGTTCCAGCCATAAGCAGAGTTACGGAAATTGCCATCGCAGCCGCGCCTACGATGATCACTGCGAGTAAAGCAATATAGCCGTCAGTATTTCGGAAAAGCATCATGGTCGCAACCCCGCAGACGTTATAAAGGTTCGGGAGTAATCATATTCTGCTCGAGATGACGGATTGATGTGGCTCAGCGTAAAGCTGATTCTAATAATACCCTTCGTGCCGCTACGGCTGAGATTTGTAACAGTAAATGATGTTACTTGGACCCTGCTGTTTGTAAGTGGCACTGCCGAGGCGGTACCTTCCTTGATCTGCATTGTAGTGCCCGAAAGGCTAAAGACAGTTGGGCTCAGGCTGCCCGTAGGTACGGTAAGTGTAAGAGAAGAGCCGCTCGTGCCGATGGTAGGTGCGGTAATGCTCGACGCGTTACGAACTGTTTGCGTAATGGATTGCAGAAGAAAAGTGCCTTGCTCATTTACTTCATTAACAGTTTGATTTTTAATCCGTGCGTCCGCTGCCGTACCAAAGAAATATGTTACGGCGCTCAATAAAATACCAAGCATAGCCACATAGAGCAGAAGTTCGATAAGGGTGTAGCCAGTTTGCTGTTTCAAGATTTTCATAGCTAGTTTGGCCCTAAAATGACCACCTCCTGTGCTGTGTTTGAGCTAGCTGCTGCCACGACATCGTAGGTCGCATTGTAGGCAACGCCATTGAGCGTCAGGGTTCCGGTAAGGTCAACCGTATCAAGAAGCGCTGGTGTGGCGGGCGTTGAGGCATTGACCACCTGAAATTCTGCCGCTGCAGCACTCGTACCCACATGCGCATATTTATGCGCAGCGTCGTACTCGAGGTCATTGATTGTTCCGGATAGCGTTAGGCTGCCCGAAACTGTTGGCGCCAGCGGTGTTGTTGCAGTAGCAGTGTAGAGAATTGCGCCCTGAGCAACTATAAGTGCTGTCCCGCTACCACCAATGGCAGTAGCGTTGTTTGTACCACTCAGGTTAATAGCCGTACCTAGCGTCAGGGGGGATGAAGCCAGGTTAATAACAAGTACTTCCTGCGTATCGGATGCCGTAGCAACATATGCGACCGTGCCGTTAACGTATACTTCGTTCATCGCAATATTCAGGCTATATCCGGTAACACGAGTCGGACTGGCTGCGTTAGCAGCGTTAATAACAACAAATTCGTCATTCGTAGCATTAGCTGCGCGCGTCAGATATACTGTTGTACCCACGGCAAATACGCCCGAGCCACCAGCAGTGCCATTTGCGTTATATGTTCCAGAAAGGGTTGGGGCCGTCGGGGTGGTCACGTTAACAATTTGAAGTTCGGTTGTGCTTGAGCTGTTGCTCACGTAAGCATAGTTTCCGCTCACGGCAATGTTCGTAGGCGTGCCGGCAAGCGTCAGCGTTCCGACAACGGTCGGACTCGCGGGCGTACTGATGTTAACGATGAAGAAGTTTGGACCCGTTGCACTCCTGCGCACAAAATATGCGTATGAGCCAGCTGTAGCAACCTTATTTGCGGCTATTGTACCGGTCGCGTCTACCGCACCGTACTGGCTTGCGTTTGCCCAGGTTTTTGGTAAACTTGCCGACCAGTTCGTCAAATGTGTTGCCACACTTGTTTGACTGCTGCCGCCTAGGCCTGCCCATGAGACATTACTGGTGATTATTTTACGATTAGTACCATTGGAGGCTACTGTAACAGATCGATTATAGATGCCATTTGCATCAGAACTACCCGACAGGGTCCAAGTGTTGCCACTTTGCACTAAACCATATGTACCATCTATTAAATTGGCATACCCGGCATTGCGGATATTGCGTGTTGCTTCGATTCCTTCTTCGGCTAAGTAATTCGCCCGTACCCGGTCGCCGCTATCAGCAGTGGAACTTCTTCCATATACCAGCGCTCCAATAACTGCGGTAGCCAGCAAGCCAAACACAGCCACTGCCAAGAGTATTTCTACAACAGAGAAACCTGTCTGATCTTTTACTTTAGTATGCAACCATGCCATTGCCATTGACTGTAATCGTCCTTATATCATTAGTTGTACTACTTAGTGAAACCGTCGTAACCGCATCGGGAGCACCAGTCAATTTACTGAAAATAACTTCTGTGTCACCAGAAAGACTTACTGATTCGGGTAGTTCGATCGTCTCGTCAAAGGTAGTGTCGCGCGTGCTGTAGGTCGAGCCTTTAAAGAGGGTGGCTCTTGAGGCTTGCAACTGCACTCCCCAGGTGCTATCGTTTTTAGCACCACGAGCATACACCTCGGCACGCCTCATAGCACTGGCAACATTCTGCGTCATTAGGTCAAGGTCGTTCCTTTTGGTGAATGATTCATATACTGGCAAAGATAATCCAGTTAAAATAGTCATAATGGCAATACTCAAAAGAAGTTCCACAAGAGTAAAACCATGGCTGTTCACTGGTTGAGTCCTCCCACAAGGCTGTAAATCGGTAGAATAACCGATACGGCGACTATCATAACGCCGCCCGCAACGGCGACAAGCATAATTGGCTCTATGATTGTCTCTAGGTTCTGTGTTGTCATATCCGACTTTTGTTCATATGTCCGACCAACTGTTACTAATATTTCCGGCAAAGACCCTGAGCGTTCGCCCGAAATGATTAATTGTTGAACGGGCAAGGGTAGCAGTGTATGGCTGCGCCGATACGCAGTAAGACTGTCCTTAAAGGTGTAGCCATCGTCCACGCTTTCGGCGAGATAGCTATAAAAGCGCTGATACTCTCGCGTTGAACTTGCTTGCGAAAGCAGACGCAACGATTGTGTTACCGTCAGGCCTGCATTCATAAGCGTCCCCAGCAAATAGCCAAATTGTGCAATTTCTGTTTCACGAATAAGCCGTCCGATACCTGGCGTGTGGAGAAGTAAAGTGCGTCCTATATGTTTTGTTGCGGGCGCTACAAATAGGGTGTACGCGATCAGTCCCATGGCCACTACAACAATTGGAATAACGACAACGCCATGTGCGTTTAAAAATGTGCCGAAGTTTATTACTATTTTTGAGATTGCCGGTAAATCTACCTGCAGCTGCGAAAAGGTTGCCGCTAAGCGCGGTAGCAGAAACCAGGCAACGCCCATGCCAATAATAATAGTAAGAGTAATAACGAACGCCGGATAGATAAAAGCAGAACGTACTTTTGAAGCAAACATACGGCGCTTTTCTTCTTGTTTGGCCGCCAGTTCAAGGTTTTCAACTAAATGTCCGGAGGCTTCACCTAAACGAACAAGAGCCAAGGTTTGGCCGCCAGATATCCCGGAACGCTCCAAAGCATCGGCCAAGTTGTATCCCGCCTCGACGTCTTCAATCATGCCTGCGAGTGCTTTTTTAAACGCGTTACTCTTAACAGTTGCACGTACTGTTTCGAGTGCTTCGCCAATTGGCACGGCTGATTTTAGTAGGAGCGATAAATTCTCGCTAAAATATTCACGTTCCTTCATCGGAAGATGTAATGGTTTCTTACGTTGGTGACGATCTTTTTTGGACATAAGCATACGTTACCTTGCCTTTGGGGGCACCACACGCACTATTTCATTGATAGTTGTAACGCCTAATTTCACCTTTTCGATGCCGTCATCAAACATTGGCTGACTGTTCTGTTTGCGAGCTAAGGTTTCAATTTGTAAGTTGCTCGGCGATGTCAACATGAGCTCTTGCATTTCTGGCGTGACCTCAACGATCTCGAACAACGCCACGCGTCCGCTATAACCACTGCCGCCACATGCGCTACAGCCCTTGCCAGCATAGACCACATCGCCCTTGCCAAAATACCGACTCAAATCGACGCTAGTCTTTACTGTCTTAATCGCATCGCTGGCAGGCAAACTATACCTACATTGGGAACAAATTTTGCGCGCTAGCCGTTGGGCAATGACAATTTCTAGTGTTGAGGATAACAGAAAGGGTTCAATGCCCATATCGAGCAAGCGCGGAATTGCAGTAGAAGCGTCGTTTGCATGAAACGACGATAGCAAAAGATGGCCGGTCAATGCTGCATTTACTGAGATTTCGGCTGTTTCTCGATCACGAATCTCACCCACCAAAATGATATCGGGGTCTTGACGTACGATTGCTCGTAAACCCTTGGCAAATGTTATATTTCCACCTTGCTGTACTTGAATTTGGTTTGTGCCAGCCATTTTATACTCGACAGGGTCTTCAATTGTGGTGATATTGACGTCGGGCTTGTTCAGAAGTTTAAGCAGGGAATACAGTGTGGTTGTTTTGCCCGATCCGGTTGGGCCGACGGTCAGGATCATACCAAATGGCTTGGCGATGTTTCGTTCAATTATCTCGCGGTGTGTTTGGTTAAAGCCAACATCGGTAAAGCTAAAGCCAGCCACGTACGAACCAAGCACACGCATTACTATTTTTTCTCCTTCGACTGTTGGCACCAACGAAACGCGCAGATCAACCTGCAAACCTTCACCATGTCGCTGGATAGAGCCGTCCTGTGCGGTCATATGTTCATCAATACGCATACCGCTTTCGACTTTGATACGGTTCAGTACATTATCGTAGTAAGCGCGCGGCACGACACCTGCTTCACGAAGCGTACCATCAACTCTGAAACGCACGATAACAGTGTCAGCTTTTGGCTCGAAGTGAATATCACTGGCTCTAAAGTTTAGCGCATCCTTAATAATTTCATCGACAATCTCAGGTGCGACGCGCTTACTATTCTCTATAATTTTAGAGAAGCGTGTTGCCAACGGCTGTTCATAGAGTTCGAACGCCGCATCGATGTATTCTGGCAATGTGTATGCTAATCTTACTTTGCGGCCTTTAAATAACGTGGTTATTTTGGGAGGATCGATCTTCTCAGGTTGATCCGAAGCAATCTGCACAGTCTTCTCGTCTTCGTCCACGACTACTATGCGCTGCTCGCGAGCGAGGTCTTCGGGAATTTCCTGCACATGTGCTTTTGTAGCTGGAGTAATAAGAAAATCTGCAAATGTCACTTTGTATGCTTCGGCAAGCGCCTGACCCAAAAGTGTCTTCGTTAAAACATCTTGGCGGATAAGGTGATCGATATACTCTTGGGTACTTTGGGCATGTTTTTCAGCTGCTACGCTATCTTCTTCAGATATATAGCTTTCTTGCAAAAGAATTTCTTTCAGTTTTGCTATGCTCGGATACATGCCCACCACCGTTCCGTTTATGCGTTTTTAATTTCTTCAATAATAGTCGAAAGAGGAGTGTCAGACTTGATGAAGTACTTGGCGGCGCCAGCCTCAAGTACACGCGAAGCATCTTCACGTTGGCTTAAGTTAGACAGAACAAACACTACGGGGGGATTGGATAATCCTTTCATTTCCCGTAGAACTTGGAAACCATCCATGACGGGCATCATCATGTCGAGTAACACAACGTCAAAATCGCCTTTCTTTATAAGATCAAGCCCGTCCTTGCCGTTAGTAGCGACAGTAGCTTGTAGCCCTTCGTGCTGCAGCTTTAAGTCGAGGGCATGTGCTAAGGGACGTTCATCTTCGACAATCAGTACACGTTTAGCAGTCATGGTAATTTCTCCTATTACTATATAGACAAGTTATTAAATAATTATTCATTATTTTCTATGCTCAGTATCGATAGGCGCAACGACATGAAATGTCGTGCCTACACTCTCGACAGATGTAAACCATACGCGGCCACCCATCTTCTCGACAATCTCTTTAACGATATACAGCCCCAAACCCGTACCTTCGACATCTAGCTTCCGAACGTTGTCAGCACGAAACATCTTTGTGAAGATCTTACCTTGCTCGTCCTTCGGAATGCCATAGCCGTTATCCTGAACGCTAAAGAACCAATGTGGCGTAGAACGCTTGAGCCCAGCAGCGTGCATATCGGTGGCCGTGGCTATGCGGAGCGTGATAGTTACAGTACCTTTCTCGGCAGTGTACTTCATAGCATTGCTTAGTAAGTTCTGGATTATCATTCTCAGTTGCTTAGGGTCAGCAATAATCTGAGGGATTGCATCTATATGCTTGGTGACATGCAGGCCGCGCTCCACAATCTGACTGTTCATTTCTTTTTCAAGATCTCGGATGAGTTTCGACGCATCATTGGGCACTGGCTGGGTAATTAGTTTGCCAATCTCAATTCTTGAGACATTGAGTAGCGAGTTAACGAGTTCTACCATACGCTGACTGCCTTCAAAAATTTCATTAATATATTCGTGCTGGTCTTTCGTTAACTTGCCAGCATCACCGTTCAGCAACATCTCGCCGTACCAGTTGATCGCCGAAAGCGGTGTGCGCAATTGATGGCTTGCTAAAGACACGAATTCAGTCTTGGCTTTATCCAGTTCCTTATCTGTTGAGATATCGCGAAATACTACAATAACTCCTATAATTTTGCCGGCTGCATTATGAATTGGTGCAGCAGAGTCGGCTACAGGAATACGCTTGCCATCTTTGCGGACAAGAATCGTGTCCTCTGCCATACTGGCAGTATGACCCTGAAGTGCTTTTTCAATAAACTTACTGCCACTCTTGCCGTTTTTCTCAAGTTCAAAGGGCAATATCTGATCATAAGGCTTCCCGAGCGCTTCTGGGCTCGTATAACCACTAATTGATTGTGCGGCTGGATTAAGCAGGGTTATCAAGCCATTGGTATCAATGGCAAACACGCCATCGCCAATACTTTCCAGGATCGCAGTACTCTTTTGGTTGTTGGAAATAGCTAAATTGCGCTCTTCTTGCAAGTCGTGAGTGATTTCATCAGCCAAGTTCATTGCCTGGCGTCGGCCACGAGCTTGCATCCAGAAAATTACGATGAGAAGCACAGCGAAGGCTTGCCCCCCTATGAGAACAGCCAAAGGCAAGGTGCTTTGTGTATTTCCAAACGATGCAGGTGCATTGACATGTAACATCCAAGTACGGTCTGCGACGGAAATAGGGACATCATAGGCAAAGGCCGCTTCTTCATCTTTGGGAAGAGGAGCGTCGTACACGCTCTTGCCGTCGCGGGTGTCTGTTACGCGTATGCCTAGATCTTTATCGGATACCGGTTTTCCAAAAGTGTCTTCAAAAAAGTGTTCATAATTAAACACTGCGTTAACAAAACCGACGGCATGATCAGGCGTCCCCTGATATGCAACAGGAACTGATATGAAAAAACCATTCTGTTTTGGCATTGTTGCTGTAGCAGGAAACGTAATAGTGCTTGATGCTACAGGTTTTTGCGTCGCTTCAGCTTTATTATATGCCGCCACACGGCTTTTGTCGGCGCTTAGATCGCTTCCTGTAGGACTAGAAGAATGAGCCAAGTACGTAACAATATAATGCACAGGCTTGTCTGTTTTTTGGGTAATAGTAAAGTTTGGATTACCGGTGGCACGCAAGCTTTTATCATTACGTCGCGCTTCAATAAATGCGGGAAGTTCAGTATTAGGAACCTTACTAATGAATGATAGCGCTCGCAAACCAGGGTAATTCTCGGCAACGTTTGTGGTCTTGTAATATATGTCAAACTCACCTTCGCTCACTTCAGTACTGGCCAGAAAAAGGCCCTGAAAGCCATACAAAGCATTTATATATGCAGTAAAACGATCGCTTAAGGCATTTTGGATGCCTAGCGCACTAGAATTAAAAGTAATTGCCGCCGCTGCTTTATTACGCTCAATTGACTGAGCCCACATACCGTAGGTAGCGAATTGAACCATAATGAGCACTCCTACGATGAGCCAGCCAATACGCGAAACACTGAGCAATATACTCTTGCCATTTCTGCGGGAAAATACGGTCAGGAATAAAACAACACCGGCAATAGCAAACGCGACTGCAAGATTGAAGGCCATGACAAAGCCATCGCTCAATGAATATAGCGCGTCATGTGCATACAGTTGTCCAAAAATGTTAACCATCGCAATAACCGTTAAAATACCTGAAAGGATATATTCGAATGGATTAACCCATCGCCGATCTCGATTGGCAATAAGGCCCACAATACCCATAGCTATGAAGCAAATTGCCGCAGAATCGGAGATGCCAACATGCGCGCCATACGTCGCAAGCTGTTCACGGTATAAAATATCATCAATATGTATTGGGAGCAGGGCGGTAATACCAAACAGTACCGAAGCGAGACCACACCACCGCAAAATGATAATTTTGCCGGCCCAATAGCTGGCGGTTGCAAAACCAGCTGTGGTCAGTGCTATCGCTGATAAAGGGTTGATTGGTCGTAGTGTTGATATCCACTGCGTAAGATATGACCTATCTGTCTGCCAACCAATAAGTGCCAGTATGCCAATGGCCATAATAACAATGCCCGCAACAAGCGTGGGCAACGGGCGGTTCTTTTTGTGCTGGCTGGAGAGTAGCCATGCTTGAGCAGCACGTTTATTAGTGAATACCTTAACGTTATGCGGTAGTCCTCCCACTCGCTCGGCATACATAGCGAGCGTTGTCCACCTTCCTTTGCCGTAAATGGCCACTTTTTCGCTTGGCAGTTCAGAAAGCTTTTTTTTCGCCTCTTTGCGTGCTCGGGCATCAATTTCAGTGATCGCGGTGCTATCACTAAGGATACGAACTTTTTTATTCTGTGCTCGTAGCTGGCGTGAAGCTTCTGCTATAGCTTTATACGTTGCGGTTATAGTTTCGTGGGTTTGTAGACCCCTATAAACAACTAGAATAATATCTTTTTCATCTATTAAAACTGAATTTTGACCGTGCTGGGCTGGTAATTCAAGCATTAGTTCTTAATGTAATCTTCAGTTACCCTTGCGTCAATCTTGTAACTTATATGAAACATTATGTAGCCTATTAAAAAAGATCCGAAGGGTGGGGTTGTACAGATAGCAATAATTCAAAACCAGGCCGGAGGTGTTCCAAAAAAGGGTCGGAGGGCTCACCAAAAGATCATTTTCTGGGCATCGCGGATAGGTGGGGCGCTGGCTTTTTATTGACCTTCTGTGGCGCGTAGAAGCTGTCCTGAAAGCTGCGGCGAGCAAAATGCGAAGATACCGCGTACTCCGACAAGTTCGACATAGCGGAAGTGTGTGTCCGCGAAATTTTTAGAAACAAGAAATCTCATAAGATCCCTCTCTTGCATATGTAATTGCTGGGCTATATCGCCAACATACTGCCATTCAACAGGTATAGCGCCAGCATGAATATTGCTCCGGCGCAGTATCTCTTGCAGAGATTCATAAAGTGTATTATCAATGATAATTTTTTCCGTTCCACCCTTTTGCTTAGCTGCAGCAGACAGTACGCTATGCCTTTCACACACAAGCTGCAGGAGCCGACTGGGGAATTCGCAACGACGAAGATCAGAAAACTCAACGGTACGTTTACGCGTCGTAGCCGTGTCCGGTGGCCAATGTTTTGATACTTTTTGGGGTGGAGGGAAGTCTAAATCGCGGGGTTTGCCGGTTATTGCCTCAATAATATTTGGTTCATCATAAAAAATTGCCAGGTCGCGCTGTGCTCTCAAAATCGCTTTTTTTAACAATTCGAGTTCATCAGTATCGGCTAAGGTCGCGCTGTCAAATTCGATGCCTAGCTTTTGTGCGTGGTACGCAATTACGTCAGGATTAGTACGCAGTGTTTTGCGGATAGGATTGGTGTAAGATTGCTCGGGGAGGTTACGTACTTCCTGAACATACCGGTGTTTTACAATTTGCCGGAGCTCTTCTTTGAGGCGATAATGATGTGTCGCTTGGACATATTCGTTTCTTTCACCGCTGGAATGCTTAAAGAGCCAAATTTTAATCCCCGTTTTCTGCGCAGCCTTGATAGCCTCTAGAAGCGTGGCTTTTGTACCGTCTTTTTGCTGCCGGCAATAGCTCATAAGACGTTTAAATCCCTCTTTGGGAGCATCCGGAGCTCTGATATAAGCCTGTATCCAGGGCTCTATTTCAGAACGATTCCCTACTACTGAAGGAGTCGCGCGACCTTTAATACGTACTCGTTTAACGGTAAAGCCGCGGTTTTCAAGATATGGGCCAAGTATTCGGGGCGCAAGTCCGGTTCGTTCAGCTATCTCAGGCGCAGCAATCTCGGTGTCAAGGAGCTCGCGGCGTATACCCCTGTCGATCCTTAACCTTTCTATGATATCTGCACGAACATGTAGTCGAGGAATGGGCCATGCGCTTGGCTCCCGCGGATATAGGTACGCAAGGTCGTATCCGTAATCGTCCACAAGCGCACGCATATTGCGTTCGGATATGCCTAAAGCCATCGCAGCATCGGGGAGGGGTAGGTCTTCTGGCCTGGCAACAGAATCAAGCAGAAATGGCAAGGCGTCTTCCTCATAGAAAAATTCGAACATATCATTCTCGTCTAAAATGACACTAGCGCCAAAGCTTCCGTGGAATAGAATACGCCGAGCCCAAGTCCGATCGAGCATTGTTGCCGAACAAAGCGTATCAAGTGCATGAACGATTTTATCTTTTTCAAGAGGCGTCGGGGCTATATCAAGAGCATGGAGCGGTGTGGGGCGGGGTCGCTTTGCGCTGTGCAGTAAAAAGTCGGGTATTTCTATGTCGCCCGGGCGTGTCTCGCTAATTGGTTTCCCGGAAATACCAGTATGGGTAATGGTTATGACATCTCGAGAGTCTCTATCGACACCAAAGATCTCCCAGGCAAAGGCTAATTTGTCGCGTTCATGGGGCGTCACGTCGATCATTTGGTAGAGCGTAAACAGCTTGCTGCTGTCGTGTTTGTCTAGGCGGTTGCCCCTACCCAGCGCTTGTTCCAAAATATCGTATGAAAGTGTCGGTGGTATCCAAAGTCCCCAGCGGAATTTCGGTATATTATAGCCTTCGCCGATAAGCTTTACGTACGCTAGGCCATCAATATCGTCTGTTGTTATGAATTCATCAATGATATCTTGGCTATTTTTGCGAGCTCTCCCGACAGGTTCGATGCGGATAGATCGCCTATCGCCGAACTGGTCAATAATAGGTCCGCTGTTGTTAATTAGTTCAGCAACGGCTTCAGTATGGTCAAAATCTTGATATCGCGGATGACAGCGTATCCATCCCGGTCCTAACTTTGCAACACCAAATCGAGCTGTCTCCACGATTTTTTTATTACGAAGATCATTGACGGCAAGCGGCGCAATGTCGGCAGGTTGAAAATTATGCGCGTGTAGATTACTCCGGCGGACTATTTGCCCCGATTCGATACCGAGAAGCCGAGTATTTGAAAGAAACTTATGCTTCATAATACCGTCAATCATGGGAACTTCATCGATAACTTCTGGCAGGAACTGCTTAGCATTACCGGGTGTCGCATCAAAGCCAATCATAGGCATTCCTCCAGCGCATATTTGCAGGCTATTCCTAACGCTTGGGCCTATGTTGTGCGCCTCATCGAGTAAGAAGCCACTAAATCTTCCTGGATATAGATCACCTTTTTGGAGCGCACGCGGAACGGAAGCATACGGCATGATAACAACATCGCCATCGATATTTTTGCTAGAACGGTTATAGACACTTACCATGAGGTTTGGCGCAAAGTAGTGAAAGTCACTAATAAGTTCTTCGGGGTCATCGTAATGAAAATTCATGCCTGTGAGTTGCCTGATGATGCCATTTCGTGAAGTACAGAGTAACAGCTGACGTTTGCTGCCGTCTTGCCGCTGCCGCCCAGCCCCTAGCGCATTAGCTGTATAAATTGCAATTGCTGTTTTGCCACCACCGCAAGTTATATCGCAGCGCCCGCCCGGTGTTTCCGCAGTGTGCCTGTTGATAAAACTACCGATTGCTCGAAAGGTAGCAGTTTGCCATGTTGTTAATTGACCGATAGTATCATCGTCATTGCGTTGTTCGCGCGAGAAGCGCTGGAATAATGCACGCATGGCCAGCAATTCCTCCTCAACTACAGTGAAATTTTCGAGCCCTAGGCTTGGTGTGTGTCCGTCTTCCGGGTTCATTTCCATCTACACCCATAGTAGAGTCCTTATCGCGTAAATCAAAAGAAATACCCTTAACGATCACCTGTCATCAAGTAAAGTGTTCCAAAAAAGGGTCGGCGGGTTCACCAAGAAAAGAAGATCACGTCAGATACTTCTGGCGAGCCGAAGATAAGAGTCTGAGCATTACTCATCTCTCGCTCAATGGCCTGGTTTGGAGCTTTTCTGTTATGCTGATGCCCGGCCGGCACCAGATTCCATACACGCCACAGCAACAGACCTGCCAGTCATTGGCACCAAGCATTTTGGCCTTAAGGTAGCCTCAATTGAAGATGCCCGAGCGGACTTAGCTGCAAAGGGGATTGTCTCTGCTGATATCGAAATCAAGCAAGGGTCCAGCCTCTTATCCGATCCATGCCCAGAGACTGTCGCTGTATTTCTCCTGATAGTAACTATTAGAGAGAATTGTCCTAAGGGTACCTTCAAGCTTAGTAAACATCTCCCGGCGTAATTTGCTAACTTTGTGTGGCTCCAGGCCGAACATAATACCCAGGTTTTTATCGGTCATTCCATCTCGAAAAATAGGGTTGGTGAGCAGGTGTTCATCGTAGGTAAACAGCTTTCCGGCAGTGCCGCGTAATTGTCGGCCCTCAAATTCCTCCATATAAATACCAGTTGAAAGACTCAGGACAAGCCGCTCGCTTGTGCGGAGATTATCGGCGCGCATTACAGCGCGCACCAAAGCTTCGGCATTTGAACTGGTCAATATGCTCTCGTATGCTTGCTCGGAGTCCGTATAGGCGTTCTTGTCTATAATATCTTCGTAATCTACTTCATCTGAGAGAAACATTCGCCGTGCGGAAACGACGGAGCTTGTCGCTTCTGCCTCGTGACGGCTAAGTCCCAGGTAATGGCTGTTAAATTCTGTAGTCTCGCGACGAACGACATGGTTTACCGTTGTAATAATATGAGTAGCTAGGCCACCTCTGGCTGATTCGTATGTATGAATGGCCTTGATTACCCCGAAGGCAGCAGACTGGAGCGCGTCATAGAGGGGCCAGGACAAGTCGTGCTCAGCTGAGCTCCGCATATACCCGGCTAACGGATTCCAGTCCACCTTAGGAACATAGCCTGCTGACTCCAAGACCATGTAGTGAGCCAGCTTAGTAAACGAATAGACGAGCTTGTTATACGCAACGGCAGCCTGGCGTAGTTCATCTTCGCTTGCAATTGCACCTGGGTATCTATCTGCTATTTCATACAGTTCTTCGGCGAGTTCATTCTGGTCGCTGGCGCTAAGTCTGGACATCCCCCGCATCTGTTGCTGCCCAATTTTACCGGCGCTCCACTCGCTCGGCAGATGCTCTATAGTATTGGCGTAGAACATGTTGAGCTTGGATAAGACAGCGGGGTCGTTATTGTAGGTACGGCATATAGCTCGTATGGCTAATTCTCTCTCACTTATTTTTTGGTCTCGGCGGCGGTCCACAAACGCAATATTTTGATCTATGAAGTAATGGGGTTTGTCATGCAGGTCTATTTGCTTCATAAAGGCCGAATCTTCGGTTAGGCCTGTCTTGCTACATACAGCCCCCACAGCTTCAAGCTGCTGATTCTTTCTTAATCGCATCTGCTCGGCGATAGCGTTTAATGAAATTGGACCTTCGGACGCCAAGAGCATGTTAAGTACGCTGACTTGAAAGGGCGTGTATGTATATTCAGTCTCTTCATAACTCACGCGACGGCCAGCCGTAACGTCTACGACATTTGTATCTTCAAGGTCAGTCGCCAGTCGCCATTCCGGGATTTCAAATAGGTCGGGTATAGTTGTTTCGCGTCCAGCCTCTACCTCTGATTGCCATTGATCAGTTAGCTCGTTGCTTAAAGGAATTTCATGAGGAGAGTGTCGGTATGTTAATATCCGTCCCGCGATCTCTTTTGACATGCTAGTCCCGCCTCATACCGCGTTGCTTTGGCTTTACCATTCGCTGCGTGCCCGCATAGCCAAGCCGTCGCATTCTATGTTCAAGTTGGTCTCGTGTCAGGGCATGGTCTTCGGGGGGATTGTCAAATTCGAATACTGACTCAATAGCCGTATGCATTGCGTTTGACCATGGTGATTCAGGTCTGATGAGGCGTATCTGGCCATGTTCACGTACCACTTGGTCGGCTTTCAGCATGTCTATTAGCTTTCGTTGGCCTGCCCAGAATTCGTACGGATCGATGTCATCACCAAAAATACGAAATAGAATATGTTTACCTACTGACGCGCCACCACTTTTTCTTAGGAAATCAATAACCTGATCTTCAAAATCTTCACCAATGGCACAAAAAAACTCATCCCGCGGCATTTTGGGTCCGGATGTAAAAATACCTGTGTTAGCACTAGTCTGCAGTATTTCGGTCTCGACAAGCGTACGCACTGTTTGCGCCACCGCCCGTCGTACACTTTCAGGTGGCCTCGCAAATTTATAGGGGAGGATACGCTCCCCAAGGCCGCTGAGTGACGGCCATATATCATAAACCTCCCTGTAATAGGTATACCCGATAACATGATCAGTAAATTCCGGCGCTTCAATAAAACCGAGCGTCATGCGTTCTAGCTCGTTCGCCTCCAGCTCTTCTATACTTTCACAATCGTCATTATAGAGATGAGCCCACTGAGGGTCATTAACTACTAGATCTGCGAAGTCAAATTCGTCCCAGGTGTCCTTGAAGGCATTCTTATCTTCGGGTAGTGCTGCTCTAAGTTCATGCATGAGCGCTATTATAGATCAGGACGCTACAAGTTGTCATCATGATTGATATACTTGGAGGCACATCAGTAGTCAAGGTATGCCATGCGCCAGCAAGTAATGGGGACAGAGGAGTTTCCTATGGTGTAATCCCTGATTCGGACAGGCAAGTCACATCGATTACGTCTAGCTAGAATCCTCGGGATCGGCAGTCTATTGTGCAATCACATGAGTGAAGACATCCCAGTCTTCACTTGCCAACATTGCTAACGATGTCTCTTTTTACTACTATAAGACGAATGGATCAATTTCCGGCCTTCAATTACGCAGACTCGGCCAGGCGGCGTTCCGGAAATCTCCAACGAAACAGATACGGGAAGAAATGGGGTAGGTAGAATCAGTGGACCAAAAACACAATTTTTTTGCGGCCGAGAAATACGCTGATAAAGCACGGCCACTCTCGGACTATCTTGGCGAACAGCTTACCCAACAGAACGAGGTCTTAATGAGCGGGGACACCCCCGAAGTATTTGTCATTCCCGACCACTTGCTTGCGGTATCCTCACTTACGAAACGTATAATTACCGTGAAGGCTGATCACATATTGCAATTTGAGAATGAACAGACTACCTATCGGCGATTTCAGGTCAGAGTTCTTAACACTATTTTTTCTGCACAGGAAGCATTGACGCCAAGCGATATCGTCACGAGCATCGGCAGCCATGCCAATATAAAGCAGCAGAAAAACGCTATCGAAAGCCTTTACCGAAAGACATCGGATGCTAAGCTTGGTACATTCCTGTCCCGTATAGAAACCGGCAACCAACCGTTATATAGCGTAAATCCCGATGTTGCCTTTTTAGATAAGCGCGGAGCCACTCTAACACCCGAGCAGGAGAAGCGCCAAGAAGCAATTAAAGACCTATGTCAACGGTTCGGCGATGATCCGTATGTGCTGCGCGAGCTGGCGGAATATGCCGTATGCCCTATAGAGGACATTCCTTCGTCGTGGTTGGCCAGCGACGTGGTGAGCTATCAAGCGAGGCATTTTAAGTATTTACCTGAAGAAGAATGCCAGACCGCACTGGATGAACTTGATGATCTCCTTGCTGCCCATATGGCACATGAAGCAACCGAAGAAGATCAAAAAAGAGCAGTGATTCTTACAAATAAACTTATCTATTCATACATGAAGCTCTCACGTGCTTTAGTCCGTAACGCGTTGGGTACGGCACACTGGGATATCGGTTCGCCAGTGAATGGTTTCATGAAGAATTTCTCCAGGAATAGTCTTGAAAAACCAATAGACGATGCTTTTGCTCTTGCTGACCTTGGTGTGGTGTGGGCTGTCCAAACTTACACCAAAGGGAGAGGCAAGTTTTTGAACCACGTTATTACACAGGTTGCATACAAGATGCGTGACGGCGTACTCGATATCACCCGACATTCATCAGGAAGATCTTTGCATGAAGTTAAGAATGACCCCCACACACCATACCGGCGCATGCATCCTGGAGGCGGAATGGATTTTGATAAAATTTTGGAGGTGCTGCCTGCAGAAGGTATAGCCGATCCAAATTACGAATATGAGGAATTTATCCGAGATATAAACACAGCACCTTTCATCCACTTTATTTTTAGTAATAACGAATTTGGGCTGGCCGACAAACTCATTCTAAGTCTGTCGTATGGCATTTACTGCGACGAACTGGAAGGGCGGGTGCTTAAGGGTGTTAACCGACAGAAATTTATGTATGATTCTTCGCTTAGAACGAACCCTCTTTTTAGAGACGGAATGACCGATAAAACACTTGGCACCATGTTTGGCATACCTGGGTGGCAAGTGGGGTGCCTTAGAAGGGCAATGTACACAAAAATGACCAATCTTATACGCAGCTCACTGCCTGCGCAATATTCTAACAAAAAATGGACGACATGGATTTGGTAGCTGCGCTTCCACCTGTGTAATGCTGCTCGCACTCAAATCACCGAAGTCTTTGACCAGCCAGTTTATTTAACAAACTTTACTTAGGGAATTCGTAAAGAGAGGGCGACGTTGGCTGTCGATGCCTCTCTTTACGACCACTACGTGGGTTTTGGTGCGCTTCCATATACTATGGCCTGCAGCTCGTCGTACAATCGAGTGATTTCCGCCTTTTGGGCAATCTCTTCCAGAAGCGTGGCGGTGTTCTCGCTGCATCGTCCTGAGAAAACCGAAAGGTGGATCATTTCGATAGCAAACTGTTCCCAGGCGGTGGTGGGACGGCGCACATCCTTGTGCGAATATAGTTGTTGCAGGACATTGGAAAACTGACCTCGTCGGATGGCACTGTCGAGAAGTGTATCCCTTCCCTCGGGAATAATCTTACGGAGACGCTCCACAAAGCCATGCGGAAAATCGATTCTGTGAGTCTCATCTGAAGGAAGCATGCGATTCCTCATAACGGGCCGTGGCGTACGGACGCACCTCCTTTATATAACCAGTGTCTCGTGTTTGTTGCAAACGCTATAGGTGTGCTACGGGACTAGTATAAGACCTTGTCTTCGGTCGGCGGGACTTCCGAAGCGCCAAAAGGTTGTAGTTTGTTTTGCTGCATTCGGTCGCCGCTGAACTGCAAAAAGTCGCGGCCAAGCAGATCAAGTGAGTGTTCAGCTTGAGCGGTACCGGGAATGTTGGTATACGGCGTGGTGGTCATAAAGGAATAACCATAGGCCTTATGCGTTTTGGTGTTATAAATAATGCCGACGTCGTGACGATTGTTGCCGTCCGGATCGTCAAGAATGCCAACTTTATTTACGAGCGTAATATAGTCATTGCCACCCAGCTGGCTGCGAACTCCGTAATACCCGAACATATTGGTAGCCAGGGCGTTCTTTATAAATTGCTGGTCTGCATCTTTTTTGGCAAGCAATTTCTCGAGGATCCAAATCGATTCCTTGGACGTGCTGTTTCCAACGTAAAAGCGGTTGCCGTCAAGCGGCTGCAGCCGTGTGTTGGGAATTTGCGGATAGGCACTGAGGCGGTCATTGACGGCGATGGCACCGCCAAGTTTATGGTTGACCAATATACGAACGGCCGTATTGCCGGAGTGATTGAGCAGGTCATATATAACATCGCCGATAGTAGCAGCCATAGGTGCTCCGGGCTGATCATACGTGCCGTAACCGCCACGAATGTCGTCTTCGGTCCAAGTGATCGTGTCGGAAAGCTGGTACTTGTTGACGCGTAAATCCTGCAAAACTAACCATGCGATAGGAATCTTGTTGACGCTGGCCGCAAAGTGCACACCGGTTTGGTTGTGCTGAAGAATTGCTCGATTGTCTTTAACATCGGTAAGGCTGACGCTGGTGGTGATGCCCTGAGCCTCATTGTCTTTAATGGTTTGGTTGATGTTTTTGCGTAGTTGCGCTTCGGATTTAAATAGAGAGTTCGCTTGGCTGTTGGCCACATACGAAGACGTTACTTGTATGTTGAAGTTGGTAGGGAGGGGGACTTGCATGAGATATCTCCTTCTATTTTTTAGTAACGTTAACGGCTCTTTTAGTATACGACCATAAGCAGTATGGCGCTGGTGTATAACGCACTACATCGCAGAGGAAAAGTAAGACAAAATCCTAATAATATGGTAAAAATATATATCACGAGCTCACCAAGAATTATTGCAATCATACACAAGTTAGTTTTAAATACGCTACATGGTACACCACATAGGTGTTTTACTGCGTCATCAGCCAGATGAACAGACCATTCCGTACCTACTCGTTCCCGGGAGGGAAGCATGACACTGACCGATCAGGTTCAGAGGTTCTACGCCGTTGCTGGCGGTATGGCCAAGGATCTCAAGGACAACCTCGCCAATCCCGACAAGCGTGCCGCGTACGTGGAGGCTGGCCGTACTGCCGTTTCGCAGGGCACCGCCCTCGTCACGGACAAGGCAGCCGCCGTGCGTGAACAGACCAAGGACGTCACGACCAAGGGTGTCGAGTTCGTCCAGACGCACGGCCCGAAGGTCGTCAAGCCGGCTCGTAGGCTGGCCAGCAAGGCCGCCAAGACGAGTCAGGAGAAGGCCCCGGTCGCCAGGAGCTTCGCGTCGCGTAACCGCGACGAGATATTTCTGGTCCTGGCTATCGTCGAAGTGGTTCTTCACTTCCGCAGGATCCAGCGCAAGCGGCGCGGCAACAAGAAGTAGGTATGGGCGGCATCACCGAGTAAATTCTGCCCGTTAAGGACAGAATACTTGGCGATACCATGCGGAGGCAGGCACGGCTTATAGCCAATCATTACGCCTGCCTCCGCCCCATCACAAAAAACGTAAAGATTAATCTCTGCTTATGTTTGCATTCTGTTTATCACGAGTGCATAATAGGCTTTGAATTTAGTAAAACTTTCCTCTGGAGATAAAAATGACATACAGCGATAAAGCACCGAACGCTTCTTCACGCGTTTTTAAACGAACCAAAATTTTGGCTACCGTCGGTCCGGCTACCGATAGCTTGGAACACATTACCGACATGATGAAAAATGGCGCCAATGGTTTCCGCCTCAACTTCAGCCATGGCGACCATGCTGAACATGGCCAGCGCATCGAATGGATC
>Ga0075362_10000061_pt1 | contig 33316 bp, 25 predicted proteins | sample EndMetdeltDD1762_FD_71397 | JGI IMG/M metagenome (GOLD analysis project Ga0075362, IMG submission 71397) | Populus endosphere microbial communities from Tennessee, USA - Endosphere MetaG P. deltoides DD176-2 | ecosystem: Host-associated > Plants > Roots > Endosphere | place: USA: Tennessee...
CTGCAGGCTCGCGTCGCTGAACTCGGAGGCCGTCACCGTGCCGCTCCGCTGTCCGATCTTCGCCGTGATGGCCAGGCTGTAGCCCGACGAGGCGCCGGAGGTCGTGACGCTGTTGCGGGCGAAGCGCACGTTGGCGCGATCGCCGCCGGTCAGGGTCACCTGCGTTTCTTCCGCCTTGCTGAACCCCAGCGTCTTGTCGGTCAGCGCCTTCGCCTGTTCCTGTGTCCAGATCATGACGTCACCGCGCCGTGTTGAGGATGTTGACCTTGGAGAAGCGGGCAATCGGGCAGCCGTGGCTCACCGAATTGCTCTGCACCGGCTGTCCCTTGCCGTCGCTGAACGCACCGCCGAGCCCATAGGTGGACTTCCCGCCGAGCATGTCGAGCGACTTCCAGAACTCCGGGGTGTTCGACTGATACGCGGCGTCGCGGAGCTGCGTCGTGATCTTGCCGTTCTTCACCTCCCAGAACGTCTGGCCGCTGAACTGGAAGTTGTAGCGCTGGTGATCGATCGAGTAGCTGCTGTCGCCCTTGACGTAGACGCCGTCTTCGGTCGCGCTGATGATGTCCTGCTCGGTGACCGGCTTCTCGTTGGGCTGCAGCGAGACGTTCGGCATGCGCTGGAAGGGCACCGACGACCAGTTGTCGGCGTAGCTGCAGCCGTGCGAGGCCTTCTGGCCGATCAGGTGCGCCTGATCGCGCGTGGTCTGGTAGTCGACGAACATGCCGTCCTTGATGATCGGGAAGCTCGTCGTCTTCACGCCGTCGTCGTCGTAGCCGCAGGTCGCCATGGCGCGATCCTGCGTCTTGTCGCCGAGGATGGTGACCATCGGGGAGCCGAACTGGAACTTCCCGAGCTTGTCGGTCGTGAGGAAGCTGGTCCCCGCGAAGTTGGCCTCGTAGCCGAGCGCGCGATCGAGCTCGGTCGGATGGCCGACCGATTCGTGGATCGTGAGCCAGAGGTTCGACGGATGCAGGATGAGCGTCTTCTGGCCCGGCACCGCCGGCTTCGCCTTGTGCATGGCGACGGCCTCTTCCGCGGCCACGCGCGCCTCCTCGACGAGCGCCAGGCTCTCGACGTACTCGTAGCCGGTCGCCATCGGCGCCGTCAGCGCGTTGCGCTGGTAGAAGCGATTGGTGTCGCGGTTGACGGCGGTGATCGAGAAGGTCGGCCACGAGCGCACGAGGGACTGCGTGATGTAGGAGCCCTCGCTCGACGCGAAGAACTTCTTCTCGTTCACGAACAGCATGAACGCCGAGACGAAGCTCGCGTCCTTCACCTTGAGCGCCGCGTCGTTGATCGCGAGCAGCAGGTCGATCTTCGTCTGGACCGGGACCTCGAACGGGTCCTTCGCGAGCGGCGTGTTCCACTCGACGTCGGCGTAGGCCTCGACGGGCGCCAGCTTCACGGGATCGGTGTTGATCGACCGGTTGGCCCGCGCGATCGCGACGGCCTGGCGCGCCACGCCGGCGACGTCGTCCTTCGTGACCGAGCTGCTGCTGGCGAACCCCCACGTGCCGTCCACGATGACGCGCACGCCGAAGCCGAAGTCTTCGGTGTTCACGATGTTCTGCACGCGGCGATCGCGCGTGAAGAGAAACTGGTTGCGATAGCGGTTGATCCGGATGTCGGCGTAGGACGCGCCGGCCTGCCTGGCCGCCGTCAGGGCGGCGTCGGCCAGCCCCTTGAGCTCCTGGTTGGGCGCGGCGAAGAGCTCCACCGCCGGCCGGAACGACGTGGCGGCGCCGAGCGCGATCAGAGACTGTACGAACTCGCGTCGATCGATCATGGGAGGTTCCTCGAAGAAGCCCCATCTTAGGCCAGATCGGACCCGGGCGGCGCGCGCCCGCCCGAACAGGAGGGACCAACGCGGGGACTAAGCCGTCAACACGAGTCGCGGGCGCCGGGACTCGCGCGGCGCCGCGATGGCAGCACGATCCGCGACGCCGCCTGCCGCCGCGTCGACACCTGCAGCTTGGCGAGCAGGTGGTGGACGTGATTCTTGACCGTGGGAATCGAGATGTTGAGCGCGGCGGCGATCTCCTTGTTGGAGAGGCCCTGGGCGATCAGGTTCCACATCTGCCGCTCGCGGTTCGTCAAGGCATCCTCGGGCGCACTCTCGGAGCCGGCGCGAACGGCGCCGTTTCCCAGGCGGCGGAAGAGCGTGGCCGCGGCCCGCGGAGAGCAGAGCAGCTCTTCGTGCCCGACCGAGTCGATCGCGCGCTCGAGATCGTCGATCGTCGCGTCGACGGTGACGTAGCCGTCGGCGCCGGCCTCCGCGCATTCGATGACGTCGGAGGTCTCCTCGTCGACGGCGAGCCCGAGGATCTTCGGGCGAACCGGATCCCGGCTCAGCGCGCTGATGAGATCGAAGGCCCCGCCGGAAGAAATGTCGACGACGGCGACAGCCGGGCGGAGCTCACGTGCCTTCCTCAGACCGTCGAGGCGCTTGGCGGCGCCGACGATCGGCACGAACCCGCGTGACGACAACGCAAGAGCGAGCGATTCACGAAACAGACAAACGTCGGCGACGATCAGGATGCTGACACGTGCGAGCCCGGGGGCATCGCGGTTTGGATCCATGTTGTACCCCGCCCAAACACGTGATGCTCGCAGCGGGTCCTAGTGTGCAAGAGGACGTCCCGCCGAAGCAACGACGATTGCTGTAATTCTCGCGACGGCGCGTGCGTCCGAAGTCCACGAAGATGCGTGGCTGAGCCGGACAAACGAGGCGTCCGCGTGCGATATGGACGAGCCTACGCGTGTACTCCGTACTCACGCCCGTGTAGATCCCGCGGACTAGGCGTCCCCCAGCGGTTCACCGTGGCGCTGAACCTCCCGATGGATCCTCTTTGAATCCCGCAGGCGGATACCCATCTCACCCCGCGCCGGCCAATACTCCGCCCGCCCGAGCGAGTTGTACGCGCTCGGGTGGTTCACTCGATCGGAGGCTGCGAATGAGGCCGGTGATCCTGTGCGCCGTTTTCGCGTGGCTCTTGCCCTGGCCCGCGGCGGCCGCCAATCCTGCGATGACGTTCGAGAGGAAGTGCAGCGCCTGCCACACGGTCGGCCGCGGCACCCTCGTCGGACCCGATCTCAAGGGCGTGACGGACAGGCGAACGCGCGGCTGGCTCGCCGCGTGGATCGCATCGCCGAACGCGCTCATCGCCTCCGGCGACGCGGTGGCGATCGCGCTGGCCGACCGGTTCAAGCCGCTGCTGATGCCCGCGATGGGACTGCGCACGGAGGAGATCTCCGCGCTCGTCGAGTATCTCGCCAGAGGCGGCCCCGAAGCCGACGCGCGCCGGGCGCGGCGTGTCGATACGGCCACGCCGATCGAGATCGAGACGGGACGCGCACTCTTCGCCGGCGGCCGGGCGTTCGCGAGCGGCGGCGCGTCGTGTTTCTCCTGTCACCGGCTGGGGAAGGATCTCGGCGCCGGCGGAACGCTGGGACCTGACCTCTCCACCGCGTATGCGCGCTACCAGGACAAAGCCCTTGCGGCCGTGCTGGTGCGCGGCTGTTTCCCCGGCGCCGCACCACGAGCAGGAAAGGCCGCGCTGACTGACGACGAGCTCTTCGCGCTGAAGGCCTTCATGCGGCGCGAAGGGGAGAGGCGATGAGGGATCAGCTGCTGTTTGCAGTGTTCCCATATATCGGCCTGGTGGTGTTCGTCGTCGGGTGTACCGTTCCGCTGATCCGTCAGCGCGTCGATCGGGAGATCGTTCCCACCGCGGGCCGTGGGACGTTCGACCTGGCGTGGCGGCTGGCGCTTGCCGTCGTCGCCATCGGACACGTCCTCACGCTCGGATTCCCCGCGGCGACGCTGCGCTGGGATCGAGAGTTCGTCCGTCTCGTCCTCCTCGAGGGGACGCGCATCGCGGCCGGCTGCCTCGTCGTCGCCGGCGCCGTCGCGGTGCTGGCGCGGCTGCTGCGTCCCGCCCCGGACCGGACGGCTCACGCCGTCGACGTCGTCGCCGCCACGCTCCTGCTGACCGCGACGGCATCGGGACTCGCGATCGCGATCCTGTACCGCTGGGCATCCGCCTGGGCGGCGGTGACGCTCGCGCCGTACCTGTCCTCGATTGCGCGCTTCGATCCGGCCACGGATCTCGTGACGCGCCTGCCGGTGCTCGTGAAGCTGCACGTCGTTTCGGCGATCGCGGTCGTGACGATTCTTCCGTTGACCAGCCCGGCTCGTGCGATCGCCGGCCGCCTGGCGCTCCTCGTGCGCCGCCGCAGCGCCGCGCGGCAGGCGCTCGACGAATCGTGTTCATGGGGCCGTGATGCACAAAGTTGACGCCAGCGCACTGTCGATTTCAGTCGCCACCGCCTTGTTCGCCGTCGCCCTGGTCTATCCGGCCGCTCCGGCCGGCGGAGAGCTCTCCAACAGGATTCCCGAGCCGGCGCCGTACGTGACCGCGGAAGCGGCTTTCGCGGCGCCGCCGTTCGAAGACCACTGGATGCGGACGAACCACCCGGCGCAGTGCCAGACCTGTCATCAGCAGATCTTCGACGAATGGAAGGGATCGATGATGGCGAACGCCTGGCGCGATCCGGCCTGGCGCGCGGCCTTCCTGCTGTCCGCGCGGCAGATCTCGACGCACGGCAACTGCGACACGCCGGTTCCCCCCGACGGCACGCCGAAGGCGCGCCACAACCCGTTCGCCGGCGTCGACGAGTGCGTCACGCGATTCGACCTCGGCGAGGGCACCCAGCGCATGGCGCGCAGCGGGTCGCTCGTCGACGGCTTCTGCTCGCGCTGTCACATGCCGACGAACTACGTCGACAACGTCCCGCTGCACGGCGTGACGGTCGACCCGGGAACGGGCGTCGAGCATGGCGCCCTCGACGTCCGTTTCAACCCCACGTCCGACAACCGCACCGGGCTCGCGTTCGCGACGCTCGACGCGCAAATCCGGAACACCGACTCGGGGAAGAACGGCGTCGTGTGCATGGTCTGCCACAGCCTCGCCGAGACGCGGAACACGCCGTACCACAACCAGGCGAGATCGAGCCGGTCGAGCGGCTATGCGCCGGCGGTCGGCGCCGGATCACGATCGCAGCTGCTGAAGCCGGCCGATCGCGACATCGCCGACGTCCCCGAGCCGGAAGAGCCGAACCTGGGCTACAGCACCGGCGCCGGATCGTACAGGTTGTCGCCGCACGCGATCTCTTACGCCGAGCGGCTGGGGCCGCTGTGGTCGCCGGGGCGCGCCGCGGAAGCGGATGACTACCTCTCCGGCGTGTTCAAGCGGCCCGCCGTTGCGGAGCCCATCGCGTCGCCGAAGCACGAGGCCTATCGCCACGTCCTGTCCACGCGCGCGGAATTCTGCAGCACGTGCCACGACGTCACCAATCCGCTGACGATCCGGAACGTCCTCGGCAAGTGGGTCGGCGGCTTTCCGATCGAGCGGACCTACGCGGAATGGGCGGGGAGCCGCTACGCGGATCGCCCGGGGAACGTCCATTTCCAGCCGGCGTTCAAGCGCGACTGCCAGACCTGCCACATGCAGCAGGACTACGGCCAGCCGGGGACGGCGCAGACGTTGTACGCGGGCGGCGCGCCGGTGACGCCGCTGAACGGGCCGTTGACGCCGGATACGCCGCCGCGGACGTACTTCAGCCATCATTTCATCGGCGGCAACGCCTACATTCCGAGAATCGTCGGGGCCAGTCTCGACGACACCGGCGGCGTCGAGCCGTATCCGGAGCTGTCCACCTTCAGCTTCTCGTCGGCCGACGAGACGAGCCCCTACCACAACGCCGTCTGGATCAACCCGGGCAGGCGCGGCGCGGCCACGCAACAGTCGCGGCTGGCGTGGGACCGGCTGCGCAACGTTCTCGACATGACGATTGCGGGTCCGCGAACCGCGGCAAGCGGCGGCAAGGCACCCCTGAGGATCACGATCGCCAACACCGGCAGCGGACACAACTTCCCGACGGGGTTCCCCGAGGGACGCATCGCCTGGCTCGCGGTTTCCGCTGTCGACCTTGCCAGCGGCCGCGAGCTGCCGATTCACGACGCCGTCTGGAACCGCACGTCGATCGGCGTCGGCCGGCTGACCACCGAGGACACGATCGATCCCGCGTTCCCCGGCTGCGGATGGAAGCTGCCCCCGGGATCGCCCGATCCCTACTCGTATCAGTTCAAGGCCGTCGCCACGCGCGGCGACGACTGCCCGACGCTCGAGCTCGTCTACGCGACCGCGCGCAATCTCGTCACCAATGCCGCCGGTCTTCCGATCGACGCGCAGGGGACCGTCATCGACAAGCGGAATCCCCTCGGCCGGCCGATCTTCCGCGACCTGAACGGCAACGGCGATCTCTACGACGATGCGTTCCTGCGTGACACGCGGCTGCGTCCGATGCCTCACCCCGGCGCGACGGTGACGCTCGACCGGTACGCGGTCGTCGTGCCGCCCGGCACCCGAGGTCCGATCGCGGTCACGGCGGCCGTCTACTACCAGTCGATCGAAGCGATCGTCGCGAAGAAGTTTTTGGGAAACCTGGCCGACACGAACACCAACGGCGTGCTCGAGCCGTGCGTCCTCGGCGGCCGCTGCGACGGGCGCCGGGCGGCCGTCGAGCCGCCGGTCGTCGAAGGAGCGCCCCCGGTTCCGATGGAGGTCGGGAACTGGATCATTCGTATCGACGGGGAAGCGGTCAGCGCGAGCGCTCCCGCGGTGACGGCTGCGTATCCGCGTCCCGACGCCGCAGACGTCTTCGCCGACGTCGTCCCCAAAGCGTCGTTCTCGGAGCCCGTGACGCTCGTGAACGCCACGACGTTCACGCTGTCGGATGCGGCCGGCGCCGGCGTGCCTGCCTCCGTCCACCAGATCGGCGACGGCACGTGGGGCCTCTTTCCCGATCGCGTCTTCCTGACGAAGGGCGAGACCTACACCGTGCGCATCGCCGCCGGCGTGTGCGGAACCGGATCGGCCTGCACGGCGGAACCCGTGGTCTGGACCTTCACGGTGGCGGCGCACCAGGAACAGGCCGCGGGCGATACGACGATCCCCGCCGGCTTCCACGGCCGGTCCGCTTCGCGCCCCGACGCGCAGACGAAAGGACATCGACGATGAATGCGACCGCTTCGAACCGTTTTCTCGCGGGTTGTGTGACGCTGCTTGTTTTGGCTGTCTGCCCCCAACGCGCCGCCGCGCAGGACCGGCTGGGCGGACACTTCGGCGCGGTCTTCCCGCTCGTCAATCACGCGGGCGGGGAAACGACCACGATCGCCGACGACTTCGTCATCGGCTTCCCGATGGGCATCACCGTCAAGACGAGCGACAAGTGGGCGTTCGACCTCGAGTTCGTTCCGGTCGTCCAGAACGATCCGCTGGACGTCTCGCTGACGGTGCACCCGGGCGTCATCCGGGCGCTGCCGAATGGCTGGGCGATGGGCCTGCGGGCGGCGTTCGACGTGAACCGCGCGTCCTGGGGGTTCACCCCGCTCGTCAACAAGGCGCTGGCGCACGGACACGGCTGCGCGTGGTTCGTCGAAGGGGTGATTCCGATCCGCTTCCAGGCGGATCCGGCGGGAGGAAACCGGACCGCCATCGGACTGGCGATCCACACTGGCGTCGGGTTCTAAAGGGGGATTACGTGACCATCAACATCAAGACCTACCACTACTACCTCGCCGGCGGGCTGGCCTTCGTCGCGTGGATTGTGATCGTGATGACGGCGCTGGAGGTGGCGGTCAACGTCTATCCGTAGCGGCGCGCGTCCGCGCGCTCGCTCGAGCCCGTTCGCTCCCTGTCGTGGCCGCCTTCAGGCGGAACGTGGCAATTCCGCCTGAAGGCGGCCACCACACAGAGACGAGAAGCGCCGCTAGTGAGAGTAGACGGCGTCGAGGCAGTGCGCGGGGAACGAGCCCACGACCTCGACGCGGCGGACGGCGCCGCGCGGCACGAAGACGATGTCGCCTGCCGTGAGGATCGCCGACTCGCCGTCGAGCGTGATCTTCACGATGCCGGTCACGACGGCATCGACGCGCTCCCTGTCCTGCGTCTGCGGCGGCACCACGGTCCCGGCGGGCCAGGCGAACCTGGATACCTGATATCCAATGGATTCGACCTTGGTCCGCAGCGCGGCCTCGGTCACGGGACCGTCGCGGCGCGGATCCCACCGCTGGATGCGCATGACGCTCAGCATCGGCACGCCTCTCATGCCGTGAGGCTGACCTGCGGTGCGGTCGCGGACTGAGACGTGCGGGCCGGCTCGACGAGCAGGCGCAGGGCATAGCCCGAAGGCCCGCCAATCGCCGGATTGTCGGCGCCGACGCGGAACACGGCCGACAGCACGTTCGGCTTGCGAAGCGCCGGTGGAATGTCTCCGCGCTGACGAGCATCGCGGTCGATCTGGAAGTAGACCAGCCGATAGAGCGGAATCGACGCGCCGCCGAGACACTCGACCGACACCCCGAAGTCGCTCACGTCACGCGTGACGACCGGGGTCAGTTTCGTGTTGCCTCGCGCATCCTTCCACACGATTTGCCCGGAAACCTCGACGCGCCGCCGTTCTGACGTGCGCTTCTCGGTCCGCGCCTGATGGCCGCCGCCCTGTACGAGTCGAAGACGCTGTTCCATGTGACCGCTCCTCCGGAAGGGAGTTCGCCTGGGTCTATATCAAGCGGCGCGCCGTCCACCGACGAAAGTACCAGTTCAGCTGGCAAGTCTTTTATCTGCTTAACTTAGGTGTGTTTCCTCGCTTCCCACGACGGTGTGTCGTAGTGGATATCAGGTATCCAATTTCGCGTTTCGGTGGATACTACGTATCCTTCCGAAGATTCCGCACCGCCCGGCGGCTTCAGTTGCGAGCCGCCGCCGCGATGCCGAGGCGCCCCATCTTCAGGTAGAGGCCGCGGCGCGTCAATCCGAGCGTGCGCGCCGTCTGCGAGATGTTGCCGGCGGTCCGCTGCAATGCGCCTTCGATCAGCTCCCGCTCCACGCGCTCGACCGCCGAGGCCAGCGTCACGTTCTGCGCGCGCCGCGGCGTCGGCGCTCCGGGCGAGCGTCCCACGAAGATCGGCGACAGGATCTCGGGCGTGATGACGCCCCCGGCCGCCGTCATCGCGACGGCGCGGTGCACTTCGTTGCGGAGCTGTCGTACGTTGCCCGGCCAGCCGAAGGCGTCGAACAGATCGAGCGTCTCGGCGCTCAGGCGCACGTTCGGCTTGGCGAAGCGCTCCGAGGCCTCGCGCAGGAAATACGTGCTGAGATGCGGAATCTCCTCGCGGCGATCGCGCAGGGGCGGTACGTGGATCCGGATCACGCTCAAGCGATAGAAGAGATCCTCGCGGAAGGTGCCTTCCGCGACGCGCTGCTCGAGATCCGCGTTGGTCGCCGCCACCACGCGCACGTCCACGCGAATCGGCCGCGTCTCGCCGACCGGCAGGATCTCGCCCTGTTCGAGAAACCGCAGCAGCTTGGGCTGGACGTCGATCGGGAGGTCGCCGACTTCGTCGAGGAAGATCGTCCCGCCGCTGGCGCCGCGGATGACGCCCGGCTGATCCGCCACCGCGCCGGTGAAGCTGCCGCGCCGGTGGCCGAACAACTGGCTGTCGGCCAGCTCGCGGGTGGCGCTCGTGCAGTTGTAGGGCAGGTAGGTGGCGTCGCCGCGCGGCGACCCGGCGTGGATCGCCCGCGCCACGATGTCCTTGCCGGTACCGCTCTCGCCGGTGATCAGGACGGTCAGGTCGCTGCCCTGGAGGCGCTGAATCTGGTCGGCGACGCGCTGCATGGCGGCGCTGGCGCAGACGAATCCCGGGAGCAGCGGCTCCAGCGACCGCTCCGCGATGCCCGGCGTCGGCTCCGCGGGACGCTCCCGCGCCGAGCACAGCTCGAAGCCCTGCCTGACGACCGCGCACAGGGTGCGGAAGCGCTGGACGGTGGCGATGGCGAACGGGCGCGCGGCCGACACGACGGCGAACCGCTCGATGCCTTCGTGCTGCCCGATCCCCTCGACCACGAGAAGCGGCCCCGCGGGTGACATCGAGGATCGGGCCGCCGCGGTGGCGATCGCCCGCGCCGTGTCGGGATCGCAGCCGGCCGCGGCCGTCACCGCGATGTCGCCGCCGCGCCGCATCCGCGTGAAGACGACCGCCGCCTGCGCGTCGCACGCCTCGAGGATCGCCGTCGCCGCCTCGCGGGCGAGCAGCGCCGGCGTGACGGCGGCGTCCACGATGCGCCGCACGATCGCGGCGTCGCCGTCCGCGCTGGCGCCCAGGAACGCGCCGCTGGCCGACGTCGGCAGCCCCTCGAGCGCGGCCTGCGTTTCGCGGACGTCAGGCCCCGCGTCCAGCGACTGGAAGATCGCGATCGCGTCGCCGAGGTAGCGCGCGGCGCGCGACCGCGCGCCGGCCGTTCCCGCCAGCTTTCCCAGCTCGCGATAGCTCAGGGCCGCCTGATACCGCTCGCCCAGCAGTTCGAAGACGCTGACGCTCTGGCCGAGGTCGTGGTACGCCTCCGTGGGCCGGCCGGTGAGCGCGTGCACGCGCCCGCGCAGGCGGAGGAATTCGCCCCACGTCCCGCTCATCGCCGCGGCCACCGGCGTGGCCGCAGCCGTCTGCAGCCGCGCGTCGGCATCGGGAATCCGTCCGGAGGCCAGCAGCGCCTCGACGGCGATCAGCTCCGCCTGCATCGCGTACGACGCCGGGGCGTCGCCGCTGCGCGCGATCTCCGACGCCGTCGTGAGCGCCAGCGCCGCGTCGCCGCGTCTCAGCGCGACGCGCGCTTCGAGCGTCCGGACCGACCAGTGATACCAGCGGCTGGCGTCGCCGTACGCCTCGCGCGAGCGCTGGAGACAGCGGCCGGCCTCCTCGTAGTCGCCGCGGATCAGATGGATCTGCGCCAGCGTGTCGAACACCGCGCCCGTCGTCTCGCGCATGAACTGCATCGGACTGCGCACGTCGAGCGCCCGGTTCAGCACCTGCTCGGCGCGGCGCAGGTTGCCGAGGCGTACGCTGATCTGCCCGAGCGACGCCAGCGCGATGCCCAGCCCGTGGGGGGTGCCGGACTCCTCCTGCAGCTCGACGCTGCGCTCGGCGAGCGCCAGCGCCTGGTCATGGCGATGCTGCATCATCGCCACGTTCGCCTGGTTCCCGCACACCGTGGCCACGACGTCGCCGGCGCGCACGAGGAGCGCCAGCCGTTCGGCCTGCCGCAGCGCCGCCATGGCCTCGTCGAGACGGCCCTCCTGCGCGAGCGTGACGCCGCTCAGCGAATGCACCAGCGCGAGGCTGCGCTGATCGCCGGCGGCGTGCAGCGCCGATGCGGCCTGCGCGATGTGCTCGCGGACGATCGCCGTGTCGCCGACGTGCCGGTAGCAGAGGCCGAGCTCGTAGTGGGTCAGGCCGATCGCGCGGGAGTCGTGCGCGCGCTCGGCCTGCTTCAGCGCGCGGCCGAGGAGCGCGATCGCGCGCGACGGCTCGCCCTTGGCGATGGCCAGCCGCGCGTGCAGGCGCCACAGATCGGACAGACGCAGCGGATGCAGCCGCTCGCGCTCCTCCGGCGGCGCGCCGAGCGCATCCGCCGCCTGCCGCATGTCGTCCTGCTGGAACCAGGCTTCGGCGAGCGCACAGCGGACCTGGACCGCTTCGTCACGGGTGAGCCCGGGCTGCTTGAGCGCCCGGGTGAGCAGCATGGCGGCATCCGCGCCACGCCCCTGCCGGAGGGCCTCCGTCGCGTGTCCGACGATTTCGGCCAGCGCCACGGCGCGGAGTATACCTTGTATACAGCCGGAAAGATCGGGTGATTTGGCGATTCAGAGATCGGGCGATCGACCGATTCCTGGATCGTCCCGACTCCGTCACGTCATCCGATCTTCGTGGCCCGTGGATCCTTCGCGTACTTGTAGGTGAGCAGCTTGTACAGCAGCTTCGCGCACAGGAAATTCGGCGCGACGATCCCGGGCACGGGGCTCAGCTCGACGATGTCGGCCGCGACCACGGTCCGGCGCTCGGCCGTGGCGCGGAGCAGCGCGGTGATCTCCTGCCAGGACAGCCCGCCGGGCTCGGGCGTGCCGGTGGCCGGCATGATCGCCGGGTCCATCCCGTCCACGTCGATCGTCACGTAGACGTGCTCGCCCAGCGTCGCGACCACCGCGTCGATCCACGCCGGATCCTTCCGCATGCTCACGTCGTAGAAGACGTTCGTGTTCAGACGCGGCAGCGCCTCGGCTTCCTCCGTCGACAGACTGCGGATGGCGACCTGGGTCACGGTGGCGTGCTCCAGGGCCCGGCGCATCGCGCAGGCGTGGTTGTGCGGCGTGCCCATGTAGGCGTCGCGCATGTCGGCATGCGCGTCGATCTGCAGCACCGAGAGGTTCGCGTACTTGCGCGCCACCGCCGACACGAGGGGAGGCGTGATCGAGTGCTCCCCGCCGAGCGTGAAGAGAAACTTGTCGCGGCCGACCACCTCGTAGGCGACGCGCTCGATCTCGTCCACGACCGCCTGCATCTCGCCGAACGGCAGCTCCATCTCCGGCAGCGTGAAGATGCCGATGCCGTGGACGTCGGCGCGCATCTCCTCGTCCCAGAGCTCCATGTGGGAGGACGCCCGCAGGATCTCGTGCGGGCCGTTGCGCGTGCCGCCGACGTACGACGTGGTGCGATCGACGGGGCAGGGAAGGATCACGACGCTCGAGTCGTCGAACGACGGACGGGTCGGCAGGGCGCCGCCGAAGACCAGCGGTTCGGCGTGGTCGTAACGAAACGGAAAACTCATGGTCAGCGTGCCTCGAAGCGCGCCTCGGGAAAGGGCCGCCCGTCGACGGACATCACGGGGCCCGAAAGATCGAAGCGCAGCGGCTTCCGGGCGGCAAGCGCCGGACCAGCCGACGCCGTCAGCGCGCTCACGAGCAACGGCAGCGCGATGGTCGCGTCGGCGTGCACGGTGACCTGCTCGGCGTCGGTCGCCAGCTTGCCCCAGCTCCGCGCCTCTTCGAGGCTGGAGCCGGAGGCGCCGCCGAAATGCGGCACGTCGGTCACGATCTGGAGCGCATAGCGGTGGCCGCCGACGCGTTCGTCGAAGAACTCGGCCTGGACGCTTGCCTGGTTGATGAAATTCTTGGGAGTGCCGCCGCCGAGCACGACCGACGCCGTACGCGGATGGCGGATCACCATGTTCGCCGACTCGACGATGTCGCCGATGACGTCGATGACGCCCGCGCCGCGGTCGCGGTGCCTCGCCTGGGACAGGCCCATCCCGATGGACGAGTCGGCGATCGCCGGACAGAAGATCGGGACGTTCGCGCGGTAGGCGGCGGTCAGGATGCCGTCCTGGCCCGTCTCCTTCCACAGGTGCTCGCCGAGCTTGTAGAGGAACTCGCGGGCGCCGTACGGCCGGCGCTCGAGCGTCAGCGCGAAGGCGGCGATCCACTCGTCGTTGTCGCAGAACTCCGCCTCGCGGGCGTAGGTGTCGTAGACGCGGTCGATCCGTTCCGCCGCCAGCGCCGCATCGTCTTCATGCGGCGAGCCGAGGTAGTGGTGACGGCCGCGTGTCTCGTGGAGGTCGTGGTACAGGTTCGCCCCGGTCGACACGAGACAGTCGATGTAGCGGTGGGCGATGAGATGGCTGACGATCATCCGGAGGCCGCCCGCGCTGAGCGCGCCGGCGAGCCCCATGAAAATCGTGCAGTCGCCGGCGAGCATCTTCTCCCAGATGCGCCGCGCCGTGGCGAGATTCCGCCCCTGAAACGAAATGCGCTCCATGCGCGCCAGCAGATCGTCGGCGGTCGTGTCGGGCTGGACCGTGAACGGCTCCGTGGGCGCGCGAAGAAAACGGGATTTCGTCTTCATGCGATTCGTATTCTACAAGGAAGAACACGAAGGATCACGAAGGATCGAAGGAGCGCTAGAACGCGTAGCCGATGCGGAAGAAGGCGACGGCGCGATCGCGATCCGCGACGGGATCGCGCGTCCACGCGACGCCGCCCGCGATCGTGACCGGCGCGTAGTGGACGAGCACCACGTCGCTCGCAATCTCGGCGCCCGCCGAGCGCCGGACGTCGGCGGCGCGGAACGCCGCGTTCCAGGCGTGGCCGACGTCGACGAACGCCGCGCCGTGGACCGACCGCACGAAAATCGGCCAGAGCCCCGGACCGCGCTGGACGCGCGCGAGCGGCACGCGCAGGTCGGCGTTCAGCACGGCCGCGTGCGGCCCGACGAGATCCTCCGGATCGAACCCGCGGAGCAGGCCGATCGCGTCGCGGCCGAAGTCGAACGACAGGCTCGACGGTCCGGAGCCGGCGGCGGAGAAGCGGCGTCGGCCCGCCGCGTCGCCCCACGCCGACGCGGCCGCGAACCGGACCGCCAGTACCGTGTGGCGGCTGAAGACGCGCTGAAACGCGCGCGCGTCGACAATCGCGGCGTTGGCGTCGGCATCCGCGCCAAGGGCGCGGCGGCTGCCCTCGATCGCGGCCTCCACCGCGACGCCTTCCTCGCTGCTGATCGAGTAGCGGAACTGGCGGCGGCTGTCGAAGATCCAGCCCGCCCGGAGCGATCGGAGATCGCGCTGCGCGCGGCCCGCCGCGCAGCCGTCGCGACAGATCGCCGTCTGCGTCTCGGCGTCGAATCCGCCCATCAACGTCTGCTGCCAGCGCGTCCGGCGAAAGGGCAGCTGCGCGCCGGCGAAGAGCTCGCGGCTGCGGATCTCGCCGCCCTCGAGAGGATCGGTGTCGTCGCTGTAGCTCGCGATGAGCGTCGGGCGCCAGCGATCGTACGCGTAGCTCGCGTACCAGTCCGGCCGCGCCCGCGAGCCGGCCCAGGCGGCGCTCGCGGCATAGGCGTGCCGCCCGAGCGCGTCCGACATGGACGTCGCCGCGCCGAAGAGCGTCTCGCCCGCATCCGATCCGAGCACCGGCTCCCAGTAGGTCGGCACGAGCGTTCGCAGAGGACTGTAGGCGTCCGTCGAGTGAGTCGATGGTTCGGGATCGCCGGCGCGAAGGCCGGAGCGGCCTGGCGATCCGGAGGGAGCGGCGGGGGCCTTGAACAGATCCAGGACGACCGGCGCGGGCATGCGATTCGCCGGCAGCGAGAACAAATCGGATCCGTCGGCGGTGTAGCCGACGTAGAGCAGCGACGCGTCCGGCGCGAGCTGCGGAAACTGGGCGCCCGACGCGGAGTCGGTGACCTGCCGCACGGCGCCCGACTGCACCTCGATCGCGTAGACGTTGAATACCCCGCCGTCCACGTCGGCCGCAAACAGCACGTTCGCGCCGGTGTGCGTCCAGGACGGCGTGACCAGCCGCGCGCGGGCGTCGGCGGCAAGCGTCCGCACGGCGCCGGTGGAGGGATCGACGAGCACGATCTCGAACCCGCCGGATCCCCGGCGTTCGGCGACGATCTGCGCGCCGTCGGGTGACCACCGCGGCCCGGAGTAATCGGCGTCCGGCGCCCCCGCAATGACGCGCGGCGACGCGGGCGGCCGGCCGGGCGCGAAATCCAGGAGGGCGATCGCGCGCCGGCCCGACGCCTGCACGACGCAGACGATCCGGCCCGCGTCGGGCGACAGATCGGGATCGCTCGCGCGTGCCTGTTTCGTCAGCCGCACCGCGCGTCCGCCCGAGCTGCGGACGGCATACAGATCCGAGTAGAACGCGACGGAGCGCGCGAAGTCGAGCTGATCGAACACGACCCACTCGCCGCGCACGCTGGTCCGCCCACCTCCGACCCGCCAGGCCAACCGCCGGGCCGTACCGTTCTCGAGGCGCATGAGCGCGGGAAAACCGTCCGCGTTCGCCCGGCGGTAATACATCGCGCCGTCTTTTCCCACGGCGGGCGCAGAGACGATGTACCCGTCGTGGGTGAGCCGCCTGGCCGCGGCGTCGGTGGCACTCGACGGGGGAGGCGCGGCCTCGCGGGACTCGCGGAAGTCACGCCAGAGCGAGGTGAGCGGCACACCGAGAACCGGCTTGAACGCGGCCGCGCCGAGGAGCGGCAGTTGCCGCGCCGTCGCGTCGGCCAGCGCCTCGACCCGTTCGGCGCCGAAGCGGTCCGACAGGTATTGATGAAAGTACGCGCCATACGCGTACGGCGCCTGGCCGGACGGCCAGTCGTCCAGGCCGCCGCCGGCGCGGTCGATCGGCTCGAAGCGCCGCTGCCGCGCGGGCACGTCCACGAGCGCCCGGAAGTCGCCGGCCGGGACGCGGCCTTCGCCCGTCATGCGGCTCTCTTCGTAGGTCGCGAACCCTTCGATCTGCCACGCGGGCAGAAAGAGGTTCGGGAAGACCAGCGGCGCCCGCCCGAACACCCGGCGCACGCCGCCCATCAGGCCGCGCGATCGATCGAGGTGCAGGATGTGCGTGTACTCGTGCGTGAAGGCGACCTCGAGCCAGTCGGTCGTGTTGCCGATCAGCTCCTCCCCGGCGGGAGGCGCCGCGGTGATCTCGATGGCGTCGAAGGGAAACGGCGTCGCCCATCCGTTCGAGACGTCGGACTGATCGACCAGGATCACGTGGACGCGGCCGCGCGGCAGTCCGAGCGACGGCTGGAACTTCGCGCAGACGCGTTCGGCGATCGCCGCGAGCCGGCGCGCGAGCGGTTCTTCTCCCTGGTGCGCGTGGATGTCGAAATGCGTCGTCCGGTGCGTGCGAAACCTGAGCCGCGGGTCGTAGCGCGTCGCCGCGCCGGCGAGTGCCGGCACGAGCAGCAGGAGGAGAGCGAAGGCGCTAACGCGCGTCCGAACGGTACACATCCTTGAGGAACGTGAAGTCGGCGATCGGCGACAGGCGCACGCCCTGAAGGCCCGGCTGGAACACGGCGATGTTGGTCTTGTACCAGAGCGGAATGTACGGCACGTCGCGCGCCACGACCTGCTGCACCTCGCCGTAGAGCCGGCGGCGCTCCCCGTCCGCGGTCGCCGCCGACGCGGCGTCGATCAGGCGATCCACGTCCGCGTTCTGGTAGTGCACGCGGTTGAGACCGCCCGCGGACGGCACCTGCGACGAGTAGAAGACGCGGCGGAGCATGTCGGGATCGGTGACGCCCACGAATTGCGCCGTGTACATCTGGAAGTTGCCGCGGATCATGTCGGCCTGCAGCGTCGCGAACTCCTGCGAGCGCACCTGCACGGCGACGCCGACGCGCGCCAGATCCTGCTGCACCGCCGCCGCCTGGATGCGGTAGACCTCCGACGTGGACGTTTTCAGCGTCAGCGTGAAGCGCCGGGCCGGGCCATCGCCGTCGGGATCCGGATAGCCCGCGGCGTCGAGCAGGCGCTTGGCCTCGTCGGGATCGAAGCGAAAGGCGAACACCGTCGGCTCGAACGCCCATGACATCGGCGGAATGATCCCGACCGCGGTCGAGGCGAACCCGCGCCGCAGATACTTCACGATCGCGTCGCGATCGATCGCGTATCCCAGCGCGCGCCGGACCTCCGCGTGCGACAGGATGGGGTCGTTCATGTTGAGCGCGATGTAGGCGTAGTCGCTTCCCGGCCCCTCCGCGATCCCGAGCTTCCGCTCGCGCTGCATCTGCCAGACGATGTCGGGCACGACGTCGTTGACGACGAGATCGACCGTCCCCTTGCGGAGCTCGAGGCCGCGCATCGTGTCGTCGGGCACGACCTTCAGGATGAGGCCCGGGTTCTTCGCGCGCCCGCCGAAATAGTCGTCGAACCGATCCAGCACCAGGCGATCGTCGGGCGCAAACGCCGCGAGCTTGTACGGCCCCGTGCCGATCGGCGTCCGCGCGTTGGCCGCTCCCGATCCGTTCTGGACGATGCCCATGACCAGGTTGATGGGGAACGAGACGAACGGTTTCTTCAGGCGGAAGGCGACCGTGTACGGATCGAGGATGTCCACGCTGCGCACGATCGTGTAGGCGCCGGTGCGTCCTCGAAACGTCGGGTCGATGAGCGACCTGAACGTGTAGGCGACATCTTCCGCCGTCAGCTCGCGGCCGTTGTGGAAGCGCACGCCGCGCCGCAGGCGCGCGACGTACGTCAGCTCGTCGGGATGCTCCAGCGCCTCGGCGACATCGGGCACGACCTTCAATTGATCGTCGATGCGGACGAGCGTGTTGTAGAGGAGCTGATGCGCCTTCTGCGACGCCTCGTCGACGCCGACCCGCGGGTCGAGGTTGACGGCTGAATTCGTCATCGCGACGACGATGTAGCCTGGCGAGCTCTCGCGCGTGCCGACGCAGGCGCTCGCGAACGCCAGCGTGACAATTCCCAGCGCCGCAACGCCCAACGCCCAATCAACGCCCGGGACGGAACTCCCAAAACTCCCAAAACAACGAACAGAACTCCCAATTCGAAAAGCGAAGCTTCGCGTTCGTGACTTGGGCGTTTTGGGAGTTCGAGATTGGGCGTTCGTTGGGCGTTGGTAATTGTGACGTTGTGGAGTGGTCACTCGCCGACCTCGTGCTTCAGGTCGGCGAGCAGGGTCAAGGCCTGCATCGGCGTCAGGTGATTCACGTCGAGGTCGCGCAGGCGGCGCCGCAGCGGATCGTCGGCCGCAGACTGGGCGGCGAACAGCCCGAGCTGCTGCTGCGACGAGGCCGACGGCGACCCGCTCAAGGACGGGCGCCCGCCGCGCGACAACTCGTCGCGTTCGAGGCCGGCCAGGATGTCGCGGGCGCGCGCGACCACGGCGGGCGGCAGCCCGGCGAGCCGGGCCACCTGAATACCGTAGCTGCGATCGGCGCGTCCGGGCACGACCTTGCGCAGCAGGACCAGATCGTCCTTCCACTCGCGCACGACGACGTGGAAGTTGACGACCGAGGGGAGCGCGTCGGCGAGATCGGTGAGCTCGTGGTAGTGCGTCGCGAAGATCGTCTTCGGCCGCGCCCGCGGATTGGACGCCAGATGCTCGGCCACCGCCCAGGCGAGACTGAGGCCGTCGAAGGTCGCGGTGCCCCGGCCGATCTCGTCGAGGATCACGAGGCTCCGGGAGGTCGCCGAATGCAGGATGTTGGCGGTCTCCTGCATCTCGACCATGAAGGTCGACTGGCCGCGGGCGATGTTGTCGGAGGCCCCGACGCGCGCGAAGAGGCGATCCACGACCGGCAGCTTCGCCGTGCGGGCCGGCACGAACGATCCCGCCTGCGCCATGAGGCAGAGCAGGGCGCACTGGCGGAGATACGTCGACTTGCCGCCCATGTTGGGGCCGGTGAGGATCACGAGCTGCTGCGCCGCCGCGTCGAGCGAGATGTCGTTGGGGACGAACGCGTCGGCGACGTGGCGCTCGACCACCGGGTGACGCACGTCGGTCGCGACCATCTCGTCGCCGGCGTGCACGAGCGGCTTGGTGTAGTTCTGGATCGAGGCCGTCTCGGCGAGCGCGGCGAGCACGTCGAGCGCCGCCAGGCCGCGCGCCGTGTCCTGGACCCGCGGCGATTCGGCCGCCACGCGGCCGCGCAGGGCGTCGAAGATCTCGATCTCGCGCTCGACGATCCGCTCGTCGGCGCCGAGGACCTTCTCTTCGTAGTCCTTCAACGCGGGCGTGATGAACCGTTCGCCGCCGGCAATCGTCTGCTTGCGATGGTAGTCGGGCGGCACGCTGCCGAGGTTCGACTTCGAGACTTCGATGTAGTAGCCGAACACGCGGTTGTAGCGGATCTTGAGCGACCCGATGCCGGTGCGCGCCCGCTCCGCCTCTTCCATCTCGGCAATGCGGCGCTTGCCGCCGCGGCTGATGCCGCGCAGCTCGTCGAGCTCGGCGTCCACGCCGTCGCGGATCATGCCGCCCTCGCGCGCGACAGCGGGCGGCTCGTCGAGCAGCGTGCGCTCGAGCATGTCGCGCACGTCGGCGAGATCGTCCAGGCCGGCCGTGAGGCTCTTGACGAGCGGCGCCTGGAACTCGTCGAGCAGCAGCCGGACGCGCGGCACGGCGGCAATCGACTGGCGGAGCGACACGAGGTCGCGCGGCCCGGCCGTGCCCAGCGCGGCGCGGGCGACGAGGCGCTCGACGTCGTGGATCCCCTTCATCGTCTCGCGCAGCTTCAGGCGCGCGGTGGCGCGGAAGCCGAAGTCCTCGACGGCGTCGAGCCGGTCCTGGATGCGCTCCAGCGCGACCAGCGGCCGGATGAGCCACCCCCGCAGCAGCCGCCCGCCCATCGGCGTGATCGTCCGATCGAGCTCGTGCAGCAGCGAGCCGCTGCGGCCGCCCTCCGCCCCCTCGATCACCTCGAGGTTCTTCAGCGTGATCGGATCGACGAGGAGGCAGTCGGCGCCGGTGCGGAACGACACGTCGCGGACGTGCGCGAGATCCGCCTTCTGCGTGTCGCGGAGGTACTGCACCAGCGCGCCGGCGGCCGACACGGCGGCCGGACGATCGTCGAGCCCGTAGCCCTGGAGCGACTGCGCGTTGAGCTGCGCGAGCAGCGTGCGGCGCGCCGATTCGTACTCGAACGTCCACGGCTCGGCCTGGGTGAGCCGCGCGTCGAGCCGCGCCTCCGCCAGAATCGACGCCGCGGCCTCGAACCCGACCGGCGCGAGCACTTCGCGCGGCCGCAGCACGGCCAGCTCGTCGCGGAGCGCCGTCCGCGCGTCGTCGCCGACGTATTCCGCCGTCGTGAACTCCCCGGTCGAGACGTCGAGCAGCGCCGCGCCGAAGCCCGGCCCTGGATGCGCCGGCGCGAGCGCGAGCAGGAACGCCGGCTCGCGCGCGTCGAGATAGCCGGCGTCGGTCAGCGTCCCCGGCGAGACCACGCGCACGACCTCGCGCCGGACGAGCCCCTTCGCCTTCTTCGGATCCTCGACCTGCTCGACGACCGCGACGCGGAATCCCTTGCGCACGAGCCGCGCGATGTAGCCGTCGGCCGCGTGGAACGGCACGCCGCACATCGGGATGGCGCCGCCGCTGGCGTCCTTCGATCGCGAGGTCAGCGTCAGCTCGAGCGCGCGCGCCGCGGTCAGCGCGTCCTCGTAGAACATCTCGTAGAAGTCCCCCATGCGGAAGAAGACGATCGCGTCGCGGTACTGCCGCTTCGCGTCGAAGTACTGCCGCATGGCAGGCGTTGCGCCGGCTGGTTCGCTGGACGCGGGAGGGGACGACATCGGCGGGGGTTTCGGCGAGTATAACATTGCAGTTTGGTGATACTCGCTCTCGACACCTCGTCGGCGCAGGGCAGTGCGGCGATCGTTTCCGGCGGCGCGATCGTTGCCGAGCGCCGCGGCGACGCGTCGCTCACCCACGGCGTCCGTCTCCCGCGCGATCTCATGGCGCTGCTCGACGACGCGCGGCTGACGCTCGCCGACGTCGAGACGTTCGCGATCGCGACCGGCCCCGGATCCTTCACCGGCCTCCGCATCGGCATCGCGACGATCCAGGGTCTCGCGCTCGCGCAGGGGAAGCTCGTCGTGCCGGTCTCGACGTTCGAGGCGCTCGGGGCGGCCAGCCCGCCGCGCGCGTCCCTCGCGGGAGCGACAGCGATCTGGATCGACGCGCATCGCGGCGAAGTGTTCGCGACGCTCTACGCCGCTGACGGCACCACCGTGCTGCAGCCGCCGACCTCGCTGCTGCCGGAGGCGACCCTCGACGCCTGGTCGGGGTCGCTCGCCGGCCTCTCCGGCATCCGTTTCGCGGGCGACGGGGCGATCAAGTATCGCCAGGCGATCGAGACGCGGCTGGGCGAACGCGCCGGGGTGCCCGACACCGTGCCGGCGCTCGCCGGCGCGGTCGGCCTGCTGGCGGCGCGCGAGCCGCAGCGCGCGGTCCGGCCCCACGCCGTCGTCCCGATCTACGTCCGGCGCTCCGATGCCGAACTGGCGCGCGACCGCCGGCACGCGGCCGGCGGCGCCTGACGTGCGGGTCGAGCGCTTACGGGATCCCGGCGCCGAGGCCGACATCGACGCCGTCGTCGCGCTCGAAAACGAGTCGTTCTCCAATCCCTGGCCGCGCGACACGCTGGTCTGGGAGCTGACGAACTCCGACGTCACGCGCGTCTATCTCGTTCGAGATGATGGGGATCGGGCGATCGCCTTCTGCATCGTCTGGATCATCTTCGACGAGCTGCACATCAATACGCTCGCGGTCGGGCAGGCCCATCGGCGCCGGGGTGTGGCGACCTTCTTGCTCCGGGAGGTGATGGCGGAGGCTGCCCGCGATGGAGCGCGGCGCGCGACCCTCGAAGTGCGTGAATCCAACGACGCGGCGCTCGAGTTGTACGCGCGCCTGGGGTTCCGGGTCACCGCCAGACGGCGCGACTACTACACGAATCCGGTCGAAGATGCCTTGATTCTCTGGCTGGAGGAGTGGTAGGTTGCGCGTATGTAAACAATCTCGCGCCCGGGTCCCCCCTTACCAGGAGGCGGAAATGCCGACAGACTTCGAGGAAATGAAGAAGCAGTTGCTGGACAGCAACGACGAGTTCCGCCAACTCGCCACTCAGCACCACGACCTGGATGAACGGATTCATCACCTCGCCGCCCGCCAGTATCTCTCCGAACCCGAACAGCTCGAAGAAGTCACCCTGAAGAAGCGCAAGCTCCAGCTCAAGGACCAGATGGAATCCATGCTGCGGCACTACCGCGCGTCGGAGCCGACGCACCACGCATCGCCGCGCTGAAGACATATACAATTCAAGTTCATGGGCCGGTCTTCTTCAGGCCGGCCCTTTTTTTGTTGGGTGCAATGAAAATAGACAAGGCAGGCGCGCCGTTCATCGCGGCGGCCCTCGTGCCGGCGGCCGTGCTCGCCGGCTACAAGCGATACGGCTGGGCCGCCGGCGCCGCGGCGCTCGGCGCCTTCTTCGCCTACTTCTTCCGCGACCCCGAGCGTGTGATCCCGGCGGACGACGGACTCGTGGTGTCGCCGGCCGACGGCAAGGTGATGATCGCGGGGCCGGCGGATCCGCGCTGGAGCCCGCCCGGCGAGTGGCAACAGATCACCATCTTCCTCTCGCCGATGGACGTCCACATCAACCGGACCCCGGTCGACGGCGTCGTCACGCGCGTCGAGTACAAGCCCGGCAAGTTCCTGCCGGCGTACAAGGAAGAGGCGAGCGGCAACGAGCTGAACGAGATCTGGATCGACCACCACGGGGAGCGCGTCGTCGTGCGTCAGATCGTCGGCATCCTCGCCCGGCGCATCGTCTGCCGCGTGGTCGAGGGGCAGCCGCTCGCACGCGGCGAACGGATCGGCCTGATGAAGTTCGGATCGCGGATGGACGTGTTCCTCCCGGCGCACGCCGAGATCGCCGTCACCGTCGGCCAGGTGGCCGTGGCGGGGGAAACCGTGCTGGCGCGGCTGCACCCGCGCAGACTGCAGCCCGGTGATTAACCCGCTCGCGCGCCGCCGCGACGACCGCCCGGATCGCTTCCGCCGGGGCGTCTACCTGCTGCCGTCGATGATGACGGTCTCGAACCTGCTCTGCGGCTACGCGTCCGTCGTCTATTCGACGCGCGGCGACTTCGACACGGCCGCCGTGCTCATCGGCATCGCCATGGTGGTGGACACGCTCGACGGGTTCTTCGCGCGTCTCACGCACTCGCAGTCGGCGTTCGGCGCCGAGCTCGACTCGCTCGCCGACGTCGTCTCGTTCGGCGTGGCGCCGGCGATTCTGGCGTTCACGTGGGGCCTGTGGCCGCTGGGACGCTTCGGGTGGGCCGCCGGGTTCGTCTACGTCACGGCGGCGGCGATGCGGCTGGCGCGGTTCAACATCCAGGGCATGGCGGCGACCGACAAGCGGTACTTCGCCGGGCTCCCGAGCCCCGCGGCCGCGTCCGTGACGGCGTCCACGGTGTTTCTCTATCCCTGGGGCCTGCAGGACCCGCGCATCGCGGCGCTGGCGCTGCCGATGGTGCTCGTCCCGGGCCTGCTGATGGTCAGCACGATCCGGTTCCGCAGCGTGAAGGCCATCGACGTCGGCTGGCGCCGGTCGCCCGTGGTGCTGCTCATCGGCGCGGCGGTCATCGCCGCAATCGCTTCGCATCCGCGGATTGCGCTCGCGGCGCTCTCGTACACCTACGTGTCCGCGGCGCTCTTCCTCTTCGTCTATGGCCGCATCCGCCGCCGTCCCGGTGCGGACGGGCCGCCGCCGGCGACTGTGGACAAAGCGAGCCAGGCATAGCCGCGGCCGCGCTTCAGCGGATACGTACGGGCACGCGCAGCGGCGGCACGCCGGCAGCGCTGAACCAGCTCACGCCCTCCTCCACCAGATCGATTTCCAGCAGATACGAGCCGGGCGCGGCCGGCGTCTTCAGACGGACGGCCGCGTCGCACTCGGCGCCGGGAGCGAGCGGCCGCGGCAGGGGTGTCCGCAGCCCGTCGTAGTCCACTGCGCGGCGCGACGAATCGTACCAGTGGTAGCTGATCAGCACCGGCCGTTCGACGTCCTCGCTGGCCCACGTGCGCCAGCTCTGGTTCCTGATCCGCGCCCCGACGGTCACTTCCTGGCCATGTGGCAGTTCGGCCGGCAGGTCAGTGGGCGCGTACGCCGCGTCGAACGATCCCTGGACGCGCAATTCCGGCGCATCGACGACGCCATCCGCCGGTGCGCGTGACACGCGCCGCCGATCCGCCGCGGCTCCGCGGACGGCGTGGATCGCCCAGTGCTTCGCGTGGAGATCGAGATCGCGCGCGCGCAACTCGCGATCGATCTCCGCGATCGCGGCGTAGGCGGCGTCCATGGCACGGGCCCGCCACGCGCTCGAGTGGTGCGGCTCGGGAGGATAGACGTCGAAGCCGGCCACGGTTCCGGTGATGTCGAGCGAGAAGCCCGCGAAGAAGCGGCGGTAGTCCGCCTCGGGATAGCGATTCTCGATGGCGCGCCCGGTCTCCGCCGCCGGTTCGGCGGAGGAACCGGAGGGGCGGACGGTGTCCACCTCGAGGGCGTGCTCGATCCGCGTGCGGATCTTGTCGAGCTCGCCCGGCACCCAGTCGAAGTCGAGCGAGCGCCGCCACCGGCCGAGCGCGTCGCCCGCCGGCTCGATGAGGAAGAAGCGATCGGTCTGACGTCCGATCCGCGCGACGAATCCGGCCGGATCGACGAGGTGATGGAACGCGTCGAACAGCGTCACCAGATCGACCTTCGAGACAGGCGAGTACGACGTCAGATCGCCGGCGGAGAAGCGGACGTTGCCCAGGCCGAGCCGGTCGGCGTTGGCCTGCGCGCGCGCGATCGCGACGGCGCTGTGATCGACGCCGGTGAACGCGACGGCCGGATACCGCCGGGCCAGCTCGCAGGTGATCTCGCCCGGTCCGCAGCCCAGATCGAGCACGTGCCGCGCGTCTCCAATACGCTCGCCGGCCAGGTCCGCGAACCGCCGGATCGTCACGTACCCGGGGAAGCTCCTGTCGAACGGATCGTGCGAGGCCGCGCCGAACAGGCCGTCGTGGAAGGTCCGGTCGTCGCCGACCGACCATCGCGCGCTGCGGCGGCGCACGCGCCGGAGCAGCGCCAGCAGTCTCTCGATCATCCGGTGGCCCTACGTGACCACGGGCAGGCGGATCGTCACCGTCGTCCCGCGGCCTTTCTCGCTGTGAACGAAGATCTCGCCGCCGCTCAGCTCGATGTTGCGCCGCGCGATCGGCAGGCCGAGTCCCGTCCCGGTGGACTTGGTCGAGAAGTACGGCTCGAACGCCCGGGCGAGCGCCTCCTCGTCCATGCCGAGGCCGGTGTCCTCGATCTCGACGGCCACCCAGGCGTCCTCGACGCGCGCGCTGAAACGCAGGCGGCCTTGACCGGGCATGGCGTGCAGCGCGTTCTCCACGATGTTGGCGAGGGCGCGCGACGCCAGCGTTCGATCGACGAGCACCTGGGGAAGCGGCGGAACGATGTCGTTCTGCAGCCGGATGCGTCCCTGGAGACCCGCGCGGTACGGCTCGACGACGTCGTGGACGAGACGCACGGGATCGACCGGCTGCCGGCGCGCCGTGGGAGACGACGCGAAGCTCGAGAACTCCGACGCGATCTGGCGCAGGAGGGTGACCTGGCCGAGGATCGACGTGACGCAGCCGTCGAGCACGGGGCCCAGCGGTTCTCCGCGGTCGGCGTGCACGCGGCGGAGGTGCTCGGCCGACAACTGGATCGGCGTGAGAGGGTTCTTGATTTCGTGCGCCACCTGGCGCGCCATCTCCGCCCACGCCTCGAGGCGATGCGTCTTCTCCAGCTGATCGCGCTGCGCCTTCAGCTCGGCCGCCATGCCGTTGAACGCGTCGACGAGCCGGCGCAGCTCGTCGGACGAGCGGACGACGATGCGCGCGTCGAAGTCGCCGCGGGCGATCTGGCGGGTCGCGCGGGTGAGCTGGCTGATCGGATCCGCGATGCGCTCCGCCATCGACAAGCCGATCGCCGCGCCGATCAGGATGAAGAAGAGCGCCGCCAGGTGGACGCCGCGATCGAGATCGTCGATCTCGCGCTCGACCTCGTGCTGCCGCAGCGCGAACGGCACGGTCAGGACGGTGTCGCGCGCGCCCGATCGGATGGGCGTCGCGGCCAGCAGATACGCCACGTCGCCGACGCGATCCTCGGTGACCAGCGTCGGCAGCCGCTGGAGGACGATCGCGCGATAGACGGCTTCGGGCGTCCGCGTGGGCAGGAGCCCGGAGGCGAAGAGATCGCGCTCGCTCGTGACCGTCAGCTCGGCGCCGGTGAACAGGTTCAGGTCCTCGTTGATCAGCTGACTGACCCACACCATGAGGTCGTCGCTGTACAGGGTCACGCCCTCGCCGCCGCGGCGGAGGAGCGCGTCGGACTCTTCGATGACGCGCTGCGCGACGGCCGCCGTCCGCAGGGCCTGCCCCTGGATGTCGGTGTAGAGCAGGCCGGCGAAGTACGTCCGGATCACCACCGCGAGCGTGAGGACCGGGACGATCGACGCGAGCACGAACGCCAGGAACAGCTTGCGGTAGAAGCTCGCCCGGATCTCCCGGAGCAGCGAACGTCCGGTCTGGCCGCGCACGCGGGCCACGCGCGTGAAGGCGGCATTGGCGAGGAGCAGCAGCGCGTAGGCGGTCGCCGCGAGCGTCGACAGCTCCGCGATCCGCACGAAGTGATCGAACACGCTCGGAATGGGATACCCGAGCGCGTAGATGAACTGGCGATCGTTGGCGAAATAGACGTGATACGGCTTGCCGCCCTTCTCGGCGATGGTCCAGAAGGGCCGGCGATCGGCGCGATACACGCGCTCGAACGTCGCGGGATCGAGCGGCCATGCGTCGTGCCCCGACGTATAGATCGTCGTCAATCCCCAGCCGTAGGCGGCGAACTCGACGTCGCCCGCGGGCGATCCCTCGAGCGGCGCGCCGCCGCCGAGCACGTCGAAATAGGCCGACTGCAGGCTGATGAACGGCAGCGTGCGGTAGTCGAAGACGACATGGACGACCAGCGTCGCGATCGGCTGGCCGTCGGCGGCGCACACGCTCCGCTGCGCGTGGAGCGTGTTGCGCTCCTGCGCGCCGCCCATCGGCTGCGCTTCGCCGTACACGTCCCACTCGCAGCTGCGCAGCACCTCCGGCGTCTGCGCCACGCTCGTGTACTCGGGGAAGTTGAGCGCGAAGCGGCTGAGCGGCGTGCCGTCGCGATCGTAGATCTCGACGTCGCTCGTCAGGCGCTGGCGCGCCAGCACCGTCTGGCTCCAGATCTGGAACGCGACGTCGGCGGGCACGGCGCCGCCTTCGCGCACGCCGACCCTGGCGGCGACCTGTTTGGCCCTGGCGATCAGATCGGCGAGCGGCAGCCGATCGATTTCGTGCTCCGCGTCGCGCAGCCGGTCCTGCAGCGTCTGCGGGTGCGTCATGGCCTGCACCGCGTAGCCGCCGAGCGGCGCCGCGATCAGCTGCCGCAGCGCGCGCTCCGAATAGAAATGGACGGTCGGATAGACGAGCAGCGCCGGCAGCAGGAACGCCAGGAACAGCGCGAGCATGCGCGCCGCGACGGTGGTCCGCCGGTACCAGCCGGCCAGCCGCGGCGCGACCAGCGCCGCCGCCGCGCACGTGATCGCGCCCAGCACGATCGGCGCGCCCGGAATCGCCCAGCCCCGGCTCCGCGCGATCGCCGCGACGATCGCCGTCGGCGCCACCCAGAGCGCCGCGGCGGCGACGTGCGCCGCCGACGGACCGCGCGGAAAGCGCCAGTGTACCGACGCGAGCACGCACGCGAGCGCGCCGAACCACAGCACCGCGGCGTGCCCGAAGAGCACGCCGGCGAGCGTCGCCAGCCGGGCCGGCGTCCACGGATGCAGCGAGAAATGATGCAGGTCGACGCCGGCCGGGTCGATGCTGCGGCCGAGCACGCGCTCGAACGTCACGAAGAGCGCGACGAGGAAGAGGCCGCAGGCGATCTGCGCCGCGCCGAACGTGACGGGCGCGTCCGCCGGAACCCCGCGTTGCGCGCGCAGGGCGAGACGCAGGCGGACCGCGCCCGACACCAGCGCGGCGGCCGCGGCCGCGGCCGTGGCCGTGCCGAGCGAGAGGCGCGCGGCGCTTCGGGCGGCGCCGCTGCGCGCCCACGGTCCGAGCGCGAACGACAGCCAGCCAAGCGCGCCCGCCGCGACCACCGCGGCCACGACCGCGAGGGTCAGCCAGAGCTCCGGGCCGGGGGCGCGCGCCACGACGCGGCGGTCGAGCAGCGGTCCGGCCAGCAGCAGGATCGTCACCGCGAAGAGCCCCAGCGCGATCGACGCGACCGTGCGGCGGAGGCTGGCGCGTTCCGCCGCGAGATCGACGAAGCGCGTCGACGCGTCGAGCAGCGCCACGCCCTCCGGCGTCGCGACCACGAACCCCGCCGTTCCATCCGTCTGCCCGGCGGCCTGGCCCGGCAGCCGCAGCTGCACGGGACCGAACGGCGTATCGAGGATGTAGGCGGCGAGGCCGGCGGAGGCAACCGCGGGAACGGCCGCGATCGCATGCTCCACGACCACCGCACCGACCCGCGATCGATCGGGCGTCGCGGCGGCAATCGGATCGAGGTAGAGCAGCCGCAGACCGCGCGGCGTCGACGTCACGAACACCGCCGCGCTGCCCTTGGTCCGCTCGGCCGGAAGATCCGACGCGCGTCCGGCCCAGCCCCGCGGAAGACCGGCGCTGTCGTAGACGGTCAGCGCCAGATCGTCGTCGTCACCCGCAGTCGCGCGCGCGCGCGCCGCGGCGTCGAAGAGGCTGCGCGCGTTGTCGTCCGCGTCCGGGTTCGACGACATCGCGCTCCGCACGGCCGCATCGCCCGCCACCGCGTGGCCGACCTGCGTCGCCATGCCGCTCATGCCCGCGAACGAGGCACGGACGTACTCCTCGAGGCGCGCCGCCGCCGCGCGATCGTCCGCGCCGAAGCGGTAGAGCTCGAAGGCGAAGCCGGCGAGCACGACGATGGCGGCGGCGGCGCAGCCGGCGGCGAACAGCCGGGCCGCGCTCACGCGGCGCTCCAGGGTTGCGCTGCGCGCGACGGCCGCCATGGCTCGCGTGTCGGTCCTCTGGTCCACGGGTGTTTCGAGAATACACGACGGCGCCGCGCAAGCGCGGGCGAGGCAGGCAAGGTATATTGAAGCGTTTCACGATGACGCACACGCCGGGACTGAAGGCGGCGCTCAAGCGCGGGGCGCTGATCGCCGCCGCGAACTGGCCGCTGGTCATCGTGCAGTTCGTCGCCGAATCGAGCCTCAAGCTCATGCTGGCCGTCCCGATCGTGGGCGGCGCCTTCCTGGTCGCGCTCCTCCTCGACACCAGCATGTCGGAGCTGTTGCGGGGGGACGCGCGCGAGATCATCGCGTCGATCGTCGCGGCGCTGATGCAGAGCCCCGTGGCGCTCGCCGCGTTTGCCGCGTCGGGGCTGCTCGTGCTCGTCGGCGGGTCGGTGGTGACGTGGGTGGTCAAGGCGGGCACGATCGCCCTCCTGGCCGACGCGGAACGGATCGCCGGCCCCGTCGAGCGTCCACCCCTGCGGTTCGAGATGCTGCGCCGGGCGTCGGTCGTCGCCATCGAGCCGTTCATCGACGGCTCCCGCCGGCTCTGGCGGCGCTACATCCGGATCGGCCTCGGCCTGCTCGTCGTCTACGCCCTGACGGGGGCGGCGTATCTGGCCTTCGTCTTCGGCGGCTACGCCCTGGCCGAGAACTCCGCGGTGCTGCTCGGCTGGACCGCGCTGGCCGCCGTCGCCTCGAGCGTCCTCATCGTCTGGCTCACCCTGGTGAACTTCTTCTACCTGATCACGCAGATGGTGGTGGCGATCGAAGACGTCAGCGTCCGCAAGGGCGTGACGCTGGCGCTGACCTTCGTCTGGGGCCACCTGCGCGAAGTCGCCGCGGTGTTCGGCGTCGTGCTCGTGATGGTCGTCGTGGCGACGGCGGCGTCGATCCTGGCGACGGCCGGTCTCGGCCTGATCGCCTTCGTGCCGCTGGCCGGCCTCGCCGTCCTGCCGCTCCAGCTCGCCGCGTGGCTGCTGCGCGGGATCGTGTTCGAGTACCTCGCGCTGGCGGCCCTGGGCGCCTATCTGTCACACTATCGGTGGTACCACGGCGCACGGCCTTCATCATGAACCACGATCAGTTCCTCTCGCGCGCCGCCGCGAGCATGACCCAGTCCGCCATCCGCAGGATGGGCGGCGTGCTGGCGGCGGGACGCGACATCATTTCGTTCGCGCCGGGCTACCCGGCGCCCGACACGTTCGCCTGGGACGACTACCGCGCCATCGCGGCCGAGCTGCTCGCGAGCCGTGACGGCGGCCTGCTTCAGTACGGTCCGACCCGCGGCTACCGCCCGCTGCTCGACACCATCGCCAGCCTGCAGCGCTCGCGCGGCATCGAGTCGGCCATCGAGGATCTCCTCGTCACGACGGGATCGCAGCAGGGGCTCGACCTCGTGGCGCGCGTCCTGATCGATCCCGGCGACGTCATCCTGGTCGAGCTCCCGACCTACGTCGGCGCGATCAGCGCGTTCCGCAACGTGCAGGCGGCGATGGTCGGCGTCCCGCAGGAGCAGGACGGCATCGATCTCGACGCCCTCGATCGCACCTACGTCCGTCTTGCCGCCGACGGCCGCCGCGTGAAGTTCCTCTACCTCGTCCCGAATTTCCAGAACCCGACCGGGCTGCTGATCGGCCTCGACAAGCGCCGCCGGCTGCTCGAATGGGCGGAGCGGCGCGACGTCCTGCTGGTCGAGGACGATCCATACCGGGATCTCTACTTCGAGGACTCGGCCAGCGAGCTCGACGTGCGGCCGATCAAGGCCGACGACCGCACGGGACGCGTCGTCTATCTGAGCAGCTTCTCGAAGACGCTGGCACCCGGCTACCGCGTCGCCTGGATCGCCGCGGCGCCGCCGCTGGCGGCGAAGTTCGAGATGGCCAAGCAGGCCGCCGATCTCCTCACCGGCTCCCTCGATCAGCGCGTCGTCTACGAGGCGTGCCGCCGCGGGGTGCTGGACCGCCAGGTGCCCGTGCTGCGGGCGCACTACGCGCACAAGCGCGACGTGATGCAGGCGGCGCTCAAGCGCGAGCTGGGCGATCTCGCGTCGTGGCCGAGGCCGCGCGGCGGCTTCTTCCTCTGGCTGACGCTGCCGCCCGCCGTCAACGCGGACCGCATGCTCGCGCGAGCGATCGAGGAAGGGGTCATCTACGTGGCGGGGGAGGCGTTCTACGTCAACGGCGAAGGGCAGAACACGCTTCGCCTGTCGTTCTCGGCGCCGACGCCGGAGCGGATCGAGATCGGCGTCACCCGCCTGGCCCGCGCGTTGCGCGCCGAACTGGCAGCACCGGCGACAGCGGCCGAAGCTGCACGCCAGGAAGTGTCGTAAGCGGCACCAGCGGCGGATCGCGCAGCACGATCGGCCAGCCCGCCTCGGCCATCGGCAGCAGCCGCGGATCGCCGAGCAGCAGCGTCTGCAGCACGTTGCCGAGGGGCGCGAGCGTCGGATCCGTCAGGTACGGCACGCCCGGCGTCTTCTCGAGCGTCGGGAACGGAATGAGCGCCGCCTCGCCCGCGGGCGCGAACTTCGTCAGGCTCCACTCGTTCGCCACGTTGCCCGTGACCGTATAGACGACGGTGCCCTGCGGCGTCTCGCGGATCGACGGCAGCACGTCCGGCAATCCGTCACTCGGCAGGTTCAGCACGCCGGACGGTTTGCCGTTGTGGGCGTAGAGCATCGGCAGTTCCGCCGACGGCACCGGCACGAAGACGACGTGGCCCGCGACGTAGACGCCGAGCGACGGACGCTGCCGAAGTCCTTCCTGCCACTGCTGGTTGCCGCTCTCGCGGGCCAGCGCGCGCACGACGTTGTTGAGCGCCGCCACGTAGACGCGATCGTCGTCGACCGCCGGATGGCCGAGGGCGAGCGCGCCCAGCGGAAACTCCCACTTGCGGTCGCCCTTCTTCGCCTCGAGACAGTAGAAGCGCTTGTCCCCGCCGCCCGCATACACGCGTCCGCGATGCGCCGCAATCGCCGTGACGCCGCCGGAGACAAAGCGTTCCCAGACGATCGAACCGTCCTTCAGATTCAGCGCCAGCACCCGGCCGTCCGCCGCGCCGGTGTAGAGGCGTTCGCCGTCGATCGCCGGCGCCAGCGTCACGCCGCCGGCCTGACGCCGCCAGACTTCGTCGCCGGTCGAGGCGCGGAGGACGATCACCTCGGTGTCGGTGACGATGATGAGCCAGCCCGCCTGCGCGAGGAGCGGCGCGACCGGCGTCGTCCGGGCCCGCGTCCACGCCGTCTTGCCCGTCGCGCCGTTCAGCGCCTCGATGGCGTCGCTGGACGCGACGAACAGCAGATCCCCTTCGGCCGCCATGGGTGCGGTGACGGCGCGGTCCTGGCGCCAGATCTCCTGTCCGTCCTTCGCGTCGCGGGCCGTGAGGTGCGCCGACGCCAGCGCGACGTAGACACGCGCGCCGTCGCTGACGGGACCGACGCTGACGGCCCCGTCGAGGGCCTTCGACCACCACTGGGCAAGCGGCAGACCGGGCGGCGGCGGCCGATCGCCGGCCAGCGCGTACGGCGCGCAGACAGCGATCAGTAGGGCCATGACCGCAAATGCCCTACAAGATATGGTGGTCGCGCTGCGCCGCACGTCTTATAATAGCGCTCAACGATTTCGTGATTGAGCGATTCCGTGATCTGGCGCCAGATCGCCGGATCACCCGATCCCGAGATCCCCAAAATTCTCCGTGACTCATCAAACCATCGTCGTCCTGGATTTCGGATCGCAGTTCACGCAGTTGATTGCGCGCCGGTTGCGGGAGCTGTCGGTCTATTCCGAAATCCTTCCCTTCAACACGCCGATGGCCGAGATCCGGGCCCGGCGGCCCGTCGGCATCGTCCTCTCGGGCGGACCGCGGAGCGTGTCGGAGCCGTCGGCGCCGCGGTGCGAGCCGGCGGTGTACGACGCGGGCGTGCCGGTGCTCGGCATCTGCTACGGCATGCAGCTGATGACCGACGCGCT
>Ga0075362_10000062_pt1 | contig 32237 bp, 33 predicted proteins | sample EndMetdeltDD1762_FD_71397 | JGI IMG/M metagenome (GOLD analysis project Ga0075362, IMG submission 71397) | Populus endosphere microbial communities from Tennessee, USA - Endosphere MetaG P. deltoides DD176-2 | ecosystem: Host-associated > Plants > Roots > Endosphere | place: USA: Tennessee...
ACATTCCTCCTTCTACAGTGTGTACTAACCGCTCTCGAAGGTCCATTGAATAAGCTCTTGGAATAACTGGCTCCTTTCTTTTCTGTTCGCTTGATTTTCATTCCTTACTTCCATCATACCCTTAACTTATCAAGGCTATTTAATCGGAATTTGCTCTAATTGCGGTTGGCGGAAACTCAAAATGAGTACCCTTACCCCTTTAACGCATTGAGAAATTTAAATGCGTAGGTTTCGCCCTTTGCGAGGTCAAACGGAACGTTAATATTTACAGCAAACTGCCGCTTTGTTCCCGTTCGCGCTATAGATCGATGTCATGCCTGTTCGAAATAACTCTTCTCGCTCCTGCTCGGTAAGGCAATTGGCTTTCTCACGAGCTTCCTGTGCTAACACGCTCCCAGCAGTTTCATCCGGATATTCGCAGATGTTTTCTTGGTTTTCGTTCATAGTAGGTTTCTAAACATTTTCGTTGTCTAATTCTACGAATTAAAGCAGACATTCAGGATGCTTATGTACATTCCGATTGGCAGCGTCAGTGCGACACGCCCAGCCGGCGTAGCCACTCCCACCAGCTCTCGTGTGGGAAAGCTTCTCACGTCCAGCATAGCAGCTCCACGATTCCGGCGATACAACGCCAAAAATTGCGAAAGCATCTGAATAGATTCGATGTTCACCAAACTTCCCTTTCAAGGTACGAAAAAAATCGAGCAAATTGTTTGTAGTCAACCGATAGTTTGACCATTTACTGACGAACCCCAAGAGAGATCGGGGGAATCGTAATAACGGGGAGCTGTGTAGATCCTGAAGTAGGCAAGTCCAACGGCTTTCGATACATTAACTCCTTGCCCCAATAAATCTCGATAAAGGATCGGCTAGTCCCGTCCAATGTGAGTTCAATTTCGAAGGATCCATCAGATTTTGTAATGGCAGGTTGGGTCCTATACTCTTTAGAAGCGATTGAGACGACTAAGCCTGGGATCGGCACGCCTGCTGGATTCAGAACAAGCCCTTTTACAAGTTGGGTATTACCGTGTGCAGACTGCACATAACTGATACCAACGGCAACGAAGACCGAACAAATGAGGCGCAGAGGAGTCAGACTCATGGCGGATTTCCATTTAAAAGTAGACCAGAGGAAAAAGTAGTATTGGAACCCTGTAACGGTGCTAGCTTGGCCGGCACAGGATCGATCTGCTCCGGGTTAATGCCTGGTTTCTCCACCTTTTTGATACCCGGCGAAAAGGTCCCAAAATCCAATACCCCATTCTTCGCCTGTTCCGGAGGGAGAGACTTGATGATTTCACCTGGCTCATAGCCCGGAGTCGGTATTCTTAGGCGTACTTTCACAATTTTTGGCAAAATCTCGGCTAAGATCTCACCACTCGTATCGATTGATGATTGAGCAAGGAGATCATGGTTTTCGAAAAGCGCTATTGGTATATCAACAGGATGGGGAACAAGCTTTGCGGTTAGCCGCATGGGCGAAACGTTCAGGGATTGCGCACACCAACCCGCAATGCAGAGGCAGAAGATTCCGACAACAAACAAACCGAGCGCGGGATTTCGTGTTTCAACTATCCAAGTCTTCATGAACTCGAATTTGATCCCGTGATTCGCATTTGCTCCTGTCAGTTTTACCGCTCCAGTCCAAAGTAAGATAAGCGAACCAAGCATAACAATGACAGCGCAACTAGCTGCAACCCACGCTACGATAGCAGTGACTGTGATTGAATCTCGCATGGAACCCCTTGAACCTATGGGATTTGGCTTGGACCTTCAAACGTTATTTATAAACATTTGTACAAGATGCGCACTTTTTTTACCTATCTATCGCGACAGCTATACTATCAGATGCTTTGTTTCCCACTGACGGCGCATGCCTACGATCAGGACACTAAGACGACTCCATGCACCTCGACTTTTTCTCCGATGTGATTGGTGGCTTCGGAATCTTTGATTGTGACCAGGCCACCGGCAATTACGACAGACGCAAAGAATAGCGATGTGATTGCTGGCGTAAGGGGAGGTGGTAAGCATTTCATTTCGCGTACTTCAAATATGTCCCACAAATTTTGCAATATATTTTGTAGGAGGCAATTCTTTTTTTTGCCGCCATCGTCTCAGAATCGGTCACTGCGTAGCGGGGACTGGTTTATTTGTTTATGCGGTGATTCGAACGGTATTGCTTGCGGTTGAGGGCGGCATAATTGCCCAGAATTTTTTAGCTTCGGCTTCAGTAGTTCCGCGGTGGTAGTGTCTCCACATTGTATCGACTGAAGTGTGTCCGGACTGTAGGACGAGTTTGTTGATGTCCTTATGCATGGCTAGCCAATACGAACAATAGCTGTGGCGCATGGCGGAATTCGGCCAGCGTGTGACTCTGGCGGCGATGCGGTTGTGATGACGTCGCTTGGACAAAGTATGTTTACCATAAGTAACAATGGGACCTTCGTATGTTCCTCCACGCTGTCGATAAGCTCCTAGCCAGGCGATAGTGTTTCCAGAGAGATCTATAAAACGCTTCCTTTTAGTTTTGGAGTAATCGGCGCGTACTGTTAACGCTTCGCTCCTGTAAATATACATCAGACCATCGCAGAAGGGTTAATTCACCCTCCAGACGAATACCACAGAAAAAGCCAAGGGTAAGGTAGAAGTCCGAGATCGTTTTCCAGCGCCGTTTCCAGCATTTTTGCCACATCTCCAGGTGAGATGACTTCTACTTCTTTTTGGGACGATTCAACAAAGTCAAGTCGAGCGATGGGATTCTTTGTAAGGTACTCGCGTTTGATGCCGTAATTGAAAAACGCTCGCAAATGACGCATCGGCAAGTTCCGTCCGCCGGGCACGATTTCGTTTAACAGCGACTCAAGATCGCGGTGGGAAATGTTGCCTCACTGGACAGTTGTGAAGCGATGGGAAACGGTTCATCGTCCGACGCATGCTTGCTAAATGTTTTTCGTCGCGATCCTGCCTAGATTCGATGTAAAGGGTGCATAACTTCCGAAATGGGATGGACGCCGACTGCTGGTCTTCGATGCCCAGGTAGCGGCGAACTGCTGTGAGCGGCGAAACGTTCCTGCCCTCAAGGAGATTGTAGGCCTCAGCTGTTTCAGCGATCCTGGACGGGGTTAGAGCATTAAGACTGGTCCCGAAATTATCCTTCCGAGCCTTAAGCTGCTCACACACTGCCATTGCCTCAGTCTTAGAGACGAAGAAAAGCTGCTGACGCTTACTGGTCGGAGAAAGATGGGGAGGAACGTTTACGCACCATGCGGCGACCCCTTGGCGCTGGCGAGTTGATCTGAGAGTAGGTCTAACTGAGAGTAGGTCTAAGAGTGGCGGATTTGAGTATAGCCCAATATTGCGTTTAGTTGCTTTAATTCAACCTAATTCATCATACTCTATCCTATTATTTCCCAGGAAGAGAAAACCTGCGGAGGGAGATACTGAAGATGGGTAATCTTGAGACCGCCTTGCGCTATGAAATGAAGGAACTAGAGCTGCGCATAGACACGCGTTTCGTTAGAAGGTGCATGGCGAAATGCTGCTCATGAAATGAATGCTTGGCCTACTCATTGTGGGTGTGGCATCCTTCGTTCTAAAAGCGTTTTTCGGCGCTTAAATTCCTCAGCGTACGAAATATATTGCAAAATTTATGGCATATATTGAAGTAGGTAGGATGCATACTCCGCTTTTGACGATCGTCACTCCCTCATTCAACCAAGGAAATATATCCGCCGGACAATCGAAAGCATTCTTTCGTAAGAGGTTAAGGATCTCGATTATGTGATCATGGATGGCTCCGCAGCTTTGAAAAAATAGGATTCGCTGAAAATCTGAACCTGACAAGGGCACAGCAGACACCATCAACCAAGGGTTTACGCCGTCGGTATTGTCGTGGGGACTCTCTTTCCCGATGGTCTTCATCTCTTCCATAAGCTTGCAGCCTGGGGCTGCACCGCCTAAGCTCCACTTATGACTATCCAGGAAAAGATCTATGCCGACCTGAAAGACGCGATGAAAGCTAAGGCGGTAGAGAAATTGTCTATATTGCGGATGGTTAAATCAGCCTTGTTGAATGCGACAATCGAAAAAGGTGGGGCTGACGGAAAACTTTCTGACTCCGATGCAACTGCAGTGATTCGCAAGCAGGTGAAACAACATCGGGACTCGATTGAAGGGTTCGAAAAGGGAGGTCGTCCAGAATTGGCGGAGAAAGAACGCCGGGAGATTGAGATCTTGAACAATTATCTACCGAAATCGCTGAACGAGGCCGAAACCGCCGAATTGGTGCAAAGAGCGATTACTGAGTCAGGCGCGACTTCAAAAGCGTTCAGCGCCGTGATGAAGCTGGCCTCCCAAAAAGCGGATGGTCGAATCGACGGCAAGACATTGAGCCAAGCTGTTCAGAAAGCGTTATCGTAAGCCGGCTTACCCTCTTTAGTTCACTCGCACCTTCATGAATTCTGCGATTATTGTGGCTGCCGGAAGCAGTCAGCGTATGGGCTTTGATAAGCTAATGGCTCCTCTCTGTGGCCGGCCGGTAGTGGTTCACTCTCTGGACCGTTTCGAGCGATCTGAGGCGGTTGATGAGGTGATCCTGGTTATTCGACCGGAGCGCGAACTAGAATTTGCCAAAATCATTCGTGACTACAACTTCCATAAAATTACCCGGATCGTGCCCGGTGGGACGGAACGTCATTTTTCTGTCTGGAATGGGATGGCGGTCTTATCCGCCGATTTCCGTTTGGTGGCGGTTCATGACGCGGCGCGTCCTCTTGTTTCACCGAGATTGATTAATGAGGTGTTCAAGCTGGCTTCGGAACAGGGTGCTGTTTCACTGGCTGCGCCGATGGTCGAGACCCTGAAACGAGCCGGCTCGGATCATTGGGTCGTCGAGAGTGTTGATCGCACCAATCTCTGGGGCATGCAGACGCCCCAAGTGTTTCGGCTCGATTGGTTGCGAGAAGCGTATCAGCGCGTCATTGGTGCCGGTCGGAGTGTCACCGATGAGGTTTCGGCGCTTCAGGAAGCGGGATTCCCAGTTCAATTGATGTCTAATTCCGACTGGAACGTAAAAATTACTTTTCCTCGAGACCTGGAGCTGGCTGAAAAATTGATCAAGCTGGACGAAATTGACTATTGAAATAGCTTTTGCCTGATCTTTGCCAGTTAAAAGAATAATGAAGTATCGTACCACGGTTTTACCCAATAGTGTTCGAATCGCCACGTGCACAATGCCTCACATGAGAAGCGTCAGTGTGGGGTTGTGGATTGCTGTTGGGGGACGCTACGAATCGGAAGAGTTTTGCGGAATTTCACATTTTCTGGAACATCTCTTGTTCAAAGGGACCAAGAACCGTTCTGCCAAGGAGATCACGGAAGCGGTCGAAGGGGTTGGCGGGTTTATCAACGCATTTACGACCGAAGATCACACCTGTTTCTATGCGAAGGCGGCAGCTCAACATCTGTCTAGGATGGCGGGCGTGTTGTGCGACATGTACATGAATTCGGTTTTTGCTGAATCCGAAATCGATCGGGAGCGAAATGTTATCGAAGAAGAGATCCTCATGTACAAAGATCAACCCGGCCAGTTTTCTCAGGAACTCTTAACGAAAGCGATGTGGCCACAACACGCTTTGGGTCGGCCCTTGACCGGGTCGGTCGAATCGATCACCCGAATCACGCGGAAACATCTCCTGAACTTTGTAAAGAAGCATTACAATGGACTCAGCACCATCGTGACTGTGGCCGGCCACTGTTCGCATGAAGAGGTGGTTGAACTTTTTCGGAAAGGATTGAAAGGGCTTCGCCGTGGGAGCACCTCGGCGTTTCAGCGTTGGAACAGGGTAAAGCGGGACCGACGAATTTTGACTTCAAGGGATGAAACTGAGCAAATTCATCTTGCACTCGGATACCATGCTATCAACCGGACCAACGATCGTCGGCATGCTCTCAAACTGTTGAGTGTGATCCTTGGTGAGAACATGAGTTCACGGCTTTTCCAGCAGTTGCGTGAACGGTACGCTTATTGTTATTCAATTCACAGTGGCACCACAGTTCTTGAGGACTCTGGGCTACTCAGCATCCATGTCGGGTTGGAACCGGAAAAGCTCCGAAGCGCCTTGCAAGCCATCAGGAGGGAGCTAGGCAAGATATGTAGTCATCCTCCGACCAGGAAAGAGCTGTACCAAGCCCAGGAATACACAATCGGCCAAAACGATATGAGTCTGGAGAGCACGACCAACCAGATCATGTGGATGGGTGAATCACTCCTCGCCTATGATAGGGTCCTTGATCCGGAGGAAGTTCAGGCGAAATTCAAAGAGGTTACCCGCGAACAAATCCAGGGAATTGCCAATTTGTGCTTCGTGCCCGAGCGGATGGGAATAGCGGTTGTAGGCCCGGTTGAGAACGCCAGGGTGGAGCGTTGGGTTACAGTGGCAGGTCTGGTTGGGTGATCCGTTCAATTTGGAGAGAAGGGGAATTCGGGCCGAAATAGTTTGTTCTATTGCACGTGTTTGACTTCCGCACTAGGCTGCGTGATTTCAAGGGTTTCCATGAAGGTTGAAGTAGAAGATTTGCCAAATTGCCTCGCGTCGTTACGCATAGAATTGCCGCCGGACCGTGTTACGAAAGAGTGGAAAGAAGTTGTCAAAGAATTTTGTCAGGCTGCCAGCATCCCGGGGTTCAGACCGGGTAAAGCGCCAGCCAATGTAGTCGAGGCCAAGTTTCGGAAAGAGATCCGAGAAGAGCTGACAGAAAAATTGGTTTCAAAAACTACCCGTGAAGCGATTCACGAGAAAGGGTTGAAAGTTCTCTCGATCTCTGAGATCGATGATGTTGAAATCACGCCGGAAAAGAGCATGCGGTTCGCCGCAACGCTCATTACCGCTCCTGAGTTTGAGCTTCCAGATTATAAAGCGATTCCGGTGGAAGTGCCTTCAAATGAGGTTACCGACGAGGAAGTCAAGAGTAAAATCAAGGATTTGCGTGAGAACCATGCTACCTTTTCGGATATCGAAGGGCGTTCACTCGAGATGGGCGATTTCGCCGTAATCGACTACGAGACAACGCTTGGTGGCAAGCCTGTCTTGGAGGCCGAGCCGAAAATTCCGCATAAACTAGGTGGCGGCAAAGATTTTTGGATCAAAGCTGACGAAGATACATTTCTAAAGGGATTCAGCAACCAGTTGGTTGGATTGTGGGTCGGCAATACACGCGAGTTTGAGCTCGTGGTTGCGGAGAACTATCCGGTGGCCGAGTTGGTTTCGAAGGTGCTACATTTCAAAGTCACTCTCAAAGGGGTCAAGAGCATGCAATTGCCCGAGTTGAACGACGAGTTCGCCAGCCAGGTGGTTGAAGGTTTCACCCTTGAGAAGCTCCATGAGACATTGAAGAAGGCACTCGGAATCGAAAAAACTCAACGAATAGAGATGCTTAAGCAGAACCAGATTGTTGATTATCTGGTCTCCCGGGTGGAATGTGAGCTGCCTCAAAGGTACGTGAAAGATGAGACCTCTCGCATCATCTCCAAGATTGTGGAGGAGAATCAACAGCGTGGGATCAGAGAGGATGTGCTTCGGGAGAATGAGAAGAATATTATCAACACAGCTTCGCGAAATGCGAAGGATCGATTAAAAGTAGATTTTATCCTGTTGCGAATTGCCACAAAAGAAGCAATCGAGGTCAAATCTGACGAGTTGAAGGAACATATCCAGTTACTGGCCAGCCGGTATCAGGTCACCTTCGAAAAGATGCTCTCTAATCTGAAGGAAAAGCAAGTGCTTCCGCAGGTTCATGAAGAGGTCTTGATTGGTAAGGTTCTTGATTTCCTAACTTCGAATGCTAACGTCGAAACCAGTTTAGAAAAGGCTGCAGACAGCTGATCAGAAGCTCTAAAAGAAATGTCTAATCAAGTTCACGCTCCGCAAAATTCTCTTCTCGTTCCGATGGTCATTGAACAGACCGGAAGAGGCGAGCGGAGTTACGACATTTACAGCCGATTACTTAAGGATCGAATTATCTTCATTGGAACGGGGATTGATGACCACGTAGCGAATCTTGTGGTTGCACAGATGCTGTTCCTGCAAATGGAAGATCCTAAACGGGATATCAATCTATATATTAACTCGCCGGGTGGCTCGGTAACGTCCGGGATGGCAATCTACGACACGATGCAATTTGTCACTTGTGATGTAGCAACGTATTGCATCGGAGTTGCAGCCAGCATGGGAGCGGTGCTTCTGGCGGCTGGTACCCAAGGAAAGCGGTATGCCTTGCCAAATTCTGATGTAATGGTTCACCAGGTGTCGGGTGGCGCTCAGGGAACGGCAAGCGATGTAGAACGAACGGTCGAGTGGATGTTCAGGCTCAAGAAGCGCTTGATCCGGATCCTTGCACAGCACACCGGTAAGACTGATGATCAGATAAGCCTCGATTCCGATCGAGATTACTGGATGTCGGCTGATGAAGCCAAAGCCTACGGACTAGTCGATGAGGTCGTAAACTCGCGAAAAGATGTTACCTCGGAACCGTTGTCGGCCAAAGCAGAAAACGTGTTACCTTCTTGATTATTTTTTAACGTAGAAGACAAATTAGCTACTTATGGCTCGCGCATCTAACCTGACAATGTGCTCTTTCTGCGGCAAGAGCCACGCGGAGGTGCGCAAGCTTATCGCTGGACCGGGGGTCTACATTTGCGATAACTGTATTACTGTCTGCAAAGGGATCCTGGACAAGGAGCTTAACGAGGATGCGCGCCGGCAGACCATTGCGTTGTGTGTTCCCAAGCCGGCGGAGATCCGCAGGCAGCTTGACCAGTTTGTTGTGGGGCAGGATGCGGCAAAGAAAGTTTTGTCAGTGGCGGTTCATAACCACTACAAGCGGATTCTCCAGTCGAGCGGGAACAAGGATCTAGCTCTTGATCCGTATGCGGATGTCGAAATTGAGAAGAGCAACATTCTCCTAATCGGGCCGACTGGTTCTGGTAAGACGTTACTAGCTCGAACGATGGCACGAATCCTCGATGTCCCGTTCTGTATTGCAGATGCCACCACTTTGACGGAAGCAGGCTACGTGGGGGAGGATGTAGAGAACATCATCCTTCGCCTGCTCCAGAACGCCGATTACGACGTCAGACGAGCCGAGATTGGGATCGTCTACATCGATGAAATTGATAAGATCGGCCGCAAGACCGACAACGTCAGCATCACGCGCGATGTCTCTGGCGAAGGAGTTCAACAGGCGCTTCTGAAAATTTTAGAGGGGAGCAGTTGTAATGTGCCTCCGCAAGGCGGCCGAAAGCATCCTCACCAGGAGTATATCCAGGTTAATACGGAGAGGATCCTCTTTATTTGTGGTGGAGCGTTTATTGGTCTCGACAAAATTATTAGCCGTCGGCTCGGCAGCAAGGTGCTAGGGTTCCATCGGACCGATTCTCGGTCTGCCCAACCCTCCCCCCAGGATGCGTTCAAATATACTGAACCGGAAGATTTGTTAACATTTGGGATGATCCCCGAATTCGTCGGACGATTGCCAATCGCCACTGCGCTGGAATCATTAACTGAGGATGAGCTAGTACTGATTCTCACCGACACTAGGAACGCAATGGTGAAGCAATATAATAAGCTGCTCTCCATGGAGGGCGTTAACCTGGTTGTCACCAAAGATGCCCTCCGTCTGCTCGCTCAGCAGGCAGTTAGCAAAGGCACTGGGGCGCGAGCCCTGCGTTCCATCTTCGAAAAAATCATGCTCGACGTCATGTATGAAGTACCGAGTCGCGAAGATATTGCTGATGTTGTGATCAATCGCGCTGTCGTTGAAGGTAAGCGTACACCTCTGATCCGGCGCAAACAGGATAAGGACGCAGCTTGATGCTTTACCTTGATTCCAAATCCAGAGAGAGCAAAATTAGCGCGTATACAGCCTGTTGCAGTCTGTAGCCCAACGGCCGAGTTAACGCGAGTGTGAAACTGTGCCATAGGGCGCTGTGGAGATGTGCTGCAAGCCGGGTAGGGCAGCGGTTTTGATTTCTCTTTACAAGAGCCTTTTTAGATTCCCGAATTAGAATTTGTGATCACCTATATTTCGGAGGAATTTGCCGAAGTGGTAGCGTCAAGTGACCTCGCTCTGTCAGCCGGTTCAGCCTGGCTAAACTTGGTGAATCCAACGGAATCGGTTGTTGGCAGGATTGAAAAGGAATTTTTACATGATCCCGGCACCAGGTAATTTTACAAGACGGTTATGGTTCAACTCGATTTGACGACGCCATAAACTGATTTCCACACTACGCCCCTTGCATCACACGCAAAATCGAGGTTAAACTTTTGGATCGATGAGGCGTAAGGTTTTCTACTGCTTTTTGTCTCTTTTTGTCCTGTTCAATCTGGTGATAGCGCTCGGATTACTGGCATTCAGTGCCATTGCCGATTCTGATGAAACTGGGTATGCGAACCTGACGGTGTTCGCCAAAGCATTGCAGCTGATTCGTCAGGACTACGTCGACGCCAACAAAATTGGGTACAAAGATCTCACTTACTCGGCCTTGCGCGGAATGCTTAACGGTCTCGATCCGCACAGCCAGTTCATGGGTCCGACGGATTTCCGGAAAATGCAGGATGAGACTCGCAGCGACGTCGGCGATCTTGGGATTATTGTTACGACAAAGCAGGGGGTCCTTACGGTCGTTTCTCCGATGGAGGATACTCCCGGGTTTCGCGCTGGAATTCTTCCTGGTGATCAAATCCTGCGGATCAATGGCACTACGACGGAGAAGATGAATCTTCAGGACGCGATCGATCTGATGCGTGGCGAACCGGGACAGAAAATAGCGCTCACGATCTTCCGGCCTTCGATCAAACAGACGAAAGAATATTCCCTTCAGCGTGAGGTAATCAAGGTCTCAAGCGTCAAGGACGCCAAGCTCCTCGACTCCTCGATCGCGGGAAGTTTCAAAATAGGCTATTTGCGGATTACTCAGTTCAACGAACCGACAGCTCAGGAACTAGCTCAGCGGTTGGATAGTCTTCAGGCGAAAGGGATGCAGGCTCTGATTGTCGACCTGCGATTCAATCCGGGCGGTCTTCTGACGAGCGCCGTGGATGTGTCGGGTCTTTTTCTCCTGCCAAAGACAATGATCGTTTCCACAGAGGGGCGAGACCAATCTCAGTACCGTGAGTATTTTACAAGCAGGAATGCTAAACAGCAGTCGAATTTCCCACTCGTGCTGCTCGTCAACGGCGGGAGCGCCAGTGGATCGGAAATTGTTGCTGGTGCTTTGAAGGATTTGAATCGCGCAATCCTTGTCGGGGACACGACATTCGGCAAAGGGTCGGTCCAAAGTGTAATCCAGTTGCCGGACAATTCGGTGCTCCGTTTGACGACCGCTAAGTATTACACACCAAGTAAACAGGTGATCCATGAAAAAGGGATTACCCCAAATATTAAAGCGTCACTGACACCTGATCAGGAACGTGCATTGCTCCTCCAGCGGCGCGATGGCGTATTGAGTCCGGAAGATCAAAAATTTGTCAACGAGCAGAAGGATCCCCAGTTGGATCGTGCCGTTGATGTCTTAAAAGGTGCAATCATCTACACTCATAACGAAAAGCAGACTCAAGGGCAGGAAGAGCGGCAGTGAGCGACAGATTAGTGCTGGCGATCGAAACTTCGTGTGATGAGACGGCGGTCGCTATTCTTCGGGATGGACGGGACTTGCTGGTTTCTGAGGTCGCCAGTCAGATCGATCTCCACCAGAAATATGGCGGCGTAGTACCTGAAGTGGCATCACGCAATCATTTGGCTCGGATTTGGCCATTAATTACGCATGCATTGGCGGGAGCCGGTGTTCATCTCGCGGAAGTTGACTATATTGCTGCCACGCGTGGCCCGGGACTACTGACTTCGTTGTTGATCGGCTACAGTGTGGGAAAAGGATTATCGATTGGATTAGGAAAGCCATTTATTGGGGTAAATCACCTCGAGGGTCATCTGTTGTCTCCATTCTTGGGTGACCCGTTGGGTCCGCAACCTTCCATCGGTCTGGTGGTAAGCGGGGGGCATACACTTTTGCTGCGAATTGATGAGGTCGGTTCTTATCAGATGCTGGGGCGAACACTGGACGACGCTGCGGGAGAAGCGTTCGATAAGGTGGCCAAGCTTCTGGGGTTGCCCTATCCAGGCGGCCCGGCGATCAATCGCTGGGCAAAGAAAGGTGATCCCGCTCGATTTAAACTGCCTCGAAGCATGGTGGGCAGTGGAGATTTGAACTTCAGCTTTAGCGGATTGAAAACAGCTGTCCGATATCTCATGCCAAAACTCAAAGGCGATTTCCAAGCCGACCTCTGCGCCTCGTTTCAGGAAGCGGTCGTCGATGTACTTGTGCAAAAGACCATTAGTGCGGCGACGACGATTGGTCTTCAATTTGTGACGGTGAGCGGCGGGGTGAGCTGTAACTCCAGGCTTCGAGAAAAAATTTCTGAAGCCTGTCGGAAAGAAGGTCTGACGTTGAAACTGGCAGACCCCAACCTAAGCACGGACAATGCCGCAATGATTGCCTACGTTGCGCATGAGCGGTTTCGACGCGGTTACCGGTCGGCTTTGGATGAAGATGCTGACCCCAATCTTAAGTTGGTGCAGTGAGTCCTTTCCAACCGGCTTTCCCGAACTTACTGCTCTAGTGAAAGGAGGATAGACCGCTTTCGGAGTGATCCCGGAAGGAAGGGTCCTGCTAATCACCGATTACACAGATTAACGGAGAATGCTTGAAGATCTGAGGTGCATCTGACGAATGGGAAAGTGGTCTTCATCCTTGCGATCTGAAAATCTTTTCAAATGGATTTATGTAATCTGCGAAATCTATGGTCAACCCTGTTTTTTATAGATCAGCAGTGAATCTGTGTATTGAAATGTGCAATGCTTAGGAGAGGAGGACTTAGATGCAGGAATCTTGCCTGGTCACCGGCTTCGGGTTAGTAGTTTTACTGTGCGTTTACTCCTTATTGACGGGCATTACTATGTCTACCGATCTTTCCATGCCATCCAATCCCTGACGAATTCAAGAGGGGAGCCGACAAATGCAATTTTCGGTTTTGTCAAGACCGTTCGAAAAATGATAAAAGATTTGCAGCCGGATCTAGGTGCCATCTTTTGGGATGAGGGGTTACCTGAACGGCGGATGGCTTTGCAGCCAGCTTATAAACAACAGCGCGAATCGATGCCTGAAAAGATGGTAGGACAGCTCGATTTTATCCGGCAATTTTCCCGGGCGATGGGTTTCACTTCTATTGCGAAGCCGAACACCGAAGCGGATGATCTCATGGCTTGTTATGCATTGGCTGCCTCTCGGGAAGGAATTGAAACGATTCTGGCGACCAACGACAAGGACTTGTTCCAGTTGGTGAGCGAATCAGTGAGAATTTATTCCACGAACAAGGCTGATCTGAAAGGTCCGAAGGATCTTCATGCTTTGCTTGGTGTTGAGGAGGTCACTGGCAAGTGGGAAGTGCCGCCCGCTGGAATCGGCGAGGTGGTGGCGCTGACAGGTGATAGCGTGGATAACATCTCAGGTGTCGAAGGAATAGGCCAAAAGACTGCTGCCAGTCTCATCCGGGAATTTGGAACGGTTGAGCAACTCCTCGCGCAATTGGACCGGTTGCCTAGCTCGAAGCTACGAGAAAAACTGGAAGCTAACCGGGAGAAGATCGCGCAGAATCGTCAAATGGTCAGTCTGGAGTTTGATCATGAATTGGTTGTTCCGATTTCAGAATTGACAATTTGCCCTATTTATCCCGAATACATCACTGGGTTGGAACGGTGCGAGTTCAAATCGCTCTTAGCCGAAGTGAGAAAAGAATCAAATGCGTCGGTCTCGTGGGAGCAGGGAGAACTGTTCTAAAACAACAAGAAATCTGATTCCAAGGTAGGCTTTCGACGATACAAGCCTTGGGTCAAGCGCCAAAGGCCCGACTAGACCTTGACTGAGGGCTCAGGAAAAAGAGAAAAATAAACCCCGGAGATGCGGTGGAAAGGTTCGCTTCTCAGTGTTTGATCCTTACCATTCATCTATTATGATTTTACTTCATTTCCTCACCACATCTACAGTGCTGGCGTTTTCTTCCCGTATGAAGCTAGGCCTGTCGGCCATGCTATTTTTTAGGTGTTTTCAAGCGCCTTCGGAGCATACTTCCATTCGCTGACTTTCTACGAGGAGGAGATCTAATGTAGCCCGTGGATCCCTTTGATGAACATGTAAATCCCCAGGATAATGAGGACTGCGCTGGATAAGAAGGGGAGGTTCGCTGTAAGCTTACCGAGTGAAGAGATCTTCCTCGTAGCATAGCGCGTGCTGATCGCGGCGGCAGTGCCGATGCCGATCAGGGTGAGTGCGAGCCCGACACTAAAAGCCAGAACGATCGAAAATCCGAGAAGCGATTGGCCACTCTGTAGACAGAGTAATAACACCGTGAAAGCGGCAGGACAGGGCATCAGCCCACCGGTTAAGCCGAATAGCAGAATCTGGCTGTTCGTGATTTGGCCTCCTGAAAATTGACGCTGAATTTGTTCAGCATGCTGGCGCTCATGGTTGTCGACATACTCTCCGAGAGCCAGTGAAGTCTGGCTGGAGATGGTATCGTCATGCTCATAGTGATTGTGAGAATGTGGATGGCGTGTTGATTTCCAGGTTCTCCATGCGGTCCATCCAGCAAGAGCAAAAACGATCATCGCGGAAACAATTTCCAGATACGGCTCGACCGATTCTGCTGTCAAATTTCCTTTGAACCAAAGCACGCCCGCAGCCAGAACCCAAATCATGGCGGTATGCGAGACAGTTGCGGCGAGGCCGAGCAGGATGGCCTGTTTGATGGTGCCTCGGATGGCGATGATGAACGAAGCCATCATAGTTTTGGAATGGCCCGGTTCGAGTCCATGCAGGGAGCCGAGAGCGATAGCAGTGGGTAGATAGAGCCAGCTTATAGCGTCAATCTGTAACGCTTGATCCATTGGTAGAGTATACCCCCCTATACCCTTCCCTGCAATGAGGCAGATTTAGATTTTGTTTTTACAATACGTTTGTCATAAAATTACCGGATGACCGCTTCCGATAACCACCGCTATGATCCAGTCGGAACTAAAGCGCTCCAGCTCCGGTTGCGAAAAATTACCGGCCAAGTTCGTTCGATCGAACGAATGCTCAACGTTGAACGAGATTGCACCGATATCCTGAATCAAGTCGTATCCGCGCGACGTGCTTTGAAGTCGTTTGCTGAAGTATTGATGCAGCGGCACTTCGAACAGTGCATTGCAGGGTCGGCTTCCCTTGAAGAAAGTAAAAGACGCCTCCACGATTTGCTCAAAGTCCTAGAGCGCTATGTAGATTGAGCGATCCTAATTGTTCGGTGACGCTATAGGGAAGCAAGACGTTATCACTTCCATTGAAGAGAGAAATAGCAGAGGCCACGCTTCCACCTGGCTGTTAGTTTGGTTAGGATTCAAGCTGCGCGATTGATCGATATCGCGAATTCAGCCGCGCAGGAGTGACATCCTACCATTTTTACACCGACAATTCAAAATGTCACCCTAACTACCTTTCGCAACCGTGCGACGGCGCAGCAGCTGGATACTAATGAGTGAGCCGCCTGTGTAGAAGAGAAAGAGGAATAGGAGACTAAGATCTTCGAGAGGCCATTTAATCCCGACCCCTTCACCGAACCAGAAGGTACCGAAGGTGATGAGAAGAATTCCGGCGCCTAACTTCAACATGACGTCTGGGACTTTACGCAGATGACCGTGCAGGAGGAGCACGGTACCAATCGTGATGAGCAGAGCGGTGGATGCTCCTGAGATCGATTCCTGCCATGCTTTTGCACTAAGCGCAATCGTGGTAACAATCAAAGCCACTTCAAATGTTTCGAGTGCGGCACTCTTGAACATGACGAAAAATGTTCCATAGCTGAATTTTGGATCATAACCAGCAAGAGCTAGTTGCTGTCCGTCCAATGGGTCGTTAATCCAGTCTGCCCGTTTGCCAGTGACTCGTTGTATCACCGATTTGCGAATCCACTTCCAACCGAAATAAAGCAGAATGATTCCGGCAAAAATCTGTACCGGACGAAGCGGGATCGAGCTGAACGCTGGACCCAATAGTGTGGCACCGGCGCTGACCGTTACCAGACCTGCAACAGTGCCCCAGACCGCTTCACGAACATACCCGGATCTGCCAAGGGTATAAGCGATCGCGACGATCTCAAGAAATTCTACCCCAGCGCCAAGGGCAGCACCCACGAAAGCCTGAAGGTTAAACGGTGTCATGTAGTTCGATTCAGTTGGAGGCTAGAGTCTGTGCGAAATGGGATCTGATCCTGTGAAACAATTGTCTGGAAAAGTAGAGTCACAAAATGGCTTAGAGCCAACACTGCAAGAATACCGTGTGCTCCGAAAAGTTTGCCTGCGACTGTGCCGATTACAAGGAACAAAGTTGTGTTCAAAAAGGATGATCGGAGCAAAAGATGCGGGTGCCCGATGGATTGAAACGACAGGTTGAAATTCCATAGAAAAGGACGGGTCAGACAATACAGAATTGCCATCACCAGAACCCTAGAGTTGCGGTCTGCCAATCCCTCCTAACCACTGGTTCTGAGAAAGAGGACGAATAGATTACGCCGGAAGTAATGATCGTGCCGCCGAGCATCAGCTTCACAAATTAATTGGATAAGCGGCACATATTCAACCCCATGAAAGCGTGGCCCTACTAAGGCATCGTCTACTTATCCGCGCTTTCGTGTGCGGCGGCTTAATCCGTTTCCGGCTTTAGGTTCACAAACGTGAGTTCGGCGTAAATGTAGCCGATAAAAATATTTGCTTCTAGGCGAAGAGGGAGTCGATAAACATCATCAGATAACCAGCCGCGTCCGCTCTTGAACAGCTTGTGCTCTTTGAGCTCCAGCTTTTTTCCGATTCCTTTGAGCTTGAGATCGAGTTTGATTGCCTTTTTTTCTTCTCCTTTGATTCGGAGCGTTTCCCGCCCGACCACCCGTATGGTGGCAAGATAGGGTGCATTCGAGGCCCACACGACGAGCTGTTCGGTGTCATCATCTTTGAGTGGCTGGCTCCGGATCCATAAGAAGGCTGCACTTAGATCAAAGACGGTTCCGAACTTGAATGTGTTTGGCTTCGGCAACTTATCGCTTGGGATTTTCTCCCGGGTACCCGTTACTGAGTTTGGAGAAAAGATGACGTTCGTCTTGACTGTCTCAGAGTGATAGCGTTCTTCCTGAAAAAGTCGGATTGGTTTGAGAGTCGTCCGGTTTTCTTCAGCCTTTTGGTGCACGTCAAGTTTGAACAGTGATCTGGCCAAACCCAAGGTTGCTGCGTTGGCTTCGATCTCGATGATGTTCCTGTTGCGTGAATAAAAATGGATATCAGCTTGTGCGGCCTGGATTCCGCTCCAGCCCAACTCATAGGTTAGATTGACGTCCGGGAACGTGCCGAAGTTTCCCGGCCCTTTGTTTGAGGTGAGTGTCTTCCCCCAAGTGGGACTGTTGTCCGCATGGACAACGGTGCAGTAGAGCCACAGGAGGAAGACTACAGCGAGTGATCTTATGGTATGAGAGATTCCACCCTTTGGGTAAGTATCCATCCAACAGTGCCGGTACTAGCTTTACAGAATGTCCATTCGCCCCGTTGTAAAATCAACTTGATCGAGTCTCCGATGCGGAGGCTTTCGATGGATCGAGCGCTCACGGCGGGACCATATTTCAAATCAGCTGCCGATTCGACAACAATTCCCCGGGAGGGATCCTTGGCGCCCTTGCCGACCCAAACCGACAGGACTATGCCACTTGTAGCAACGGTGATTGCAATCGATGCAACGATCCAGAGGAACCTTGGCGTCGGCTTCCGGATGAGCCAACGGAATGCAAAGATGAAAATGACAGTCCAGAGACCGACCGAGATGATGGCCGCAAAATAGTCGGCGTAGGCCTCCACTTCGTGGCGGATTGTCGGAGACGTGTTATTGCCGACGATTTTGAGGGTGGTTCGCAAGTTTGCTTGGGCCTCGAGAAAGTTCCGATTGAGGATCAGAGCACGGTTGTAGTTGAGAATTGCATGCCCGTAATCGCCTAGCTTGAACCATGCATTTCCGAGGTTATAAAAAAGCTCCGGGGTATAGCGGTGGTCCTGGACTATTTGAAGGTATTTGACTTTCGCTTCTTCAAACTTGCCACTTGTGTAATCATCATTGGCGGACTCGATGGGATCTCTGCCGGATGCAAATACACTGTTACCGAATGCTGTGGTAACGACAGCGCAGAAGAGAATGATGAGAATACGTCCACTACGTGTCATGTCATGGTCTTCCATCGCTGAATCAAATCCTTGGTTTGCAGTCTCTGTTCCTGTGTCACGGACTCGGAACCGAGCCCACCATACGCAACTTGCATTCTTCTTTGAAGAAGTTGTTTGACTTCGGATCGGATTGATTCTGGAAGGTCAGGGTGCGCCAAAGTACTCTCGACCGATTGAGTCGTCCCTTGTTTTGGTGACAGCCGCAAATGAACCTCCAAAAGGCGAATTGTCGTGTTCAGTAGTTCGGAAGATTGGTTAGCCGAATTTAATTGTTTTTCGAGGAATCGTTGTTCCTGGAACAGCAAACGAATTGGGCGGCTAGCTACCCATGCGTTTCGAATCCAGAAGCCAACCACGATTAGGAGCAGAATGAGAGCGGGAAAGGCTTGGACGATCCAGAAAATCGGCTCATCGATCCACGAACGAAATGACCGAAATGAGGTCGGCTCGGATGATGCGCCGAGGCGGATATCGAGGATGTCGGGCTCAGGCGTTGGGGTGACGACCGACGGGGTGATAGAAGACGTCGCGGAAGAAGCACCGGAGGCCAGAGAGGGTGCAGGAGTTGGAGAGACAGTGAGTTGCGGCTGATCTTCAACGGTAACAGCAATCGGGGAGGACTTCAGCGTTACGTATTTTTCTGTGTTCGGATCGAAATAGAAGAATTCCGCCGTTGGAAGATTGGAAACTTTCTTTTCTGGGACAATGGGGAAATTAAAAGTCTTGGTCGCGCTTAGGCCGATGTCATCGAGGGGAGTTGTTTCGCTGGATGGATCGTAGACTCGCCAGGCGTCGCGGTCGGAAAGGGTTGGGGTCTCCATCCGATCAAAGTTACCAAATCCCTTGATTTCCACTTTCATTGCGATTGGATCACCAACTTTGGTTGTGACTGGTACTGCTGAAGCTGTGAGGGTAAAGTCACCAACTGTTCCGGAGAAATTAGGTGGTCTTCCGGCGATTGGGAGAGGTTTGATCTCAATCGAGGCGCCATTCGTTTTTACCGTAACAACCTGTTCCTGGTAGTTCTGAAACGGTCCGCCAAAACTTGGGTTGGCTCCCGAACTAAATCCGAATGCGATGCGAAATTGCTGACTAGCCGACACAAGTTTAAGCTTTCCTGGTTTAACACCGGTCAGTGCTGTCTTGTAAACCTGGGCCTGGTAAGTTTTGCCGTTCACTGAGAGCTGACGATCGACTGGATCGGGATATTTTTTTATGATGAATCCTTCACCATCAATCAGTGGGAATTGGCCCTGCGGATACGGTTCGTAATTTATATGGCGATCGAAATAAAAGCGGAGCTCGATCGGAATTTGTTCACCGACGTAAGCCGATTCTTTTGGAATCACGAGCTCACCGAAAAACGGTTCATCGGCGTTTTCGGGAGGTGCGTTGTCCCTATGTACAACCTGCAACATCAGGGGGGTGGTCTTGTAGGTTTCGTTGCCAATCGAGATCGGGATCGGAGGAATCTCGATTGGACCTTCCCTAGTGGGTGTGACGATGTAAGTAAAGATTGTCTTGGAGCGAACCTTTAAATTGAAGATCTGTGTTTGTGTGGAGGTGCCCGCGAAATTGATGGAAAGGCCATCCGCCGTAATCATCGGTGGATGGGAAACGCGAGCGTTTTCGATCGTGAGTGTTAGCTGCACTGGTTGATCTACTTCGGTGGTTATGGCTGAGAGCGATGCGGAGATGGTTGGTTCTGCATTACCTATGGCGGGGGAGCCAATGAAAAAGGCGCAGAGAAATAATAGGAGTTTCATTTTACCAGTCGCGCAACACGCCTCGGTCTCTTTTTTTCTTCGAGAGGTCAAGTCTTTGCCCTTCATCTCGGAGCGAATTCAGCAGTCCCAAAGCTTCGTCTAACGACATTTTGCCATCTTTTGGCGGAACGATCGACTTGCTCTCGGATTCCGGAGGCGTGTTTTCCTGGAGCTGCCCGCCTTTCTTTGGAGTTGGCTGCTGTTTCGGTAAATCCAAATCGCCGCTGTCCGAAAGATCCTCTGATTTTGACTCATCCTCGTCGTCTGAAAGATCCTTGGGTTGTCCATTGTCTCCTGGCTGATTTGGTTGATCCGATTTCTGGTCTTGTTTTCCTCGATCTTTTTTCTGCTGGTTCCGCTTTTTCTTCGGTTTTAGCTGCTGGCTCTGTTGCTGTTGTTCTTGTTTTCTTTGCTCTGCCTCCTTGATTCGTTCCTCCAGCAGTCGAAGATTTTTCTTTGCTTGGTCGTCTTGAGGGTTTAGATCGAGCGCCTGTTGATATTGGTAACGTGCATCGTAATAACCGGTGAGCTGCTTTTCGATCTCCTTGGTATTGTTCCCTTTGAGAAAGAGTGAGTTACCGGCGTTGTAATAGGCATGTTCACGCAAGATTAGATCGGAGCTCCTCATCGCCTTTGAATAGTTCTCAAACGCATCGTCGTATTCCTTCAGACGAAATGCGGCATTCCCTGCGCCTAAATTAAGTTCTGGCGAGTTAGGGTGGTTCTTCAGCCGATCTCGGAAACTCTGAAGTGAGCCGTTGAAATCGCCTTGCTCATAGAGATCAAGTGCATTGTTGGCGTGGAGGGGCGAAACAAGGGCAAGAATCACCACTGGCATGGCGACTAATGCCGGTTGGTTGGATTTGGGTGGAGATTTGCGTTTGTCACTCAAGAACGCCGAGAAGAACAATAGGAATAGGCCTATGGCAAGCGGCCAACGATAACGCTCGATCGGTATCCGGGTTGAGCGCTCATCAATATTCGATTCGTCGAGCCGTTGTAATCTCTTCCAGAGAAGTCGTGGAGTTGCTTCAGGATCGAGGTGAACATAAAATCCTCCGGTCTGACTGGTAATCTCCTGTAACCGTTTCTCGTCCAGGTGGGATCGTACAAGCTGGTGGTTTTGATCCCTGACGAACTGATCCCGATTTGGCCCGAGCGGAATCGGTCCGCCCTCCCTTGTGCCAATCCCGACAGCAAAGATTCGAATCCCGGACGTTCTAGCTTCCTTGGCGGCGGCCACAGAGTCTTTGTCGAGGTCTTCGCCATCCGTCAAAAGAACGAGTGCACGATAGGTACTCTCTGATTTGCCGAATGCGAACTCCGCAGACCGAATGGCCGCAGCGATATTAGTTCCACCTTTTTCCACAGTACTCGTACTCAAGTCGTTCACCGCATCGATCGCCGTTTGATAATCAATGGTTAGCGGTGCTTCTACCTGTGCGTTTCCTGCAAACGCGATCACTCCAAAGCGATCGCCATTCATTGCGTTAATGGCATCCTGAGCCACCAGCTTGGCCCTTGTTATCCGATCCGGGACTACATCCTGTGTCAGCATGCTTTTCGAGGTATCGATCGCTAATACGATATCGCGTCCTCGCTGGGTGACCTCTTGCTCGACATAACCCCATTGTGGACGGGCCATGGCAATGAGGAACCCAGCTAAAGCTGCGAGGAACAGGAGCTGTCTCAGTAGCCGGCGACTGGTCGCAACGATGTCAGTCAGTTCAGGCAAAAGTCGGGGGGCAATCAGGTGCTCCAACCGCTTTCGTGATCGGTGGTTGTTTCCCCAAATCAAGCCGAGGAGGAGCGGGACTAGAAGAAGCCCGACTAACCAATAGGGTTGGGCAAAAGTCATGGCAATCGACTCCAGATGGTTTCTCGGAATACAAAATTCATCACCAGCAAGATCAAACCACTTGCCAGTACCCAACTAAATAGCTCCCGATAGGTCTGGTAAGTTTGGAGGTTTGTCTCCGTTTTCTCGAACTGATCGATCTGCGCAAAGATATCCTCAAGTGCCTTTGTATCAGTCGCGCGGAAAAAGATCCCGCCGCCGATCCTAGCAATGTCCCGGCAGGTATCTTCCTTAAACGGCATGTACTCTTCTGAGTAAAAGACGTTTCCGGAGCCATCATAGTGAGGGAAAGGGACCATCCCGTTTGTCCCAGCTCCAATGGTGTAAATCTTGATACCGATTGCCGCAGCGGCTTCGGCAGCTGTCAGTGGGGGGATTTTCCCGGCATTATTGTCACCATCTGTCAGGAGGATGATGATCCGGCTTTTCGACTTCTTATCCCTAAGTCGATTCGCTGCCATGGCGAGTGCTGAGCCGATCGCAGTTCCATCCTCGACCAGACTTGATCCGAGGGCTGTCTTGTCCCCGACCCGGCGAATCGTCAGCCGTGCGAGGTTGTTGAGTAACCATTTGTGATCAAGCGTGAGAGGACTTAAGAGGTATGGTCGTCCGGAAAATGCAATGATCCCAATGTGGTCGTCCGGTCGTCCTTCAATAAATTTCTCTGTGACCTGCTTCACCGCATCCAGACGGTTAGCTCGCTCCGAACCGATGCTGAAATCCTCGGACAACATGGAGAGTGAAACATCAAGCAGGAGCATGGTATCCAGGCCGCTGGAACGACTCCGTGTCGTCGATGTGCCGAATTGCGGCCGGGCGAGAGCTATTACCAAGAAGGCGCATCCGGCATAGAACAGCGTAGCTTCTAATCTCTTGGTCCGAGAGCGCCGAAATACTTTCGTTTTCGCAAAAATTCGAGCTGCGGCGAATCGCACGGCTGGAGGCGCACTGACACGTTGGCCGATGTACCAAAGCAACGGTAAACTGAGAAGCAACAGCAAAAACCAGGGTTGCTCAAACCGGAAATCGGTATTCATTGTACCTCTTCAACGAAAATCCGTGCCTGGTCGAACAGCCTCGAACTGACCTGGCTGTCAACCTCTGTTCGGGCAAACTTGATCAGATCACACATGTCGAGAAAATTGCGAAGCTGCTCCTGATGTGAAGACTTGATTTGTGAGGTCTTCGTCATTTCCCTTAAAAATTCGGTTGTCGTTTGCCGACTCGCGTGAATGCCAAATTGTTGTTCGATAAAGCCTCTGAGAATGTCCGAAACTTCGATGCTGAAGTTGTAACCGCTATCCGTATTAATTCTCAGCTCCACGGCTTCCAGTTGGCGTTTTGCTAGCTCCCTGGGAGGGGGCGGTTGCACAGGTTTTGGTCTCGAATTTGGCCAGAGGAAATATGCAGCAATTGCCAGTAACAGTAAAATCGCGATCATGATCACGATCCAATAGGTAGGACCGCTGGCTACTATTGGTTTGATATCCTCGAGTTCATCGGATGGTTTTGAAACTGTTTGCGCTAAGAGATGGAAAATCATTGATGCTTGAAGCGGTGTTCCCGGTGTAAAAAGAAGGAGCGGAGAGCGGGAAAATAATCCTGATCGGTTAGCAGTGAAATGGAGTCGATCTGGTTCCGACGGAAAATCGCCTCGCGTTCGTTCCGCTCTTTTTCGGCAAGCTGCCGAAACTCGGTTCTCACTTGGTGATCCGAGAAATCGATCTCATAATTAGCGCCTGTCTCGGGATCTTCTAGATGTACGATGCCAATCTCAGGTAGATTTTGTTCACCCGGATCTTCGATTGAGATTGCAATCAGATCGTGCCTGCGACTCGAAATTGTCAAAGCCTGTTCATAATTCTCGGCGTGGAAATCGGAGAGAAGGAAAACGACAGCTTTACGCGTTGAGACTCGATTCAGGAAATCGAGGGGCTGCCTAAGATCAGTGCGTTTCCCTTTGGGTTCATAGTAAAGGATCTCGCGGATTAATCGGAGGATATGGCTGCTCCCTTTCCGTGGTGCGACATAGAGTTCAACTCGGTCAGTAAATAGGATGAGACCGACTTGATCATTGTTTCGGATCGCGCAGAAAGCTAAAAGTGAAGCTACCTCGGCTGCCAATTCTCGCTTGCTGCTGCTGATGCTTCCGTAAGACCCTGAGGCGCTGACGTCGATCAAGAACATGACCATCAGTTCACGTTCTTCCACGTATTTACGGACGAATGGATCGCCCATGCGCGCTGTAACGTTCCAATCGATCGACCGGACTTCATCTCCGAAATCATACTGGCGGAACTCGTCGAAATTCATTCCGCGTCCTTTGAACACGCTATGATACTGTCCAGCAAAGGCCGCCTCCACGAAACGGCGAGTACGCAGCTCGAGCCTGCGGACTTTCTTGAGGATCTCCGAAACTGACTGCATGGTGACGGTCAGGGAACCGGCAAACCAGTAAAGATTTTTTGGATTACGGTTTCGCTTGTCACTTCCTCAGCTTCCGCTTCGTAACTGACACTGATGCGATGCCGGAGTACATCTGGACCGATCGATTTAATGTCGTGCGGCGTCACGTAACCTCTGCCTTCAAGAAAAGCATGTGCCTTGGCGGCTAGAGTGAGATTGATCGTTGCCCGTGGGGAAGCGCCGTAGCGAATCAAACCCTCCATTCCAAGCCGGTATTGGGCAGGCTCACGTGTGGCCCAGACAATATCGACGATGTAGTCTTTGACCCGGTCATCAATAAAGATGCGATTCGCGACATTTCGGCATCGGATAATGTCATCGGGCGATGCAATGGTGCTCACAGTGAGCTCTGGTTGAGAGGTTCCCATGAGGTCCAGGATTTTTCGCTCTTCAACTTTGGTTGGGTAACCAATGTTTAGCTTCAACATGAACCGATCAAGCTGCGCCTCCGGCAGTTGGTATGTTCCTTCTTGTTCGAGCGGATTTTGTGTGGCGAGTACAAGGAACGGATCTGCGAGTGGGTAGGTGTGATCGCCGATAGTGACCTGTCGTTCCTGCATTGCTTCGAGCAAGGCACTCTGAACCTTTGCTGGGGCACGATTGATTTCATCGGCCAAAATTAGATTAGAGAAGATCGGTCCGAGCTTCACGCGAAATTCCCCATCGCGCGAATTGTAGATCATTGTGCCGATGATATCGGCAGGCAGAAGGTCGGGTGTAAATTGGAGTCGCCGAAACTCGGTGTTGAAACAGCTGGCCAAAGTCTTGACGGTCAACGTTTTCGCAAGACCTGGAACACCTTCCAGTAGAACGTGGCCGTTTGCTAGGAGGCTAATAATGAGGCGATCGATCAGATATTTCTGTCCAACGATCACGCGAGATAATTCGTTCTGAACAGCTGTGACCCAATGATTGGTGTTCTTTACTTCTTCGGTGATCGCCTTAGTCGAGATGGTCATAAAAAATTAGTCTAGTCAGACATCCAGCCAGGAAGGTGCATGATATTTTGAGGGAAACAAATGAGAACAAAGTGTAAGAGGCAGAATTTAGGATTCAAGAACTGAAGCGATTTTCATTGCAAGGATTCGAACTCCTCAACATGTTTGGATCAGTTTGTACCCGACACCTTGGCAAAAGAAAACGCTCTGGAATGCGATCACGTCGCTTTCACTGCTTGTGATCGCAGCAATTGTTGTCTTTACGACTTACATTGCCACGCGGATTCTGACTCTTCTTCAGCCTTTATTATTGCCTATCGTCGTGGCGGGTGTGTTGGCCTACCTGCTGGAACCAGTGGTCACGTGGTTAGCAAAGCGCGGATTGCCGAGATTGTTGGTGGTGATTATCGTGTTTGCGGCGTTCGTACTCGGTGGAGGTCTTGTTATTGTTGGAGCAATCCCATCGATCTATACCGAAAGTGTCAAATTCTCTGCTGCACTCCCAGGGTACTTGGAACGCGGCTGGAATTCGGCGGACGATTTTTTGCAGAAAAACCTGGAAAAACTGCCACAGATCGGTCTGAAACAGTCGCCGACACCGTATCCGGAGCCTTCCGATTTCCCGCGAGACAATGTTCCAAAGAGCAACTTCGAAACCTACCGGGACAATCCGTATGTCCAACAGTCTTTGCAGTATTTGAAAAACCAGCTGCCGGGACTTGCTCAGCGTACTTGGACCTTTTTTACAACCAGTTTGACCGGTGTGTTTGGGGTATTCGGTTTCCTGATCGGTTTGTTGATCGTGCCGATTTATCTCTTTTTCTTTCTGAAAGAGAGTCCCAAAATTGCGGCTTCGTGGAGTAATTATCTTCCACTACGACGCTCTGAATTCAAAGATGAGCTGGTGATTGTACTGACCGAGATCAACGGTTATCTGATCAATTTTTTCCGTGGCCAGTTGGTGGTTGCCTTGATCAATGGGACTCTGGCTGCAATCGGTCTCTCTATCCTTGGATTGCAGTTCGGGGTTATCATTGGGCTCGGGTTGGCTTGTTTTGGGATTATCCCGTATGTCGGTTACATTGTGTGCTGGATTCCCGCTGTTCTCATCGCTTTTGTTCAGTTCAACGACTGGGCGCACCCGTTGTGGGTGACCGTCATTTTTTTCCTGTTTATCGCCCAAATTGATGGGCTTGTGACAACCCCACGAATTATTGGAAACTCAGTTGGATTGCACCCGATGACTGTTATTGTTTCGGTGTTTCTTTGGACATTGGTGCTTGGCGGGCCATTAGGCGCGATTCTAGCAATTCCGCTCACCGCCACTCTGAAGGTCTTGATGCAGCGTTACGTCTGGGATCGACAGAGAAGCATTTTCTTCCAGGACGATTTCTCAAGTAAGAGCAACCAGATTGAAATCGCAACGTGACATGGCAAGTGCCATAGGTGCAGGCTTGGTCCAACTGTTACCTAGCTCTATCGTTGACTAGTGAAATAGCAAGCGACGTCAACTAAGTCGGTATCTTGCCGATTTGGGATGCCTCACATGTGTTGAATAATATTGTCGCCGAATTCCGAGCACTTGGTCTCGGTCGCTCCATCCATCAAACGAGCAAAATCGTAGGTTACTCGTTTACTAGCGATCGCAGCGTTAAGCCCCTTTAGGACCAAGTCAGCTGCTTGTTCCCATCCGAGATGACGTAGCATCATTTCTCCAGAGAGGATGACAGAGCCGGGATTTACCTTGTCTAGGCCTGCATACTTCGGTGCGGTACCATGTGTCGCTTCAAAGATTGCGTGGCCTGTATGATAGTTGATATTTCCACCCGGGGCGATCCCGATACCGCCGACCTGAGCTGCGAGAGCATCCGAGAGATAATCCCCATTGAGATTTAACGTTGCGATCACGTCAAAATCATCAGGACGGGTTAGCACCTGCTGGAGAGTGATGTCGGCAATTGCATCTTTCACCAGGATTTTTCCAGCTGCGAGATTGGCTTTCATCTCGGCATTTGCTGCCTGTTCTCCCTTTTCTTTCTTTGTGCGTTCCCATTTTGCCCACGAATAGGTCTCGGTGTCGAACACGGTATCAGCTAGTTCGTAACCCCAGTCCCGAAAGCTGCCTTCGGTAAACTTCATAATGTTCCCTTTATGGACGAGCGTGACCGATTTCCGCTTATGTTCAATCGCGTAGCGAATGGCAGCCGCAATAAGGCGGCTCGAACCGACGCGACTCACCGGTTTGATGCCGATGCCAACTTCAATTTCGGGTTTACCAAGGTTAGTTGTGCCAGCCAGAAAGGTCCGTATTGTATCTGCGGTACCGAAACGGATCTTGGAGAATTCCTTCGGAAATTCCTTTTCGAGGATCGCGAGCAAATGTGTTGCTTCAGGAGTCCCGGCTTGGAATTCGATTCCGGCGTAGATATCTTCTGTGTTTTCACGGAAGATCACCATATTGACCTTTTCCGGACTTTTTACGGGGGAAGGGACCCCTTGAAAATATTGTACTGGACGCAGGCAGACATAGAGGTCGAGGAGTTGGCGGAGGGCAACGTTCAGCGAGCGAATTCCACCTCCAACAGGTGTTGTCAGCGGGCCTTTTATGCCGACGAAATATTCCTTGAACGCGTTGACAGTGTCCTCCGGCAGCCAGTCGTTGAACCGAGTTTTGGCCGTTTCTCCCGCGAAAACCTCGAACCACGCAATCTTTCGCGATCCCTTGTAAGCTTTCTCGACTGCGGCATCGAAGACACGTTCACTCGCGGCCCAGATATCTGGACCCGTTCCATCGCCACGGATGAATGGGATAATTGGATTGTTAGGACATTGAACCTTGCCGTTTGCAATAGTGATTTTGTCTCCCGCAGGAGGCTGAACGTTCTTATATGCCATGATGCTTGTGTTAAATTGGGGGGGTAGAAAATCGACGACGCAATTCGTTACCTAAAAACCTGGAAGGTGCAAATAGAAAGGCAATTTTGCTGCTAGTTTGAACTCGCTTTTGCAAGGGAAAGGTTGCCATGGCATGAAATTCGCCTATACATGAAATTAGCATCTTCAATAAGATCGAGCGGATTAAAGGCAACAGCATGGCGCAATTTTGAATGATTCATAAGGCTTGTGAGGTGAGCTAGTTGCAAAACGAAAAGGTTATGCTTAAATCGGAGGGCAGTCGAAACTTGGCTTCATTAGCTTTTGTAGGTTGCTATGCTCATCACTGAGCGATCCGCAGCTCTAAGTCTAAAATGCATGCAGAAAAAATCGCCGAAATCATTGTGAAGGTACAGCAGCGATTTTTTCTGGATCTGTTTAAAGAACTCAACCACGAAAGTGTCTCATTCCCACAGTTCTTTTTGCTCGATTCCCTCGTTAGACAGGAAGTAATCACAATGTCCAATATTGCTTCGAGAATGGGATACACGACCGTTGCTGCAATCGGATTAGTCGATCGGCTTGAGAAACTCGGCTATATCGCGCGTTCCCACGCCGAGGATGGTCACTGGAAAGTGATGGTGCGAATCACGAAAAAGGTTGGAATTTGGTAGCCACGATTCGGCAGGATATGATTCAACGTATTATAACGCTTTTACAGGATTATTTCATTGCTCAGGAAGGAATAGCTTGGCTACAGATTTACCGTAAAATCGTAACTTACTGTGACAAATTTCCTAATAAATAATGAGACTTCTGTTAATTGCCTTAGCTATGGTAGGGGTGGCCTGCACATTGTACGCCGAAGAGTCTGTCAGTTATCGTGATCATCCATTGACACTCGATGAAGCTATTCAGCTAGCCCTCAAGCAGAACCCTTCGATTCTGCAACAGATCCAGGAACTAAAGCGCCAGAAGGGTCTCGTTTATCAGGCGCAAGCCAAGTTATTGCCGCAGCTGAATGCGACGGCCAACTTTTCATCTATGGATTCTGACCTGGTGGCGACTTCCACGTCGAGCAGCAGCCGTGCGAATTTCGATCTATTGGCGACGCCTGCCGGTCAGCCGTTGGTGGTCAATCCGAATCTGGTGAGCAATGCCATCCAGTTGTCAACTCGTCGGCTCTTCAACGCCAATACCAATAGTAGTAATAGTTGGCAAGTTGTTCTGACCGCCTCTCAGTTGCTGTGGGACGGAGGAGCGACAATTGCTTCTCGACGAGCCGCCAGAATCACCGAAGATGCTGCCTATTACACATTGCGCGACACAATCGATCAGGTTGTCCAAGCAGTGCGTACGCAATTTTACCAGATCATTCAAGATCGGGCGCTGGTACAGGTACAGGAGGAATCGGTGAACCTGCTGGAGAGCCAGTTAAGGGACCAAAGAAGCCGGTTTGAAGCGGGGACAGTCCCTCAGTTCAACGTTCTCCAAGCTCAGGGAAGTCTGCAAAATCAAATCCCGCTATTGATCCAAGCGCGGAACAACTATCGAATTGCGCAGCTTACACTTGCTCAGACACTTGGGATTCCAGCTGACCGGCAATATGCAACTGAGGATCCGTTGCCGATTGCTGGTTCGCTGGAAATTGCACCGATCAAATATGACCTCGGGGCTGCGTTGGCGCAGGCGCGAGCGAATCGGCCCTCGCTCAAGGCGCAACGTTCTTCGATTCTTTCAAATGTGGAAAACATCACAGTCCAAGCATCTGGGTTCCAACCTACAGTCACGGCAAGTGCCGGTCTCCAGCAGCAAAGTGCTAAAGGCACAAGTAATTTAAGGGATACGGTTCAGGGATGGTTTCTGGGTGTCCAGGGTTCCTGGGCAATTTTCGATGGTCTTTTAACCTACGGTAAGGTTAAAGAAGCAAAGGCTGAACTCGAGCAGTCAAAGATTATTTACGATAATGCTGTGCGTCAGGTCGAACTCGATGTTGCGACAGCAGTCAGTAATCTCCGCCAGTCGGAACAGACGGTCGCAAGCGCCCAGACTGGTGTTCAAGTGAACCAGGAAGCACTCCGACTGGCTGCAGAAAGGTTATCAGCCGGAACTGGAACCCAGCTTGACGTCCTGAATGCTCAAACCCAGCTTACGACAGCGCGTTCGACCCTGGTTCAAGCGAAATATTCATATATCACCGCGGTTACTCAATACCAGTACTCGACAGCAACGGAGACCAAGTATAACGATACATTTGACGATCCGTTGACCCGACCGGCCACCATCACAAAGTCCGAGGTAAAGAAAGCTCTTCAGGCCCGGTCTGATTCACCGTTGGATTCAAACAAACCGGCAACCAGTAAGGCTGAGCGTAAAGCGCTGACGGCGCCCCAGGGTAAAATCGAGTAAATAAATGAGTGAGGAAACATTCCTCAAGCCTCCAGTAGAACGGTTTCCGGCACTTGAATCGATCGAAGCTGTTCTCCATGGCTTCGTGACCAGAGTGCCTGGGCTCGATGTTAAGATGGATCGCGCCGCGGCGCTAGTCTGTCTCGAGTCGTGGCATATGGCGGCGCGTCGAGCCTTTGGTCAACGAGAGTTTCGAGTCGCCTCACAGATTCACGGAAATACTGTAGCTTCCGTCTCGTTGCAATCACCGGTGCGAACTGAAGGCGCGGATGGTTTGATCACAAATGATCCAGGTGTTCTGCTCGGGATTTATGTTGCTGATTGCTGTGCGATTTTTCTGGTTGATCCTCGACGTCGTGCCATCGGATTAGTCCATTCTGGACGCAAAGGGAGCGAGCTGAACATTGTGGGCGAAGCCGTATGTCAGATGGAACTGGAATTCGGGAGTGATCCGGCAGATATCGTGGCACAGCTCAGCCCATGTATTTGTCCGCCACTGTATGAGGTTGATTTTGCAGCAACAATTGTTAGTCAGTTAAGGGAATTGGGTGTTCGGCAAGTCAGCGATTCAGGAGCGAACACAGGTGCTGATGTTGAAAAATATTACTCCTACCGAGTTGAAAAAGGCCAGACGGGGCGGATGCTGGCACTGTTGGCGTTAAGGTAGTCACCCTTCGGTTTAAGCTTGAGCCGATCATTTATCTCTTGCTTTCCAAAGAAGTATGAGAGCCGCGGTTTGATCAAAGGTTAGAGCATTGTCCTCCAGCTTGCCGAGTTCCCCGGTTATGGTGGGAAGATTGTGCATTTGCCATTGAGGGAGCATGGCCTTACCAATCGCGCATAAACCGCGATTGGTAATAGGCAAACATCCCTTAATACTCTAGGGTTCAAAAGAGTGTATCTATTTACCGGAATTTTCTAAAAAGCTCTATAAGCCCGCAGCTCTGTACCCACTTTTCCACGAGAAACTAGCGAAAATTATCCGGAAATTAAATAAATTGAAGAAGGGTAGGAGTGCTAAGGATTCAATAACAGCACAAATTTTGTCTTGTCCAATACGACCGATTCCAAATTGGTTGTCCACTGGGTTGAACACCGACCGATTCATTGCCACACTGCGATTCAGAATGCGTTCCGTGCCTCTCTTTTTCCTGTTGGCTCTCTCCCTTCTGCCCGGTCAATTGTTGCATGCTGAAGAAGTGGCGATTGGCGTAGACCAGTTTCAGTTGGAAGCGACTCAGGGCGCTGACGCGCGTTGCGCGCTGACGGATGAAGGGACGAATGGTCAAAAAGCCGTAAAGGTTGAAGTGACAAAGCTCGGTCCAGAATTTTGGAGCGTCGAATTGAGGGCTGGTGGCATCAATTTTGAACTAGGCAAAACTTACGAAGTTAAGTTCCGGGCCAAGGCGGCAGTGAAAGAGTATATTTATGTAGTGCCTGAAAAGGAGGATGGGAACCAGGCTTCCGTTGCAGAAGGAACAACACTGCAAATCCCTAGCGACTGGACCGAATGTACAGTCATTTTCAAGACAACAGACCGGGCGAATCCAGGACGCTTGACTATTTCGAATCTCTCGTCGA
>Ga0075362_10000063_pt1 | contig 31783 bp, 33 predicted proteins | sample EndMetdeltDD1762_FD_71397 | JGI IMG/M metagenome (GOLD analysis project Ga0075362, IMG submission 71397) | Populus endosphere microbial communities from Tennessee, USA - Endosphere MetaG P. deltoides DD176-2 | ecosystem: Host-associated > Plants > Roots > Endosphere | place: USA: Tennessee...
GCGACATATCAGTCTGTGTGCATAGCGGTGAATTCATTGGCATAATCGGTCCGAATGGCGCCGGCAAAACAACGCTCTTGCGCGCCATTCTCGGTTTGCAGAAACCAGCCACCGGCACAATCACAAAACACGCCCGCAGTATTGGTTATGTGCCGCAACGTGGAAACAGCTACAACGGCCAAATTCCTATAAGCACGCTCGAAGTCGTAGCCCTGGGCTCCAAGGGTTCCAAAGAACAAGCACTGCAGGCGTTAGAGCGCGTGGCTATGCGCGATGCGGCAGACAAACCCTACAGCAACCTGTCGGGCGGCCAGCAGCAGCGCGTCTCTATCGCAAAAGCACTCGCCGGCAATCCGGATATCCTCATATTGGATGAGCCAACGACAGGCATCGATCGCCAGTCACAGCAAACGTTCTATGACATCCTAAAAGATCTTCAGCGGCAGAACCTTACGATTATTATCGTATCGCACGACATCGACGCCGTGCTCAATCTTGTAACCCGCGTTATATGCATTAATCAAACAGTGGTATACGATGGTGACCCGAACCACTTTGAGGCCGATAAATACCTACCACAACTGTACAAAGCCCAACACCGCATACTCCACCATCACCACGAAGGGGACACGCATGCCTGAGATCTTTACCTACGATTTTATGATTCGCGCGCTTGTCGCCGGAGTACTTATTGCACTTGTCGTACCGGTACTCGGCAACTTCTTGGTAGCTCGTCGCTACTCCCTAATCGCTGACAGCTTGGCGCACGTCAGCCTGGCTGGAATCGGCGTCGGTTTACTCGCCGGGTCAACACCCATCCTGTTTGCCGTGCCAGTTACCGTCATAGGTGCAATACTCATCGAATGGTTACGTCAAAAACAAAAGCTCAGCGGCGAGATCAGTCTGGCCATACTTATGAGCGGAGGCCTCTCATTGGCCGTAGTTTTTGCCAACCTTGCCAAAGGCAGCAATGTCGATTTTAACAGCTACCTCTTCGGATCAATCACCACCACAACCTCGAGCGATCTTATCCTACTAGCAGGTGCCAGCGTTATAGTACTCGCCTGTATACTCTGGAACTATCGTGCCTTTTTGCATATTGCTTTCGACGAAGACAGCGCGCGATTGAGCGGCTATCGTGTCAGTTCGCTCAATTACCTGCTCGCAAGTCTTACAGCCATCATGGTGGTGCTGAGCATGCGCGTAGTTGGCGGGCTGCTCATCAGTGCACTTCTGGTCATTCCGGTAGTTGCCGCCAGCCAAGTAAGCCGCAGTTTCCTCTCCACCATCTTCGGGTCGATTTGTTTGGCTCTGGTTGCCGTCTTGGGCGGGCTTGCTTTGGCATTTTATGCCGGCATTGCTGCCGGTGGAGCCATCGTACTAAGCGCTATCGTTCTTCTTATTGCCGCAATGATTCTCAAGCGATAGTTACTGTTTCTTGGGTTGTGAGGCAGGCTTCGCCATCAGCTCGCGAATATACGTCTGGATCTCGCTGTAATCATCGACGCCAGCAGTCGGTACAAGCGTAGATTGACCATAACGATTCGTATAACCCTCGATCAATTGAATATCTTTGCCGTTATTCAGTGTTGCCGAAGTTATGTCGGCGTTGGGAATCTCTTTGCTGAGCGTGTAGAGACGCTTTACTTCAGCCAGCTTCATGTCGGTCTTGATGTTATTGCCCAATGAATCGAATAACTTACCTACCTTTACGGGATTGGAAAGCGTGCCGGCACTCGAGGCTTTATCTTTTATGGCAACCAGGATTTTCTGTTGATTTTCCGTACGTGTAAAGTCACTCCGGCCGTACCCATAGGCACCGTATGCCTGGCCACGGGCGCGCGCCAAGTTCAATGCCTGCTGGCCATCAAGTTTATGTGTGCCATTCGATAAATTCACGAGCGCCTGGCCGGTCGCAAGATCACGGCTTGGGTCGTACAAACCGCGCGGATCATTGCTCTGTACGTCGACAGTGATACCACCAACAGCGTTTACCGCATCTCGGAGTGCTCCGTAATTTACCAATGCGTAATAGTGCGGTGTAATGTCAAAATTCTGTGATATTACCTTCTCAAGCAGTCCCATACCGCCGTCAGCATATCCAGATTCGGAGAACTTTTCCTGTTCGCCGTCTTGGTATGTTTCATTAATTTTAGCGTAACCATGCTCGGGGATATCAACATACAAATCTCGCGGCACGCTCAGCAAAAACGCCGTATTGTCCTTGGTATTGATGCTCATAATCATAATCGAGTCCGTAAGATCAGCGCCGCCATGGTTAGGGTCGTCCGAGGAGTTGCCAGCCAGCAAAATGTTCACACGGCCCTCGTCTTCGCCCTTAAGCTTGGTCTTTTGAAACAACCCAAAAAGATTATCCCAACCGAATACTTTCGCACTGTTCGATACGAATTTCCAGCCAACCCAGCCGCCGCCCAATAAAAGGATAATGGCCAGTATTATGGCTGCTTTTTTAGCTTTTTTCTTCCAGTTTTTCTGTTGAGTAGGCGCTACTTCAGGGCTATGATATTGATACGCAGGGTTCGGCAGTGCCTTATGCAGCATATTCTGTTCTTTTTGGTCATTCGGGCTTTGTTTTTTTCTAAAAGACATGGCGGCTCTTCTTATGTATGGTTGGATTATATCACGCCTACCATGCAGCGTACCTGGGGATAAGTCGAGTTGCCGACATCATATTCTTATTGTGTAGCAGTTCTAATAACCTTATAATTACTATATATGCCAGATATTTCAGCATTCAACGATGTTATAAAAGAAGGTTTCAATAAAGTGACATCGTTTCGAGCTCTCTGGATAATCGCTCTCGTATTTGTTACCGCCTACATTGTTACCCGCCTGGTCGCGGCCGCCATTATAACTGTGGCCAAGGCTATCGCCGTCCGTTCCGACACAACCTCCGACGAAGAACGTCAAATCCAACTACGCCGTGCCGAGACATACCTCAGTGTCACGATCGCATTTTTGCGTGCGCTTATTTTTGCAATCGCCGCATATGTCGCTCTAAAGCTACTACTGCCGGAACGCGGAGCTCTCGTCACCACCATTGGTGCCGGTACCTTCTTCGTAGTGTTTGCCAACGCGACTATCGCGCCACTACTCCGCGATATTACTGCCGGAGTAACCATGATCGTCGAACGTTGGTTTTCCGTTGGTGATTTCATTCGCGTAGAACCGTTTCCCGAAGTCAGCGGTGTCGTCGAACGAGTGACCTTACGATCGACCAAGCTCCGCAACATAAACGGTGAGGTCATCTACCTGCACAACCAGTACATTCAAGGTATCAAGATTACGCCGCGCGGCATCCGAACCATTGCCGTTGATATTTTCGTACGTGACCGCAAAGCCGGTCTGTCGCTCGTTGGTGATATCTCAAAGACGCTACCAACCTCACCAACCATGCTCGCAAGCCCTCTCGTTGTTTCAAGCGAAGAAGAACTCTCAAAAGACCTCTGGCGCATTACCATAATGGGCCAGACAGCCCCAGGCCGCGAATGGCTTATCGAAAACTTCGTTACCGAAGCGCTCAAAGATGCCGACGATCACAAGAAAAACAAGATTATCGTATATGGTCCGATGGTTCGTTTCGCCGACAAAACAGCAGAAAAGCGCTTTAAGCGCGCCGTACGCGTAAACAGGAAGAACGAGTCTGCGGAATGAAAGCTGAGGCTTACCAACGTTTTAGCAATAAAAAAACGGCGCCAAAATACCTGCCAGACTTCTCTGTGGACAGCGTGCTTGACATTGATTTTGAGATGCTCAAACAGCTGGGCATCAAGCACGTACTATTCGACCTCGATCTAACACTCAGGCGCACCAATGCCAAAGAAATCGAAGCCGAAATAATAACGTATCTGGTAGATATGCACGCGCAAGGCCACGTACAATCGCTCAATCTCGCATCCAATAGTTTGCACAAATTGCAGCGCTTTAGCGAACCGCTTGGCGCACGGATTTTTCAGCCCTTCCGAAAAGGTGGCCGTCTCATCCGCAAACCAAACCGTCTATTTTTTGATCGTATCATCGCAGAACTTAAGGCAGATCCTTCAGAGATTATCATGGTTGGCGACAAAGCTATGTTCGATGTAGCCGGAGGTAACAAGGCTGGTATGTGGACAATCCTGGTCAAGCCTCAAGGTCGTGATCTATTTCATGACAAATTACTTTTTATTCGATTTAGAGAAAAGCGACTCCTGAAAGCCGCTCGCGCACTCGCTCAAGAAGTACAGCCTCACTAGCTCTTCTTCTTGGGTACTTTTGCGCCCTTTTCCCGTGCCTCAGAGAGACCGATGGCAACTGCTTGTTTCCGGCTTTTCACTTTTTGACCGCTGCCAGACGTAAGTTCACCGCGCTTTAACTTATGCATCGCCTGTTTGACCGTTTTTTGTGCTTTTTCACCGTACTTTGGCATCGATGTATCTCCTTGTAACTATCCTGATCCCTGAAATACAACAAAGGCTCTCATGAACATTTTTGCGGGTGCAGAGCTGTCATATTTCAGGGATAGTTTTAACTGTAACAACATTTCAACCCCAGTTCAGTGAATTATCAGCCCTTAATCCTGTAATCTATTTAACGCTGCGCTGGAAAATAGCGTACAATAGAGAGGTGGATTATTTCACATCTACCCCCATTGCAACATTGATCAAGCACGCCAAACAACGGCATTATCCAAAGGGACAGATCATTCTTTACGAAGGCGAAGTCCCTTCCGATTTGTATATCATTAAAGAGGGTGTCGTAAAAATTTACGACATCGACGACCAAGGCAACGAGAAAATCGTCCATCTTCTAAAAACACCGGCCATGTTTCCTATGGTCTTTTTTGTGGGCGACAAGGACGACCGTACACACTTCTTTTATACGACCGTAACTGATGCCGAAGTGTATATCGTCCCCAAGGACATTGTGGAGCAAGAAATGCTTAATGATGCCAAGCTCGCCATCCATCTTATGCATACCTTTTCACTCGAAATCCACGAGATGTTGGTGCGGCTCAGCAGTTTAGAGCGTACGACAACGTACGATAAGCTTATCGCTGCCCTCAAATTCCTCTCCGTTCATCATGCCGAAGAACGAAAGTCTGGCTGGCGCCGCGTGCACTTCCCCATAAGCCACCAGGTATTAGCAGACATGATCGGTGTAACCCGCGAGAGCACTACGATGGTCATGAAAGACCTGCAAGATCAGAAAGTTATACGCAATCCGCGACTTACAATCCTAGAGATAAACTTCAAAAAACTTATTGAATTATAAGACGTAACTCGCACGCCTATAGGGCAATCGGCTGTGTTTCATCAGGAGGTGACCCATTGCCGCGAGCCTGACGTTGCAAAGCAAGAAGTTCTTGATCGTCAATTTTGGCCTGTGTGATACGGCGTAGGAAATCCGCGTAACCAGATGTTCTTACTGCGGGCTCATCGAGTCTTAACGTAACATTTCCGGCGAGACTTGTTTTGTATACCAGCTCATGCCAATCAACCTGAATACGCTCATGAGCGAACTCGCGTATAAATTGCGCTCGATCCTCGGGACGGCCCGGCGGGGGCGTATACATACGCTCCACAAGCAGCGAACGCGGAACGGATTCCAGGGCTGGCCCTGTCTTTGTTCGAGCCCAAAACATGCCCAGTTTGCCATTCGTACTCACCAGGTCGTAGTCCAACTCGCGGTCGTTGGGCGATTTTCTTGTTTTTCCATCGTATGCAAGCGCAAGTCGCTCTGCCCAGTCAAACTGGTGGCTACCAGCCACCTCCGCCACAATATACCGGCCTACAATAGCAATAATATCCGGCTCGCCTGCGTGCTCACGGGCATAACGCTGCACATCTCGAAGTTCTTCGTATCGTAGAACCCACTCCCGATAGGCACGCTCTTCTCGCTCCGGAACACCGGCTCGCACAATGGACTCCAACGTATTAAGGTATTTTTCGTGCACATCAAGTGCTGTCATGCCACGGATTTCACGGATAAACGTGAGGTCTGCTGCGACATTTTTGGCAACAACAGCCCAGTCATTACCTTCGTAATCCAAACGTGGATTTCGTCCTTGTTCTATCATACGTAATACCAACGAAGTCGTATCTAAATTACGCTGCAAAATGTGCGGCGAAACCGGGTCAGCGCACGGAATATGCAGACGAGCATATTTCTCCCAGTTAGCATGCGGTTCGTCCCGGGTGTTGATAAGTGGCTTTGCGATCATCGTGTCGCTGCTTACTTCGTGCGTAATCCGGCTGGCCTTCTGGCCCAAGTAAAACTTGTCGCCATGCATACTGCCGGCCCCGCCTATTTGCGACCTTACCGCCAAAAATGGCAGGAGCGCTGTAAGTTTATCAGCACTGAGAGGAGACGAGCCCCTTCCCGGAGCAATGGCGCGCGAAACAAGATAATTCTCATGGAAGCCCCAAGCTTCATCGTCACTTACCACACGGTCAGAAAGCGAGTAATTATTGATTCTGCTATCTTCGTGCGCTGCCTTGAGTGCTCGATGTACCAACATAAGTCCGGCGAGGTGTCCCGCGGCTACTTGGCGCGAATCGGTAGACTCCGCGGTTGAAACTTCGATATGATCACCGCAATCGATATAAATGCGTTGACCGTTCTCGTAAAAATGATTGACAGTGGCGCCAGTCAGTGGGTAGCGTTGCTGTGGCATATATTCGCGAAGCGCAATTGAGGCTGCCTGGAGTGAGCCCTCAGTACTCCACAACCCATATGGACCTTGCATCACAAGCGCAAGCTCAGCCTCACATCCGACAACACGTTCCATAGTCTTCCCATAATACGGTAAATCACACAAAAATCGAGTATAAAAATAATTTATAACAGATAAAGACCACTTCTCGGGCGCTTTTCAAGCAAAAAATGTTGTAGCGCCCGCAAAAAACAGGTGTATAATATGCGCATATAAGGCGCTTAGAAGCAGTAATCGTTTTATTTAAGGAGCATAATCACCATGACAGATATGTTAGAACGACCCATCAGCCTCGGGAAGGATGGGCCTGTTGACGATTTTGACGTAACTTTCGATGGGTCATTCGACCCCGAAGCACTCGCGGCCGAGCTGGGAATTTCAGTTGAAGATACTCAAGAAGTAATGACAGACAGGGTACGATTTAACGATATTTCCTATCGTACGCCGTTTAGCCGACATGAGGATGTTCGCGAACTGGCATTTAAAAAAGTATTAACAGAAGACTCTGTACCGAGCGGCGCAGATGGTATGACACCTTTCGCCGGTTTTCGTCGTCATGTCACAGGTGTTTTGAAACAACGCGGCTTTTCACCAGATACAGCACGCGCAGGAGTGCTTGTGCTGGCTGAGCTCGTCAGTAACTTAAAGTTACATGGCAAGAAGGCTCAACAAGAAGGTTATCAGCCAGTACAGGGGGAACGGGAAGAACGCTATACCGGAGAATGTCGAATTGTTTCCCTCGAAGAAAAAATAGCCCAAGAATGCGGTAGTGCGGCCACTCGAGTTACCGTGTTTTTTATTTCCGAGAACTACTTCCCTCATACTACTTCGACCGATGAGGAAAAGCAACGAGGAACACTTGAGGGTGGCGGTGGTCTTACCGTCATTAAGAGCTACGCCGAGGAAAATGGTGGCGAGGTCGGCATGTACCGCGTCATACATGACAAGGAAGGCCATCCAACCGATCTTCCTCCTGAAATCTCTTGTGGCAAGCTCGTTATGTGGGCATCCATGCGCACTGAGATACCCGCTGAATCATCGGCAGAACAATAAATTATCCAGATACGTTTACTGAAAAAGAGCTCGTTATCGTGCGAGCTCTTTTTGTTGGTGAGCAATTTCAGGCGGATGCTTGGCGCTCCATGCAACCATGCCTTCAAGGATCGGCACCAAATCCCGGCCCTTTGGTGTAAGAACATACTCCACGCGAGGTGGTATCTCGGCGAATGCCAGTTTCTCAACAACACCTGCATCTTCGAGCTCGTCTAGGCGTGCCGACAATGTCCGCGGATTAACTCCACCGGCTTCTTTTTGCAAATCACAAAAACGGCCGTGACCATAAAAGAGAGCATACAAAATCTGCGGTGTCCATTTCGCTCCTAAAATTGAAGCGGCGGCCGCAATGCATCCTTTTTTAACTCCGTCGTCATCAGAAAAATGACTCATATATACATTTTAAGCTTTACAGGCCCTATAATGCAATACTATACTTTGTATAGTAATAGCAAAGGAGCTACGAACTATGGTAAACATCAAAATTATACTTGGGTCAATTCGTCCGGGCCGTTTCGGCGTTCAACCCGCTGAATGGATCAAAAAAGTAAGTGAAAGCTATGCCGATACTGCGACGTTCGAGCTTATCGATCTCAAAAAAATCGATCTGCCCTTTTTGGATGAAGCAGTTCCCGCTTCGTACGATCAGTACGCTAACGACCACACAAAAGCCTGGTCTAAGGTTATTGGCGAGGCAGACGGCTTCGTGTTCGTGACATCAGAGTACAATCACTCTATCGCGCCTTCTCTGAAAAACGCTATCGACTTTCTCTACAAAGAGTGGAACTACAAGCCCGTGGCATTTTTGGGTTACGGTGCTGATGCAGGAGGCGCTCGTGCCATCGAACACCTCCGCGGCGTTGCCGGTTGGCTCAAGATGTATGACATCAGTGAGCACATGCTACTTCGTGAGTACTACCTCAATCAGGACGAAAACGGCGCATACAAGTTTAGCGACGACCAAGAGAAGAAAGCCAAGGCTATGCTTGACCAGCTCGTCTTCTGGACCGAGACAATGAAAGCTGCACGCGAACACCTTGCCAGCAAAAACTAAGTACGCGGCCAAATAACTTTAGCGATCACCTCTTCGGGCTGCAGCCATCCAAACGAACGGCTATCAGTACTAGCATGAGCGTTGTCGCCGAGTACATACACTCCCTTAAGCGGATCAGTCAAACTGATCCGCTTAATCATTTCCCTGCCCTGCCTGCGTATAATAACCACGTCATTTTCGGCAGCTGCCACCAAAAAACCCATAGCTAGCACCAACTGTCCATGACGGATAGTCGGTGCCATACTCTCACCGCGCACTTGGCGCAGCAAAAGAATGTTAGGCTTTCTTAGTTTCCCAAAAGATTTCAGCAATTTCATCGATCATATCGAGTAATTTTTGCGCTTCTTCTGGCTCTAGGTGATGCTTGCACTCACCCGCCTGTTTGGTAGCAAGCCAAAACTTTTCGTGCAAATCAGGATACTTTTCCAGATGCGGCGGCTTGAAATAATCCGTCCACAGCACCCATAAGTGGTGTTTTACAAGCTCGGCACGCTGCTCTTTTATAAAGATCGCACGAATTTTACCGGCTTCGTCCAGCCCATCGTATTTCTTCATAATCTCCAGAACGCTCTGGGCCTCAATACGTGCTTGTGCCGGATCGTAAACCCCGCACGGTAGGTCGCAATGCGCGTCAACTGGTTTGATAAACGACAATAGATTCATAACGTACCCTCTGATTACTGTACTAGTATATCAGCTCTTGCGTGATGCCTGCATGCGCCATTTGGCGATTTCGGCATGATGGCCACTCAAAAGTACATCAGGTACGCGCTTGCCGCGAAACTCTTCAGGGCGAGTATATTGGGGAAATTCTATATTTTGGTCATCTTCTTGAAAAGATTCGATTTCGGCACTGGTTTCGCCGCCGAGCACGCCGGGCAAAAGTCGAACGATACTATCAATCATGACCATTGAAGGCAGTTCACCACCAGTAAGCACATAATTGCCGATGCAATATTGTCGATCGATGAACTCCGTGACACGCTCATCATAGCCTTCGTACCGCGGGCACACAAAGATAAGTCCCTGAGCACGTGCAGCCAGCTCTTTGGCGTCAGACTGCTTGTATACAGCCCCGCGGGGGGTTGGAATCAGCACCAAGGCGTCAGGGTCCTGCTGTTTGGCGTACTCAATAGCGGCGACTAGTGGCTCGGGCTTAAGCAACATGCCATCGCCACCGCCATATGGCGTGTCGTCCACCTGTTTGCGCGGGCCAAGACCATAATCGCGCAGGTCGATATACGAAAACTCTACCGCACCGCGTTCTTGTGCTTTCCAGAGCATGCTATTGTTGTGAACGCCCCTGAACATGTCAGGAAATAGGGTGATTATTTGAATCTTCATACGCTCATAGCCTTTTCTGCACCGCCAAAACTGCGCACAACATCAAGAAGATCGTCGTGGATAGTACCGTTGGAAATAATCGCACCCTTGAGAGGCTGGTCGTAGCGCTGCTCATTGCCCTCGAGGTCAGTCACCTTGCCACCTGCAGCTTCAACAATAACTTTTAATGCTGCAATATCATGAGCGCCTTTTCCGCCAAAAATACGGCCATGGACTCGCCCTTCGGCGATTAGCGTACACTTATAGACATTGCCGGGAAACATCGGCACGTAAGCTCCGCGTGCAGCAATGTCCTCGTATAGCGCCTGGGCACGCAAAAGCCCTGCTACATAACTAGGACCTGCTACCTGGGCCTTCTCCATCGGATGTTTCTCTACGCTAATAACGGCATCGTTGCAGTAGGCCTTTTCGCCCTTGATTGCCGTAAAGAGCCGATCCATAAACGGATCGTACGCCACGCCGATCAAGGGTTCGCCATCACGGACAAAGGCCAGTGAGAACATAGCTGTAGGTAAGCCGAAGATAAACGGTGCCGTGCCATCGATAGGGTCACACACCCATACGTCACGCTGGTCGGTAAATGTCGACAATTCTTCACCGAGAACACCATGCGCCGGATGTTGTTGATTAACCCGCGTGATGAGCAACTGGTTTATTTTAGTATCCGCAAGCGTCACAGGGCTCTGGTCGTCTTTCGTCTGGACACCTTTTTCGGGACTATTATAGTAAAGGCGCATCGTATCACCTGCTTCGCGGGCTATGGAGACTGCAAATTGTAAAAGCTGCTGCATTTCGTTCATTACCTACAATTATATAATTTTTTACCCTAAACACAAAAAGAACCCCATAAAGAGGTTCTTTTCGCCACATAAAGCCCCCAAATCATAGAATATGAAATGGCTCGCATGAGCTTACTGGTTTTTGTTTTTTAAACGGTCGTCGCTATTCGACTGACACTAACTATATATGTTATAGGTCGAGGTCGTCAAGCTCTTCAAGCTCTTTACGAGTTTTGTTTACAACGCTACTCTGATCTTCATCGTTGCCATCTGATGACGACGTGTCGTCAGCTTGGTTGTCAGAAGCACTGCTTGAACCTCCGACAGGTGCGCCTTCGCCGTTATCGACAATTTTTAGGTTGTAGCGAGCGTCATTTTTGGTGCCTAATGCACGCAGTAATGTTCGCAGGCTCTGTGCTGTTGCTCCGCGCTTACCGATTACTCGTCCTAGATCTTCTGGATCAACGGTTAGCTCTAGTAGCACGCCCTTTTCGTCAATGCGGCGGGTAACCTGCACTGCATCAGGGTTGCTTACCAGAGACTTTACGATGAATTCTACGAATTGCTGGTCGATACTATTCATGATGTAGGTACTCCTCCTTTACTGGTACTTATCTATTATAGCAAAGAAAAATCGGCCTGATGTAATCAGACCGATTGAAGCATGTGTAAAAGTGTGTTAAGCCTAGGCTTCAGCAGCTACTTCTTCAGTCTTAGCTTCTTCTTTTGGCTGGTTCTTGCGAAGTTTATCAGCGTTGCGGATAGTGCGCTTCTTTTCGGAAGGAAGCTTTACCCATGAAGGGAGTTCAACGCCCTCTGTCTTGAGCAAACGAGCTGCGCGGTCAGATGGCTGTGCGCCGTGGCTCAAGTAAAAAGCAGCTTTTTCTTTGTCGATGCTGGCTGCCTTTGAATGAGGGTCGTAGCTACCCAAAGTAACAACAACTTTACCACTGGTTGGCGTCAAACGAGACTCCTGGACTACCAGGCGGAACATGGCGTGACCTTTACGACCAGTGCGTTGCATGCGAATAGCTAACATAAGTAAAAAATTCTCTCTTTCGTTCTCTTTAAAAGATTAACTACAAATCTTTTCCTATTTTACAGATAACCGTCTCTGTTGTCAACTGTTTTCGGCAAGCTCCTGAAAATGACGATGCATCGCAAGTATGCCAGCTCTTGCCTGCAGCGTAACCAGATCGCGAATAGGAACTACTTCTAATTTTCCTACGGTTTCGACTTGAACTATACGTTCTCGAATAAGCTGACGTATGGTTTGTTGCGAACGAAAATCACCTCGTTCTGCCGCCGTAATCCCTATCTGACCGATGTATGCCGGACGATACAGCGTATTGAACTCTATACGCATCTGGTCGGCCTTGGATAGTGGCACGCCTGCATAACGATCAGCGGCGACCCAATCACGTGGCCTTTTCATGCGGCCATAAAAATACTGCACTGCCCTGGTTTGCACTGTTGGTTCGTCAACTGCATAGTGGTCCAGCATGGGCTTGAAGACCGCCAGATCCTTCTTTTGCCGCTCACCGTAAAATGCGCGGGCTTCACCTACGGTAATACCAGAAGATTCCTTGTTCGAAGTCGCCTCTGAAGTCACATACGGTACCTCCGGAACAAGTGTCATGCAATGAGGGTTTTGAGCCATCGCATAACTGATACAGCTCTGCACTGAGTCGTCCATACGATACCGATACACACTGTCGCTCCATGGCGTATGAATGTCTGGTCTTTCAGGCGGGTTTTTCCCGTTTAAGCCCGCGTGCAATAATTCGCTATCGAGCTGGCCGGAAAGGTCGAGGTAGTTCTTGGTGGCGTAAAAATATCCTGAACCAAAACTGGCGTTATGCAATGGATAGTAAAAGTCAGGTTTATACGCAGCTATCACGTCCGCAAGTGCCAGAACTTCCGGAATAACTGCGTCTCTTCCTTTATGTAGATTTTGAAATCCCCACGTCACTTGTTCGGGCCCTGCCTGACGCATAAGACCCGTCATGTATGACATAGGCGTAAACTCACTACTCAGCCAGCGCTGATCTTCGTATCCATCGGGGTCAGCTGTCTTGATAGCCCACAAGGCGCAGTCGCCGAGCTCCTGCAGGAGCTCAGGACGCGCGCAGAGCTCTTCTTCGGTATGCTGAATGGTGAGGCCGCCAACGACTTCATTGGCGTGGACCGATCCTACGTACAAGGCCTTAGGTTGCCTTGGGTCATTGCGGTCGTTAATCTTATCAAGAATAATTGATCGACCTTGCTGCGACGTACCGATCGTCTCGACGGTGACTATATCAGGATAACGTTTTTGCAGATCATACGAATGTTCATGCAGTTCGTCTACCGACGGATAATACTTATATTCGGGAATAGCCTCAAAAACAGATTCAAAAGGGCGTATATTATTCATGCGCCCCAGTATATCAAAATTTAGCAGAAACGTTTATGCTTTGTAGGTTTTGAGGGCAGCCTCTGCCGCTTTTTGCTGGCCAGCCTGCTTGCTAGGTCCCGTTCCCTGGCCCTTCAGCTCGCCGTTAACGAAAACGCCGATGGTGAAAGTCTTTTCATGGTCAGGACCGACCTCTTCCAGCACTTTGTAGATAGGAGTGTGGCCATCTTTGCTCTGAGCCATTTCTTGCAAGTGAGATTTCGGGTCCATCCAGGAACCGGTCTCAAGAATAGTCTTAAAGGTCGCCAGGATACTTTTAGTAATGAACGCCTTTGCGGCTTCGTAGCCTTGGTCGAGATACATCGAACCGACGACGGCTTCAAAACTGTTGGCCAGAATCTGTGCACGAGCTCGGTCGGTACCGCGCTTTTCACCGCGACTCAAGCGAAGCATCGGCTCAAAACCGAATTTCGCAGCCGCCGCACCAATACTTTCGGTGCGCACAAGCGCACTACGCCAGTTGGTAAGGATTCCTTCTGGCTCAGAATGGTTAGCAAATAGATATTCGGTAACCACCAGCTCCAAAACGGCATCACCCAAGAACTCGAGCCGTTCGTTATGCTCACGGGCAGTCTTTTTATGCTCGTTAACATATGAACGGTGCGTAAATGCCGTAACGAGCAATTCAATATTATTGTAGGTTACACCTAATTTTTCTTTAGCAAATGCTTGGTATGCGCTGTAGTCTTGCATTGTTCTGTTCCTTTTTAGAGCCGTGCCTCGCGGATTTTTTTCATGCCAAGTAAAATAAGCTTGCCAATGTCTTCGTAGGCAATCTTATCCATGGCGTCCTGGGCAGGCAGCCACTTTATGTCGCTCAGCCAGTCTTCACCGCTTAATTTATCAGTATCTCCCAGTCCCTGCACAAGATAAATATGCATGGTCATGAGCACCAGTGTGTGGCCACGGCGGTAGCGAAAGTTAACCTTGCCAAGCCAGTTCATGACTTTCATCTCTTGCAAGCCAGTTTCTTCCTGGATTTCCCGTTTGGCCGTGTCTTTGGGTTCTTCGCCCTCTTCGACATGCCCTTTGGGAATAGTCCAGCGGTTTTTGGCGTCCTGAATGAGTAGGATTTCGAGCTGATTCGTATGTTTGTTACGACGAAAAATGATACCGCCGGATGTCGTCTCGCGCACTACCTCTTCGATAGACGGCCGACGGCTACTTACAAACCGCTTGATGCCCTGAAGCGGTTTTGGGCGTTTCATGCCGTTTCCTTCTGCTCCGTAGTAGAGTTTTCGTCAGAGGTGAGAGCGGTGGCTTCTGATTCGGCAGGTGCGGGCGTTGGATCTGGCTCACCGTTTTGACGTCGCAAGAGCGTACCCAGCACGCCGTTAATGAATTTCGATGAGTTAGTGCTACCGAATGCTTTAGCCAGCTCGACTGCCTCGTTGATAACGACTTTGGGCGGCACGCCGTTGTCGTGAGTCAGCTCATAGGCACCGATACGCAATATAACGCGGTCCATGCGGGCGATCTGGTCGATGGGCCATTCTGGGGCAAGGGGCTGCAGGAGTTCATCAAGCTCTTGTGCCTTTTTTGATATGCCGTTAACGAGCTCTTCAATAAAAGAGGTGTCGTCGACGGTTGCTTCATAGCGTGAGATATTTCGCTGCAAAACTTCTTGCAGATCGAAACTTGCATCTGAGGAAGCACCACGAAAATCTTGCTCGTACAGTGTCTGTAGAGCAATAATACGACCAAGGTGACGATTAGATGCCATAGAACGAGCCTTTCGTTGTTACGCTTTTAGTATAGCGCGAAAGCGCGCTAGGCTACGCAGCTTTTTTAACAGCTTTTTTGGCAACTTTCTTGGTTGAAGGACGGCTAACCGTAGGTACGCCTGCTGATTTAACTTCGGCGCTAACCTTCTTGCCTGATTCACGGCGAGTTGTAAATGCCTTTACTGGTGATTTTGCGTTAACGGCACGAGCCAGCTTGAGAACCAAGTGACTGCGACGGGTGCCGGTACGGCGAGGTGATGTTCGTTTCTTTGGTTTACCCATGAGTAAACTACTCCTTCTTTTGTATCAATATTACAAATTAATGCTTGCGAACATTATACCGTATCTGTTGCAAAACCTCAAGTCTACCTCGTTAAAACCAAGGGCAAGAGCCGCGCGCAGTACATACACCTCTCCTGCGAAGTATTTAGGTTATCGCCCTTTTAGACGACTAGACGACGAAGTTTACGAGCTTATTAGGCACGTAAATCGCTTTTTTGATTGGCTGACCGTTAAGATGCAGGGCGACATTACTATCGGCCTCAGCGTCCGCCAAAATGGTTTCCTTGCTGCTGTCTGCCGGCACCTTTAGCTGGGCACGCACTTTGCCGTTCACTTGCACGACAATCGTCATGGTATCCTCTACCAAGTATTGATCATCGTGTTTTGGCCAGTCACTGGCATGAATCGAAGTTTCGTGGCCGAGATTGTGCCAGATTTCTTCGGCAATGTGCGGCGTAAAAGGTGCAACCAACTGTGCCAAGGTTTCCAGGGCCCATTTCCAGTCGCTAGCAGCCTGTGTATACGGCGTCTGAAGCTTGATCTTGTACAAATCGTTCACTAACTCCATCAGCGCGGCGATGGCGGTGTTAAAACCAAGCTCGTCGAGGTCGTTGCTCACCTTCTTGATCGCTTTGTGCATAGCGCGCTTTAGGCTTTGGGTATTAGCAGTGTTTTCGGCGAGATTTGCATCGAGGTATTCTTGGCTCAAGGTCCAAATACGCTGCAGGAAACGGAAACTTCCGCCCATGCCTTCGACGCTCCAGTTTGCCGGTTGGTTCCACGGGCCAATAAAGAGTTCCATGATACGGATCGCGTCAGCGCCATAACCCTGCTCGATAAGCTCATCCGGCTGGATGGTGTTGCCTTTGGATTTACTCATCTTCTGGCCATCCGGCGCCAGGATCATGCCCTGGTTGCGTAGTGCTAAGAATGGCTCGCCAAAGTCGATCAAACCTTCGTCTTGCATAACTTTCGTCCAAAAACGGGCGTATAGCAAGTGCATGACAGCGTGTTCAGCGCCGCCGATGTAATCATCGACAGGCGCCCAGTATTTTACTGCCTCACTGCCAAAAGGCTTCTCAGCATTGTGCGGATCAGCAAAGCGCAAGAAGTACCAGCTAGAGCACGCAAAGCCGTCCATAGTATCAGTTTCGCGCGTTGCCGGACCACCACAAGTAGGACACGTCGTGTTTACAAAGCTTTCGTCGCGGGCAAGCGGGCTGCGGCCATCGCCGGACGGCTCGAAGCTATCCATAGGAGGCAGCGTCACCGGTAATTGGTCGTCAGGCACGGCTACGGCACCATCTGTTGGACAATGGATAATCGGGATTGGCGCGCCCCAATATCGCTGGCGGCTAATCAGCCAATCACGCATTTTGTAGTTGATGCGCTCTTTGCCAGCGCCCATAGCCTCCAAATCTTTGACGATCTGCTCGCGAGCGTCACTGGTACTGAGATTATTATATTTGCCGGAGTTTATCATAACTCCTTCGCCAACGTGAATGACCTTATTGAAAGCCAGGTCAGTCACTGCCGCTATCGAGTCGGATACTTTGGTGTTCATGATCTCGTCACGCGTCAGCCATTCGACATCGTAGGCGTCTTTTTCATAGTCTTCGGCAAGTTCAAATCCGTTATGGGCATCAGATTTCAGCTCAGCAAGGACGACGTTCTTTACGGCACGCTTTTCGCTGCCATCGCCACTACGGTAATAAACCACGACTGCAGACGGCAAGACTTTGGTGATTGCAACATCTGTGTAGCCTGTCTCTTCGGCGACTTCGCGCAGTGCCCCTTCGGCAATTGTTTCGCCTTCATCGATACCACCGCCAGGAAAATCAAGACCCTCATCCTTACGAACAGTATCTTCCTTCCACTTGAGTACACAGTAACGGTCTGTCTTGGGGTCATGCAACACAACCATGGCTACCGGGCGATCGCTGTCTACTGCACGGTATTCACCGAACGCCGGTGCAACGACGGGCTTAACTGGCAGATCAAATTTCTGGGCGAACGCGTGGTCGCGGTCATCATGTGCCGGTACGGCCATAATCGCGCCCGTACCATAGCCGGTCAAAACGTAGTCGGCAATCCAGATTGGCAGTTTTTCACCGTTGACGGGATTGATTGCGTAGGCACCCGTAAATACGCCTGTCTTTTCGCGATTGGTTTCTTGGCGCTCTATGTCAGATTTATTACGAGCCTTTTGCTTATAATTTTCAACCTGCTGCCTGTGTTCTGGTGTCGTAATTTGGTCGACCAGCGCATGTTCTGGCGCAAGCACGGCAAACGTTGCGCCGAACAGCGTGTCGGGGCGTGTCGTAAATACTTGCAGCTTCTGGTCGGAACCTTCAATTTCAAAGTTGATTTCCGCACCTTGGCTACGGCCAATCCAGTTGCGCTGCATATTCTTGATCGAATCGGTCCAATCAACATCATCGAGATCTTTGGCTAAGCGGTCGGCGTAAGCAGTAATCTTAAAGAACCATTGTTTGAGTGATTTCTTCTCCACTTCTGAACCACAACGCCAGCAATGACCGTTCTCCACCTGTTCGTTTGCAAGTACAGTCTTGTCGACCGGACACCACCACTGTAAGCTCTCTTGTTGATAGGCGAGGCCTTTCTTGAAAAGCATCAAGAAGAACCATTGCGTCCATTTGTAATAATTCGGATCGGTGCTATCGATTTCGCGCGACCAGTCGTAGCCAAAGCCCATGCGCGTTAATTGTTCTTTAAAGCGACCGGTGTTTTGGTCGATGGCCTCACGCGGACTGACACCGGTCTTGATAGCATAATTTTCAGCAGGCAGACCAAACCCGTCCCAGCCCATCGGATGCATCACGTTATAGCCGCGCATGCGGGCTGAGCGGCTTAGCGCGTCACCGATTGCGTAGTTGCGAACATGTCCGACATGCATCGCCGCACCACTCGGATACGGGAAGAATTCAAGAATATACTTCTTGGGTTTGGTGGAATTATCTTCGGTTTGGTGGATGCCGCTCTGGGCCCATACCTGTTGCCATTTCGGCTCGATTTCTTTCGGGTTGTACCGCTGCATTACAAAGCTCCGTTTGTTGTTCTTATCTGTGATTATACGTGGATGAAATAAAAATACTACGCCGCGAGGGCTAGGAGAAGTGAGCGGAAGTTTAGAGTCTGCGTCTGCATATTACGGTAAGTATACCACAAAAACCTTATCGACCGAAGTACTCACCCCGAAGGCCAGGCTGCGTATTCATGAGTTCGCTAAAGGTAACAAGCTGGTATTTTGTTTTGAGTTCTGGAATCGCCAAAGCCATAGCATCAACCGTCACGCCATAAATATCGTGCAGATCGATGACACCGCCTCTGCGGGCATGTGCCATAATAATATCCTTGAGGTGAACCGGGTCTTTACCCTTCCAGTCCAGCGGGTCGTCATTCCAGAGAGCCAATGTTAACGGGACAGTGTTGCGCACGCTGGCATTTACGGCTCCGTACGGTGGGCGAAACAAAGTCGGTGCAGGCACTTGTGCACTCGCAATTGCGGCTTGCGTCTGATTGATCTGTTGAAGCATCTGGTCAGGCTGGAGTGTTGTCATGTCTGGATGGCTCCAGCTATGATTGCCGATTTCATTGCCAGCATAAAACATACGTCGCAACAGTGGTTCTTGGCCCTGTACGCGGCTACCGACAACAAAGAACGTGGCGCGTACTTTCTCGCGCTCCAGAATATCAAGAAGCTTTGCAGTGGCCTGCGGGTGCGGCCCGTCGTCGAAGGTAAGCGCCAGGCACGCGATTTTTCCGCAATCTACTGCGGCCTTTGGAGGTTGCGTTGGAAGCGCGGGTACTGGAACTACCGATTCGACCCCCTGGAATTGGTGCGAAGATGGCTGAATAATGTTTTTTGCAAAATGCACCCATTGGCTGCGCGTAAGCACCGCCCCGATACAGAAGAGACACATCACGATAATGCAGATGCGGATGGCGCTTCCTGTGTTGTTCTCTGTTGGAGTGCTCATAGTCTGTTTAGACGATACCATCTTTCGTAGCTAAAAGGGAGTTCTAAAACGCCTTGTAGGTGTCTGGAAACTGAGACCGCTTTACATCCAGCCAATACGGCGATTGGCGAACAAACTCGGCACTGTCATTTTTGTTTGCCAGTAGCTCTTTGAGCGCCTCTTCGGCGAATACGCCGTTCTGGGAGCCTTTAGCCAACACGACAGCCTCTTTTTTGAGCTGTTTTTTGATGTAACTACCTGCCTCGTATGGACTCATGAATACCTTGACCCTACAGCCCTGTTGCTGAGCGACGGGCGCAAGATAATCTCGGGCATCAGCGCCAATGGTCACTACAAGGTCAAGTTTTTTCGGATCGCAATGAATACCGACTTCATTGTGGGCGTCACGGCTGTAATCACCCAGTTCGTTCATGCTTCCGAGTATTGCGACACGCTGTTTTGCCGGTGTAGCATACAAGACATCAAGCGCTGCATTAACAGCAATCGGACTGGCGTTGTATGTGTCGTCAATGAGCGTGCTCTTTTTGATCCCCTCGAATAAACGCATGCGTCCGGCAAAAGGTTCGATCGTTTTCAGGCCTTTTTCGATGTCTTCATTTGATTCGCCTAGCAGATGAGCGGTAGCTGCTGCCGCAACGGCAATCTTTGCCCCCTGGACGCCTAACATTGGTACTGTAACCTGGAATTTGTGCTTCTTGTCGAGGAATACGGTCATCTCCTGTCCCTTAAGGCCGTTTTGCTTACGTTTGCTGGCATAGTAGGTCGCGCTTGGTGACAATCCATATGCATTGAATTCTCGGCCTTCGATATACTCTAGCGGCGTATCATCGACGTTTATCAGTGTTTTTTCGGCAAAGTCCATTGCAGTCAGTTCTTCGTTTGCAACCGCATCGAGCGTACCGAAATATTCCATATGCTCTGGAGTAATTGCAGTTATGACCACAATTTCCGGCTTGAGGTATGCGAATGCCTCAATCTGTCCCGGGCCATCGGTACCAATCTCAATAACTACCACATCGTAAGGATATTCGCGACGGATCGCGCGAGCATTATGCGCCCAAATTCTGATCCAGGCCGGCAGGTTAAAGAGCCCTGGAAGGGTGTGCCCAAAAAAGACGAGCGGAACGGTCAGCCGATCGTTGTAGTTGCCGGTCTGCCACAGAACACGCTTGGACGCTTCGAGTGTCTTTGCCACGGCTGCTTTTGTGGATGTTTTACCGACACTGCCAGCGATAACCACAATTTTGAAATGGTGGCGTTCTCGCAAACGCTGGACTTGCGCCTCGAGAATACGACACAAAATAGCCTTGCCGAGCTGCTTCGGCCGTGCGAGGTGGCCCAACCAGACCATACAGCAAAGTATGTGTGCCCACACAAGCGGATATACAATCAGCGCCGCTAGACCAAAAGCCCACCAGCCAGTTTGGTCGTCTGCATACCACTGGTACAGCAACCAACCGGCAAAGACAACTTGGGCGAGCGAGCCCACACGATATATGCCAACGAGTAAACGCGCAGGTCTGCTCGGCCGATATACGATATCGTCGCCAAAAGCACTAAAACTTTCGGTGTGCCAGAAGGTCCGTACAAACGGGATAACTTTGTAGTTGTGGTGCTGCAAAAGCGCTACGAGCGTTTTGGGTAAACGCCACTGATACATACTCAATATGCTTCGGGTGGTCTGGATCATTGCCTGTCCTTTGTTCTTCATATCTTACTCGATTGCACCCAATCGCTCTTGAAGTTCGGCTTGTGAAATTGCCTTCGCCGGAATTGCCGGGTTGGCAGCAATGCCATAGCCGCTGTAACGCTGTTCATAGCCTTGTGACTTATTTGCAACTTTTACTAACTGGTGTGAGCGAGCATCGATAGTCAGCTGGAGCTGTAGTGAGTTACGTCCAGCGTAATCATTGGGGTCTATATTTTCAAGATTTTTCAGACCTGCGGCTTCGGCAAATGATTTCATGATTTTCAGATATAAGACCGGCTGCATAGCAACATCGTAGGCGTACAGCAAGCGGCCGTCTTGGTGTTCTTTTTTAACGTCACCGTAGGATGTCTGGTACAGCGTGCGATTACGCATTTCATTCATGACATCTTCGCGTTTTTCGGGCGTCAATTGCCCAATGGGCATCGGAACCGCCCCAAGCGGTAACGCCAAACCCAAAGCAGCTTGCGGCAGTAATTGCGCTGATTCTTTATCTTCGGTTGATTCAGCCCAAACGTTCAGAACACCTTTGAAAGATAGCGGCTTACCGTCTTTGGATTTTTTATCGGTTTTGATACTCGTATATTTTGTATAGGTTTTGTCGATTGTGCCGACCGATTCAGTCTTGATGGTTGTTCCGCCTTGGGTAAGCGTTCGAATCGCCTGTGCCTTATTGGTTGCACCAAGCGAATATTGTATGACCTGTTTGTCGGTCGTCGTAGAATCTTTGCTTGATACCTCAAGCGTCACGCCTGCTGCTGTTAAATTGTTCTGGACAGCTCCCCAAAAAACACGTTCTGGCTGGACAAGCACTTTTGTCCACCATAGCCATGCGGAGAGCAGTAATAGTAGAATGCCTACACCGTATAGCCAGGCGTATACCGTGGGTTTCTGCGAAAGTTCATCGAAAGTTTGAGACATGTTCCTATTGTAGCAGCATCTTCATGTGCGCGGGCTAAACTTCTACATCCCTGTGCCGGAACATTGCCCAGCCAAGCAACAGCGCAACACTGATCCATAACATATGAAAGGCAATCGAAACCCAGTCGATGCCATGAAGAACGATTGAAGGGTTGGTGTAGTAGTAATACGGCAACCACTTTTCGGCGTCTTGCAGTGCGGTGACCGACGACGCCAACGAGTCTATGAGTAGCCCACCGAAAGCAGCAACTGATGCGATAGTTGTCGCCAAACCACGCTTTCCGGTTAGAAAACCGATCGAAAACGCCAAGGTACCGAATACCATTGTCAGCACAAAACAACCGAATACCGCTTGCGCGATCAAGCCGGCACTATAACTTTCGCTTATCATTGCCAATGTGGCCAGAATACTAACGAACACCGCCAGATGAACCGCCGCCACACTCACCGCCAATGCAGCGTACTTCTCCAGGAATACACGCGTTCGCGAAACAGGCTGTGCGAGTACTGTCGCTAAGGTGCCCCGCTCTTCGTCACCTGCAGACAGGCTAATACCGAATATAATCGCCATGACGATCGTTACCATCGGGATACGCAGCTGCATAACCTGAGCATCGATATAGCCGCCAACGGTTTTAAGATTTGCGGGGTCGCCAATGAGTGACTGCAGTGACGGCGGCAGCGTTTTAGCCAAGTCTTCCAGAGCATCACCCTCGCTAAACGATGGATAAAACACGAGCACCAGCCAAACCATGGCCATCGCCCCCAGCGCCCACACCAAAATCGCAATGCGCTTTTGATAGAGCGTCTTCCATAGAATGGCCAGCATTATTTATTCCCCTTGTAGTAGCGCATAAATAGTTCTTCCAGATCAGCGTCCTGGATAACCAGGTCAACAACGGATAAATCGGCGAGCTTAACCAGTAAATCCTGCATATGTCCGCTAAAGGCAAATACAGCATGTCGCCCATCGGCAGTTACCTGGTGTACGCCACGTACTGCCCGGATATGCGATATGTCTTGCTCGGTCTCGAATACTACCCGCACCCGCTTCAGCGTTGACTCGGTTAGATCCTGCATTTTGCCGACGGTTACCAGGCTGCCGTTGCGGATGAACGCCACACGGTCGCACAAGTGCTGGATTTCGGACAAAATATGCGACGAAATAAACACCGTTTTGCCTCGCTTTTTGTAGTCCAGGATTATCTTGTTGAACTCTGCCTGGATAAGCGGGTCAAATCCGCTGGTCGGTTCGTCCAGTATGAGCAGTTCGGGATCGTGCATAAGTGCAGAAATAAGCGCTACTTTTTGCTTATTGCCCCTGGAAAGTTTGCGGATCTTGCTAGACAGATCGCAATCAAATTTACGAGCTAAATCATGGATGAGGTGATGGCTGACGCCGCCGCGCAATCGCGCCAAGAATTGAAGATACTGTTTGCCGGTTAGCTCCATATCGAGCGCCATATCACCACCCAAATAACCGATTCCAGCATGCACCTTTGCTCGATCGCGCCAGGCATCGTGTCCCATAATCGTCGCCGTGCCATCATGAGGAGATATCTGCCCCAGCATCATACGAATTGTGGTTGTTTTGCCGGCACCGTTTGGACCTAGAAAGCCGAATATTTCACCTTCATGAACCTCTAGATTGAGTTTATCCACAGCGATATCAGGTCCAAAATTTTTGGTCAGGTTGTGCAGATTGATGACGGGCATTTTTGCCATGATGCTCTAAGCATAAGCTAATTAGTCGACGGTGTAAACTCCACGCGCGCATCGATAGATTTGAGAGCAGTCGTTGCCGCCAGGGCACCGGCCGCGGCAACTGGAACCCGGTCTTTCTGCGCAATATGCTCGGCCATTTGCACCAGCATGTTACGCAAAACGCCGTTGGTCCAAGCAAAACCCTCTTGCGGTTTGTATTCACCACCTGTGCCGATGTCGCACTGAGCGATATCATACTTCTCGTAAAGTTTTTTATCGCGTAAGAACAGTAGGAGGTTGGTGCCGACCCACCGAGAGCGGAGCTGAAATGCAAAGTCGGTCTCGCCCGCGATGTCAGCAGCATTAGCGGCCGTCTGTTCGTGCGGTGCCCAGCCACGATCATCCGACCATTGCTCGTTTGAACGCTGCAGCGTCGTCATCAGACCGCCTCTTTGCAATAACTGCGAACGCCAGCGATCCATGATAAAAGCATTCTGATATTCCGAAGTTACCCCGGCCACAACCGGATACGCGCCCGCTGCAAGCGATACGATAGGCGTTTTCTCGCGGGTAACGAAATTATAATCGAAATAATATCCCTGCTCTTCATCCCAGCAGTATTTATTAATCATGTCTTTTCGCGCTTCGGCGCGGCGATAAAAAGCCTGCGCCCGGATATAATCTTCGCTTGCAATAGAATCAGGATCAGTCAAAAACGCCCGCATCTCGAGACTTTCGGCAATATACGTCTCCAGCTGATAAATCTTGCTGTTGAAGTCCGGCATCACTAAATCGAGCGTTTGTATAGTAAAGAGGTTCTCGCCGTCTTTGAGAAAGCGCGGCGAGTAGTCCTCAGCACCTGCCGCGCCGCCGCGCATATGCTGGTTGAATCGTCCTGGGCTGATATCAATACCATTCTTCAGGGCAAGCTTGTACATTTCAACGTCTTCACGATACGATTCTGGTCGCGGTGTTTGCTTCGGATCGAAGTGACGACCCGCCATCGAATCATCTGGCATCCGTACCGAGCTCAAACAGGCAGTAGCACCAGGATTTTCACGCAGATACCGTTCACCACGGGTTAGAAAACGCCATTCCTTTTGAAGTGCAGGCAAGTATTTTATGGCCGGATGTGCCTCGCTGAGCGGCAAGCCCTGTTCTTCATGATGCGAAGCCAGCAACTTAACCATGTCCGAAAAAAACGGCGGCTGCGAACGACTACTGGCATAGCAGCGACTGAAGTTGAGTGGGTGGCCAAAACGGTCGATCATCTCAACGATATTGTCGATCATACCCTCGATCTTGTCCCACTTGCCCGCTTTCGCGAGTCCCAGCATCGCAAAATAACTATCCCAATAGAACATCTCCCGGAATCGCTGGCCAGGCACAATGTATTCGTTCGGCAAGCCAATGAGTGTAACTTCGTCAACGGGGTTAAACCTGGTAAGAAACGACCAGTAGTTATCGATATATTCTTCGATTGTTTCGGTTTGTGGAGCGTCAAACGGCAAGGCTATTTCGGGCCGTTCAAAATTTTCGGCCAAGAATTTGTGCATGTTGAAGTTCGGGTCTGCACTTTGAACCACGTATTGGTTCATTATTTGACGAGGATTAAGCCCAGAACGCGGTATGGCATCAGCAAAATCTTTTCCGTCTTCACTAAAAAGTTGACCAAGTTGTACCTGTTCGAACAATGGACCATAATGCGTGTCCGGCGAATAAAGTAACGTTTGCATCTGTTAAATACTGCTTATGTATACTATGAGTATACTGAACTATACGTCTACCGACAATGTTTTTAGCACATCGATCTGAAACGACCGTAATGTTCGCATTATAGCAACAGCAATGAGCACACCAGATAGCAACGGCTGTCATAAAATTGTCACACTTTTTTAGGCGCGTTTGAATATAAACTTATTTTGTTGTATAATATTATCTATCTTTGAGCCTTGCTCTTAGGTAGCACACGCAAGCAGAAAATCGAATAGAGAGGCACTAGTATGAGCCTTCCACGCAATGTCGTCCAGGACACCGCCGCCGAAACGCTCGAAACCGACCCCATGTCGCCCAACCCGACCGATGCCGACCTGGATACCCCGCCAGAGAGCCCTCTCGACGGCTTCAACCAGACCGAGCGCCGTCACATGGAGTACTTGATCGCCCTCGCGCGACACCTCATGAACGACGCCACGCAAATCACCATCACCAACCGCATGGCTGCTACGCCGCGCTACACCTGGTTCCGCCGAGCGGTTGACACCAAATCCTTCCAGGACTACAAGGACGAGGTCGCAACACTGGTCAGTAAACTTCCCTGGCAGCTGTTGGAGCTCGGCCACTCGATCAGCGACGAGGACATCGCCGCACTGAGCAGGGCCTATCCGCAGATGCGAATGCTCTACGACTTCGCCATCTTCACTAAAGGCGCCCCACGCATCTGGCGCTTCGGCGACTCTGAGCGCAAGGCGCTGAGGACCCTCAAGCGACTTTACCGCCGCACCATCTTCGACACGATCTGACCCACCGCACACCTCTGGGCGTAGCAAGCAGAATCAGTCGTTGGTGGCATACGCCGCTCTCAAAACTTCTGATTTTCTGCTTGCTACAACCCACTCGATCTTTACCTAGGCCGCCCATTCGAGCGGCTTTTTATCTATACGTTTATAAGCAGCCAACAACATCACATCGGAGCCTGGCATTGCAATGATGACCAGGCTCTCTTTCTGTCGACACCTTCTAACGCTTCCGACGTAGGGTAAAGTAACGGATGGTGTTGCCTATAAGCAGGGCCGCTCCCGACCATAGGAGAATAGCTCCGATTGGCCTGCCTATATTGCCGATGGTCGTTACGGTCTCACAACCATCACCTATACTACAGAAGGTTGTTGCAGTCTTGTATCTGATCCAGAGGAGCAGACCGAGGCCGACGACAATCGAACACAGTGACCACACATACAGCGCCCGTACTGATAATTTTGATTTAGTGGATTCTTGTTTCATGGTTTGAAGTATACCAATAATTGACCTTTAATTGGAACGGGATAACATCGGAAAGTGAAAAATGCCCGGCCAACAGTTGCGCATCCCGAAAGGGGTACGAAAAGAAACTCTTGGCCGGAACACCTTTCGGATAGAGGCGACTAGCCTACGCGCGTGCGGTTAGTCACCGGGGCGGATGTCAGACCTTGATGCCAATACAGGTGACCACGCGAGATCCGTAGACGTCCGAGACGGCACCACAGATATTGGTTCCGCTGCGAACCCTCTTGTTGATCCACCAGGATTGCTTCTCGCCGTAATCGACGTGATAGAAGCCGTCGCCCCAGATCTCCAGCTTGCTGTCGGAGTGGCCCTGATTGACCTCTACTGTGCCAACCCACTCTGTGTGATCGTTGGGGTTCTTCCAGCGCGTTTCTGCGTTAACGCAGACCTGCGAGTCAAAGCCCAACCACCACGGAGCTCCGTTGCACGTGCCGATGGTCCAATGGGCGCTGGCCGGCGTGGCCGACGCGAGAACAGACGTTACGGCGAGTGCGACCGAGGCCACAGCTCCACCGATGACGGTCCGTATTCTGCGCCGCCTGTTGCGCGATGTCATTTGACACTTCCATCTGCCGTGGTTCACAATCTGCGACTTTCGCAGAAGTGCTCAACTCATGTTGAGAACGGCTAGCCACTTCTTCAAGAGAAGCAGGTAGCCGTTCTCAACGAGCCGGGAGATAGGAGTACTGTGTATCCGAAAGGTGCACACCTGTTTTACAGGTTGTCGAGATACTACGACAAGTTCCCTCGAAAGTAAAGGCTTTTAATTATCGGGGAGGTCTACGATTCATACCTGAGGTAGAAGATCGTTTTCCGGACAAATAGCCACAGAGGGACTCGGAAATATAAGCAGCCAACGACCCCCGGTCGTTGGCACATACTCATTCGAGTCCCAGATATCAAAAAAAAATAAAAAGACCACCGAATGGTGATCTTTTTATTTTGGTGGAGCTACAGGGACTCGAACCCTGGACCTCTGCCATGCCATGGCAGCGCTCTAGCCAACTGAGCTACAGCCCCGAAAATATCCAGTGGATGTTTTCGCAATATAGGTGCGAAGCACACCACTTTATCCGGTGGACAGTTGCGCAATATCCCGCGCAGCGTCCTTTCAATGTTTGGGAAACATTTCGGAAATAATTCACGAAGTGTTCCTTTGGTGATCTGCCAACTTGAGCAATTGGCGCTGGCAGATCTGCTGTTTGGACAACAGGGGTATCATATCACATAATCCCCTATTGATAAAGGCCCTTAGATGAGCCGTTTTTTGCGCGCAAACAGGAACATCAGGATCACCAAAAAGACCGTGAAGCCCACGATAAGCGCATAGGCCCAGGGTTGATTTTGGAAAGGCAGGTCAATGTTCATGCCGTACATCCCGTAAAAGACGTTTGGCAGCGTAATCATCACTGTTACGGCCGTCAGCACTTTCATGGTGTAGTTCAGGTTGTGCGAACTGATCGATGAGTACGCTTCGCGAATGTTCTTGATCGATTTCAAGTTGGAATTACAGGCCTCGATGGACTGTTCATTATTAAGCAGTAGATCTTCAATTATGTCTTGATCTTCGTCAAACAGCGGCATATACCGACCGAGTAGCAGACGACGCAGTGTGGCGTTTGTGGGCATCAGCGACGACAGGAACTCATTAAGCTCGTCCTCGATCAGCACAAAATCGATAAAGTCCTGATTACTGATCTCATGTCCGCGCAAGCGTGAGCGGATCAGCTTAATCTGCTTACTGGTTCGGGTAATAAACGTGTCGTAATGCTCGCTTATTTGCTGCAAGATCTGCAGAACAAGCTTGGCACGCTGTGTGGTGGCAAAATCAATCTTGCCGCTCAAGAAAACATCGAGGCTCGGCAAAGGAACCTGAGAGACGGTAATCAAGATATCGGCACCAAAAATAAAGAGCAAGGGCACCGTAACCAGTTCTTCTTCGTCATTCTTATAGGCAAAACGCACGAAAATATAGCTTTGGTCGCCTTCGCGCTCCAATCGCGGCATTTCATCGATGTCCAGCGCGTCCTCCAGGTGTCCGGCCGAAAGGCTAAACTTTTCGGTCAGCTGCTTTATCTCTTGTTCGGTAGGAGCTTCGGCATAAATCCAACAGCCTCGCTGGTAATCCTTGAGCTCTTTCACCTGCTGACTGCGCAGGCTCTTGTAAAAGTATCTGACCATGGGTACCCTCTTTTTATCTGGTGGCTGCGTAGCCATACCCTATATTTACTTGCCTTAAGTATACCAAGTGAACAATATTCCCTCAAATATTCAGTTTTGTTGCATAACAATACAGACACCGCTATCGGTGCCTGTATTGTTCGTGCGCGCCCACCCGGGCAGCGTATGTTTTTGTTTGGTCGCTGTTTGTTTCACGCGCTGCCATGAGCGCACGATTACTTATAAGCATAACCGTTTTGTACTATATGTCAAGCTTCCACGGCAAATATCGTCTACTTAGGTGAGCAGCTAAACCTGGGCATCAAGAAATGCCTGCAACTTCTGGATTGCTTTTGCACGGTGACTGAATGGCTTAAGTTCGTCGTCGGTCATTTCGGCATAAGTCTTGCTAGCACCATCCGGAATAAAAATGCTATTCCAGCTTTTGCTGCTATGCCAGCCTTCACTATCATTAACTCGTGGCGCCTCGGGGACCACGCCCGGCACCGTAGCCTCAAAAAAGTGCACTATCTGCCCATCGTACAAGGCATAGGTAATGCCCGCTGTCGCACGACGATCATCAAAACCTTGCAACATTTTTAGAAGTCCCTCAACGCCAACCTCTTCTAGAAACCACTTCACCAAGGTACCGGGCAGCTTGCCGCCGAGTGCTTCAAAACTGAAGTGCACGTCTTCCACCAGTACTGGTCGTTGCACAATCTTGTAGGCCTCACGTACTTTATGCTCCGCGACTTCGCGTGGGTCAATCGATTGCAGCTCGTCCAGGTCAACTTTTTGATGCTCTACGGGGTGTCCGAGCCACTTCGCCAGATAGTCCGCCTTCGCCTGGTTGCCAGTAATAAAAATCATGTCCATGTGCTATCCTTCCAAAATTCTTTGCTCATATTCGAGCATCTCGTCTGCGCATACCTTCAGTACAGTATCGTTCCGCAGCTTTGCCTCGCCCTGCTCGAACCATACCGAAATCCATTTACAGTGCTTGCCGTTTGTTTCCTCATCCCACTTCAAATCCGTTTCCTGTGAGACTTTTGCGCGAGCATCATTAACCGGGTCATAGAAATCAACGTGGTCCAATCCAACTGGATCGGTTGAGCCAGGGCGGCGCTCCATGAGCTTAATGACTTTTATGCCACCAGGCAACGTCTGCTCCTTGAGATACACACAGATAACCCAGCGCTCGTTTATCCAGCCAAAATGTACTTGTTCGCACATGTCGCGGATTTCACTAAAGCGCTGCATAACCTCATTGCGATCGACGAACTTCCAGCCAATAGCCGTCGGTTGCAGCTGCTGAAAGTATTCGTGATCTTTTCGCGTGGCGGCAAAATTATTCCAGCCATCGATATATGCCTCAACTCTAGTTTGCATTTCGTCAATCATACTACCCCCTTATAATTTTTAATAACTCGTCTTCGCTAATCTGCTGGGTGCCGTATTTTTCGGCTTTTTGCAACTTGCTGGCACCAACGTTCTTGCCCACTACAAGATAAGTCGTGTCCTTGCCAAGCGAACTCTGGAAGGTGCCGCCGAGCGCACGGATTTTCTCGGCAGCTTCCTCCCGACTCATGTGCTCCAAAGTGCCGGTAACAACAAATCGTTTGCCGTGCAACAGACCCTTAGCGTGCGATTCGTACACAGGCTTCACACCCAGCTCGGTAAATTTTTCGAGCAACGCTTGATTGTCCGGATCTGCAAACCAGGCCACTAGCGACTCGGCCACTACTTCGCCGATTCCGTCTACTTCCAAAAAATCGCCCAAGTTAGCGGCGCTAATCTTCTCCAGCGCGCCAAAATGTTCAGCCAAATCAATAGCAGTTTGCGAGCCCACGTGCCGAATACCTAAGCCAAATAAAAATCGCGGTAACGGCGGGGTCTTAACGGCTGCAATAGCCTTAATAAGATTGTTGGTTGAAATTTCGGCGAATCGCTCCAACTGAATAACCTTTTCGTAGGTCAACGTATAGATATCTGCCAAATCATGCACCAATTTGGCGTCAACTAATGCCACAACATTCTTTTCGCCTAAACTGTCGATGTCCAATGCGCCCTTACTGGCGAAATGTTCCAAAGACTTCTTGAGGAGTAATGGGCCGCTTGCGCCCTTAACACGATACACCGCCTCGCCTTCGGGGCGCACGAACGTCAGCTCGGGATACTGCCGCGCAAGCTCGGCCACCATATTGAACGCTTCCGTTTTCTTGGGCCGAAGTTCGGTAAGAACACGTTCAACTTGTGGGATAATATCGCCCGCCTTAAAGATAGCTACCGTATCACCCACACGAATATCTTTACGTTCGATCTCATCGGCGTTGTGCAAACTTGCATGCTGCACAGTCGTGCCGGCAACCGTCACCGGGTCAAACACGGCCACAGGGGTGGCTGCGCCGGTACGCCCAATGCTTAGAACAATGTCCTTCACGATAGTCGTTGCTTCTTCGGCCGGATATTTGTAAGCCACGGCACCCCGTGGATTCTTACCAACAGTACCTAACTGAGCATACAGCGCACGATCGTTCAGCTTTACGACAAGGCCATCAGTGTTAAACGGTAGTGTGTGGCGCTTTTCATCCCATTCATCAACAAAATGCATCACGCCATCAAGATTAGAAAAGACTGCTGCTTGCGGGTTGGCGGGGATGCCCAGCGCACGGATTGCCTGATAGGCATACATATTAGTTGGCACTTCACTCGCATCATCACGAAGAATATCATACGCTCTAAAACGCAACGGTCGTGCCGCAACAAGCGAAGGGTCCAATTGACGAATAGTACCCGCCGCTAAGTTTCGGGGGTTCTTGAAGAGCGGCAGACCTTCTTGTT
>Ga0075362_10000065_pt1 | contig 30007 bp, 27 predicted proteins | sample EndMetdeltDD1762_FD_71397 | JGI IMG/M metagenome (GOLD analysis project Ga0075362, IMG submission 71397) | Populus endosphere microbial communities from Tennessee, USA - Endosphere MetaG P. deltoides DD176-2 | ecosystem: Host-associated > Plants > Roots > Endosphere | place: USA: Tennessee...
ACAGGGGATCGAAAAAAGCAGCCTCGATCAGGAGATCTTCCGTTTCGGCGGAAACGGAACTTTCTTCGCTTCCTAAAATCCCAGCGATCGCGATCGGCTTTTTCGCATCGGAGATGAGAATCGTCCCTTCGAGAATTTGCCGTTCAATCCCATCGAGGCCTTTAAAGGATTGCACAGAGCGGGCTGCGGAAACCTCGATTTTTTTCCCTTCGATCTTCCGATAATCAAAAGTATGGAGAGGCTGGCCGAATTTCATCATGATGTAATTGGCGATATCCACCGCGTTGTGGATCGGCTTCATTCCGCATCCTTCGAGCTGGCGCTGCAGCCAAAAGGGGGAAGGGCCGATTTTCACTCCTTTGATCAGCCGGCACATGTAGCGAGGGCAAAGCTTTTCATCTTGGACCGAAACTTCGATTTGATCCGAGATTTGAAGCAAGCGATCTTCAGCGGGGGCTGCGGGTTCTGAACGGAGGGGGATTTGCAGGCCGGCGGAAAGTTCCCGCGCAATCCCGAGTGCAGAGAGGCAGTGGCCAAGATTCGGGGTGAGGGACAATTCAAAGATCGGATCCCAAAGCAGGTTTGCGAGATCCTGTCCTGTTTCTGTTTCTGGAGGCAATTCTAAAATCCCTTCGCCCTCTTCAGAGATCCGCAGCTCTTGGGCGGAGCAAAGCATTCCAGCGGATGCGACGCCGCGGATTTCGCCGAGCTCGATCCTTCGAAGCTTCCCATCGGAATCCGTTAAAACGGCCCCAGCTTTTGCGAAAGCGGTTTTGAGCCCTGGACGGCAATTGGGCGCTGCGCAAACGACAGTTGCGATCTCTTCTCCATCGTTGACGCGGGCGATTTGAAGTTTTTCGGCGTTTGGATGCCGGTGTGTTTCGACGATTTCCCCAACCACGACCTTGGCAAAAGGGGGTTTTTCGTTCAGGATTCCATCTACCTCGATGCCGAGCAAGGTGAGCGTTTCGCTGATCGTAGCGATCGGAAGATCGACTTGGATCCAAGATTTGATGAGAGAGAGGGGTAGTTTCATAAGCGCCAATTCGTTTAACGATTATTTAAACATAGGAGGCCTAAGGAGTTCAATAGAGTCTTCCAAAATTTCCCTAAAAAGATTATTTTTGGGTGGCTCCTACCCAAGGTGATCGATGGAAACAAACCAAATAAGCTGGGTCAAGAAATTCCGCATTCTGACCTCCGCCCTGATTTTTAGCGGTGCCTTGAACATCGGTCTTTTGGCCGCATTCGTTTTTTTTATGCTCCAAGAAAGGGAGGTCGCTCTGTCTGTCAACCGTCCCGCTTTTTCTCGAGGAAAACAGGAGACGACCAATGGCCAGCTCCTGAGGTCGATGGAAGCGCTTAGTTTTAGGGAGCTTGTAAGCTTTTTGACCAATAAGGATTTGGTTGAGGAGGGCTATTCAAAGCGGGATTTGGCAGTTGCGGCCCTCGTGGGCTTTCATCATTTCAACCTTGAAAAAGCTCTTTCAGATTCTCCTGCGCAAAGAAGGATATTTGAAACGGCCGACAATCAAAAAATTGAAATCTTCCCCGGTTTGACAGACGACCAATTCGAGGCGATCATTCGATATGCTTACCAGGAAAAATGGCCTCTTACGACAAAGGGTATTTTCTGTCTTTTGCAGAATTGGGATCCTTCAAACCGTGACGAGAGCTTGAGCCAAGCGTTTTTAGTAACTCCCGAGTTTTACGCCCTCCAGGCGCTGTTCCAAAAAACAGAGGCGCCGCAAGAGCCTTCTCTTCTTTTGAACTTGGTTTGCGAGGGGAATTGGGATCTTTTGGAGCGCTATGCGCGCGAACAGTCGCAAATGCTCGACTTATCTGTCGATAAGCGGCGGCGGCTTCTCTTAAGCTACCTTTCCCTTCAGTCTCCCACTGCAGCGCAACTGCTTCTCAAAACCGATTTTGTTTTCGCCCTGAAAAAATTAGAAGACAAGGGGATCCTCGATCTGATTTCTTTGTTGAAAGGAAAAACGGAGGAATCGGAGAGGTTTTGCGTAGAACTGCTTCGTTCTCCCCGCAGCGATGCGATTTGGCAGGCTTCAGCGATCCGCCTCTATTCTTACATAGGGGAATCTCTTTCAGCCCCTCTCGATCCAAAAGAGGCTCTCGCCCGTTTTTCTTCGGGACCTGTTCCTCAAGAAAAAGTTTTGTCCTCTGCCGCAGCAGCTCCTGTCGTTAATTCGGTCGTTCATTCGGTTGTTCATCCGGCGACCCTTTTTCACATAGTAAAAGAGGGAGACAGCCTTTGGAAAATCGCCCGCCAATACAAAGTTAAAGTGGATGAACTGGTCAGCGTAAACCAATTGGAAAAAGACCGCCTTCTTCCCGGGATGACGCTAAAGATTCCCTTTCAGGCCGCAGCTCAGGGCACCGGATCTGAACCGCCGCGATGAAACGGATGGCATTTAAGAAGGCGCCGCAAAGCAAGCCAGGATCCTTTGAGGGCCCCATGCTTTTCTACCGCCTCGCAGGCATACTCGGAGCAGGTGGGAAAAAATCTGCAGCAATGGCCGACAAAAGGACTGATCGCCGCCTGATAAAGGCGGATGAGAAATAGAAACACAGTTTTCACACCCTACATGGTAGAATAGAGAGATGAATAAAAAACACCCCTTTGAGCAATTTCTTGAGGGTTTTGTGCCTCAAGCGGCCCGTAAATCGAAGCAGCTAAACCAGGCTTACTGGATTTTAGAAACAACCGGTTCTTCCGATGCGGCTGATTTGAAGGCCGATCTCGATACGGAACTGAGGATTTTATTCAACGATCCAGAAATATATAAAAAACTTTTGGAATGGGAAAAAGACAGCTCCCTCGCCGATCCGCTTTTAAAACGCCAATTGAATGTCCTCATCCGCTCTTTCAAGCAAAATCAGATTCCCAAATCTCTCCTTGAAGAAACAGCCCGCAAAGAGGCCGACCTTTCCCAAAGCTATGCCACATTCCGTCCTGATTTAGATGGGAAAAAGATGTCGGAAAACGACATCCGCGAAATCCTCAAAAAAGAAAATGATCCTCAAAAAAGAAAAAAAGCATGGGAAGCTTCTAAGGAAAGCGGAAAAGTCCTCGCCCCTCAGATCCTAGCTTTGGTTCATTTGCGCAATGAAGCGGCCCGCTCTCTCGGCTACTCCGATTATTTTCAAATGCAGCTCGACCTGCAGGAGGTCGATTCAAAATGGCTATTGAAAACGCTTGAAGAGTTTGCTCAAAAGTCAGATGCCGCCTATGGATCAGCCTTGAAAGAAATTGAAGCGAATTTGGCAAAACGGTTCAAAGTCCCTTCCTCTGAATTAGGGCCTTGGGCCTGGAGCGAGCCGTTCGGACAGGAAGATCCTCTAGATTCCCGCGACCTGGACAAGTTGGTTGAAGGGGTCGATATTTCAAAGGCTAGCGTCGATTTTTATCGGGAAATGGGGGTCGACGTGTCTCCCATTTTGGCAAAAAGCGATATGTATGAGCGGCCCGGAAAAAACCAGCACGCTTTTTGCATGCATCTGGATCGAACGGGGGACGTCCGCACACTCAACAATGTCCAAGCGTCGATCAAATGGCTCGAAACGGTCCTTCATGAATTTGGACATGCCATTTACGAACTTGGATTCGATGAAAAACTTCCCTGGCTGCTTCGCGAGCCGCCCCACATGATTCCCACCGAAGCAATGGCCTTGATCGCAGGACGGCAAGCGTATCGCTACGATGCCCTCGCAAGATTGATTGGCCGGGCCCCGGAAAAAGAAGCTCTTCGGAAAAGGGCCCAAGAAAGCCTCCGCCGCAGGCAATTGATTTTCAGCCGGTGGGTTTTGGTAATGACCGCGTTTGAAAGCGAACTTTACCGGGATCCGTCCCAAAATCTCAATTCTCTTTGGTGGCATTGCGTTGAAAAATATCAAAAGATCCGCGCCCCGAAACACCGAGAGGGGAAATGGGATTGGGCAACGAAGTACCACATTGGCCTCGCGCCCGTCTATTATTTCAGCTATCTTTTGGGAGAAATGTTCGCCTCTTCCATCCAAGAATCGCTTGTCAAAGAGTGCGGCGCTGCGGCCCTTACGAGCGAAAAAGCGGGCCAGTTTCTCCAGAAAAAACTTTTTGCTCCCGGCAATCGGATGAGCTGGAGCGAACTTGTGAAGCACGTTACCGGACAGCCCCTCGCCGCCGACGCCTGGCTCAAAGAATTTTCTTAGAGAACATTGCGAACAGTATAAATTGAAAAATTTAATTCCGCCAAATTCTCGTGAGAAAAGAGCTGTCTTCGATTTTTTGCTTGTGAGGAAAGTCGCAGGGCGAATATATTTTACCCTTCTTTTCTATGCGAAAGTGGCGAAATTGGCAGACGCACTACCTTGAGGTGGTAGCGAGGTCACACTCATGGGGGTTCGAGTCCCCCCTTTCGCATTTCTAGCCGAAATGTCCCATGCACCGATAGCTCAACGGATAGAGCACTTGGCTTCGGACCAAGGGGTTAGGGGTTCGAATCCCTTTCGGTGCAATTCTCAGAGTAAAAGTCTATTTCCTTAAGAGAGACAGTCCATTTTTTTATTTTCCATCCTCTTTATCCGCTTATCCTGACCATCCTGTCCCTGGCTATATCAGAGGCTCTCTCCAAAACCATAATCTCATAGATTTTTCACGAGCGATGTAAAGTCAGTTCTTGATCCTTTCTTCGAAAAGCTGACCGATCTTTGCGACGGGTGCGGAAGAGATCTGTTCGAAGGAGGAAAATTTTCGGCCATAAGCGAGAAGGGTGATCGATTCCCATTCTTCAGAGCTGAATGAAATTCCAGGAAAGGGAGCGTGGGAAAGGCAGTAGCTTTGCCCTTCATGAAGATGGAGAGCGGGGGAGCTGCAAAGAGAGCATTTGTCTTCGAGGAAAAGGAGCCCTTCGTGGAGAAGCAGTTTCAGGCGGAAGCTGGCTGCGAGAGATGCGGGGTTGGGAAAAGAGCCTAGTTTTTTCAAATAGACGCAGAGAAGTTCGTAAAGGGCAGGGGCGCGCTTTCCCGGAAGTTGGGTTTTGAGCACGTCTTGCGCGATGCTTCCCGCTGCATTGAGTGAATCGTAAGTTTGCCTCAGTTCTAGCAAGCTCTCCAAGAGAGAGCCGTCTTTCAGGGGATAAATTTCTCTTTGTCCTTTTTTGTAGACCCACTCGGCAATGCAAAAAGGAGATGTGAATGCGGTCCAGGAAGGGTTTGCCGATTTTGCAATCAGCGAGACGAGCCCGTCTTCAGGGGTAAAAACCTTCAAGATTTTTTGCCGGCCTAAATAAGGAATTGCTTGGAGAAGGACGCCGGGGCTTTTATCTTCCATTCATCTTCCTGTTTAAAAATCGCTTGGCATGAGGGGGCATTCCTGATAAAATGACACCATACCGAGGGACTATGCCAAAAACGAACAAATTCGCGAACGAAGGTTATACCATCAACGTCGTCGGAAAGCACATCGAAATCACTGATGCCATCCGAAATTACGTCTGGGAGAAAATGTCCCGCGTTGAGCGCATCGCCGACCACATCATCGATGTTACAGTGACTTTGGATACCCAAAAACTGGAAAAATCTTGTTCGATTTTAATGAATTTTATCCATTTCCACATCAAAGTCCAATCGAGTACCGACAACCTTTACGCCGCGATCGATCTCTCTATAGATAAACTGATTAAGTTGATCAAGAGATTCAAAACAAAGCTCCAATCCTACAGAAACAAAGATGTCAGTACGGTCGATATCCACGTCAACGTGATCCAGGCGTTAAAAGACGACCTGAAAGCGATCAATGACGAGATTGAAGCGGAGACCGCGCGGATCGAAGAAGAACGGTATCAACTGCATCAAGTGGTCGCTAAAGAAACTATGCCTATGAAGACGCTGACTCAGGACGAGGCGATCATGAAAATGGAGATCACCTATGATCCATTTTTAATCTTCCGTTCGGAAGAGGATCAAAAAATCAAAGTGATTTATCGCCGCGAGGACGGCAATTACGGCCTCGTCCAAGTACAATAAGCAAATTCAGTGTTTGATTCGGAACCAATCTGTTGCCGCCACCCCGGAAGAGTTTGTCCGTCAAAAACTCATTTATAAAATGATTTCCGAATTGGGATTTCCTAAAAGTTTGATCGCCGTAGAAAAAGGAATTCCTCCTCTCAAAAGAAGAATTGACCTCCTCTGTTACGCCTCTTTAAAAGGAGATCTGGTCCCTCTTCTGATTGTAGAATGCAAAGCTCATTTTTTAAATGAGGCCGCCGAAAGGCAGCTTCTCGGATACAATAGATCGATCGAAGCCCCCTTCTTGTGTCTTGCCGCCGGAGAGGGAGTTAAAACTTTTTGGCGGCAAGCGAGTGGAATCGCTTCGGTTCCTTTTTTGCCAACTTACACAGAGCTTCTTCAGAAGATCCCATGCTCTTGACTGCCTTAGAAAAACACATCCCTTCCGCCCGTCTCTTGCTGAAAGAAACGGCCTCTTCCGAAGAAGAAAAACTCTCCTGGAAAGAAGTTTCCTTCGATTCGTGCGAATTTCTCTGTGTATATGGAGTCAGCGCTCAAGGGTATGAACAGGTTCGGCCTTGGCTAGATGAGGAACCAGTCCGCCGTCTCGTTTTTATTGAAGACAAAGTCTCTTGCTTAGCCGCTCTTTTGAAAGAGGAAGACGCTCCTCTTTTGCTGAATGACCGAAGAGTGAAAATCCATTTCCTGGAAACCCCTCTTCAGATTGAGCCTGCGGCGAAAAAAACGGCGTGGGAAGCTGTTTTTCGAAAGTTTCTTTTCGTTGATTTGCGAGAGACGAAAAATTCGGTCCAGTTTGGCCAGGTTTTGGAAGCGGCCCATCTTGCCGCGGGGCTCCTCCTATCCGACGCTTCCGATTGGCAGGTTTCAGCTCTAAAAAACGGCAGAAAAAACAACCGGCCCTTCAGAGATGGGTTCGCATTGAAAGAGAAGTTTAAAGGCATTCCCGCTGTGATTGTCGGAGCAGGGCCTTCCCTCAGAAAAAATGGACATCTCCTCCGTTTGCTGGAAAATAAAGCCTTGATTTTTGCAGGAGGGGCCGCTTTAAACAGCTTAAGAATAGAACCCCATTTCGCAGCTTCAATCGACAAAGAGGCCCCTTGCCGGCAATTTAAAACCTATCCTTTTGCCGAAACCCCCTTTTTGTATCAAAACCGGATGAATCCGGAAAATAGCGCCCTGATCCATGGAGAGGCGCTCTTGTTTCCAGATAGCAGCTCAGAGGCGATCAACTGGATCTTCGATCTTCCCAATGCGTTTGATGGAGGCTGGACAGTGGGGAATTTTCTCACAGCCGCGGCGCTTCATTTGGGATGCAATCCGATTGTTTTCATCGGGATGGATTTTTGCTACCAAGAAGGCGATAAGTACGCCTGCATTGATGCGCCGATTCCCGAAGGATTGATTTCAGTCCAAAGCAAGAATGGATCCTCCGTTTGGACCCAGCGCGATTGGGCAATGGCTGTTCGGTGGATGGAGGAATTGGCCCGCTCAAATCCGGAGGTTCAATTCATCGATGCGACGGAAGGAGAGCTTGGATTTAAAGAACCTATTATTTCCTCTCTTTTTTCAGATGCGATTGAGAAATTTGTCTCTCTGCCGAAAGATTTGCGAGGATGCGTACATGCGGCAATTCAAGCCCTTCCTGTCCATTCGACGTGCGGCAGATGGAGGGAATGGGAAGAAAGCTTGCGCCGGGCAGAAAACCTGCTTGCAAAATTTCAGATCGACTCTCTTTACGAAGAGGTTTCCTACCAGAAACTTCTCGCCCCCTTATGGAGTGTGTGGAGGCCTGTCTTCGAGAGGGAACTCGATTTAGACCTTCAGCCTTTTTCGAGAGAAGAAAAACTAAAGTTTCATCAAATTCTTTTCTTTCAACAAGTCGTACAGGAACATCTTTATGGATAAGCAAACGACCCTTTCCGAGAGCACTTTTTTAAATGGGGAAAGAGAGGGACTCATGACTCAGTTCTATTTGAACGGGGCTCTCTATTCTTTGCAGCGGTTTAAAGGAGGGAAAAAAGAGGGGAGGCAAGAGTTTTTTTATGAAGACGGGACGATCAAAACGGTCGAACAGTACCAGTTGGGCCTTTTGGATGGGGAAGCTCTTCTCTACTGGCCCAACGGGGCTTTGAAAAGAAAATGCTTTTTTTCTAAGGGAGTCCGCCAAGGAATCGATCAGATGTGGAATGAAGGGGGGCGGCTCGTAGACGAAGGGAGTTATGAGGCGGGACATCCTGTTGGAAGTCACCGTCGCTGGAACGGCTTAGGGCAATTGATTGAAGAGATTGAATATCTTGAGAGGGGTCGGTTTAATCTCCGTGTTTGGGACGAGTTAGGGGAGCTTCGGGTTGAATCGATTTGGACCGATGCAGAAAATTACAGAGAAAAAGTTTGGGACCGTTTTCAGAAATGTTGGATCGAAAAAAAAGGGCGCTGGGATGGAAAACGACTTGTCTATCTCTAATTCTCTTTTCATGGAGAGGTTTCCTCAGCTTGGCCTTTTTTCCTCGTCGTGGATTCCGAAAGAGCCGATTGACGAAACGATTGATGCGTCTGGGCCCAAATTGGACTTAAGCAAAGCGAAGGCCCTTTATTTTTACGGCCTTGGAACAGGCTCCATCTACGCGCAAGTGAAAGCATGGCTGAAACAAAAAAAAGAGAGGGAGTTGATTTTTCTCGAGGAAGAAACGGGGATCATCGCCTCATTTTTGACCCGTCCCGAATCGTTGGAGATCCTGTCTGACCCGCAGGTGCACTTCGCTCTCCTGTCTAGAGGGAAAGCTCTCGATGCCGATTTAGAAGCGCTGGCTGCACGGCTTCCCGAGCGGAGAATCGAGATTGCCGCATTGCCCTCTTATCGGGGACGTCGTTTTCAAAACATCCGTTTAAAATTGTTTCGGAAAACTACCCTTGCCTATGCCTTGCATCTCGACCGGCTGCACGGTTACCAGGCCTTTGAAAATTTCTCCAAAAACATCTCCCAGCTTCCCCGCTCTTTCTATGCGAACGGACTCAAAGACGCCTTTAAAAATGTCCCCGCTATCCTTTGCGGGGCAGGACCTTCTTTGCAACAATCCATCGACGTCTTGCGCACTTTAGAAAACCGGGCTTTGATGATCGCCGGAGGATCTACTCTCGCTGCCTTAAGCTCGCAGGGGATTTCTCCTCATTTTGGCATGGCAATCGATCCGAATCTCGAAGAATACCGGCGCCTTAAAAATAGCTTTGCATTTGAGGTGCCTCTTCTCTATTCGACCCGCGTTTTCCCCGCCATTTTCCAAACCTGCAACGGCCCGTTCGGCTACATGCGGAGCGGCATCGGCGGCGTCCCTGAATTATGGATGGAAGAGGAACTCGGTCTTTTGGATCCGCTTCTCGGCGATTTTCTCTCGCCAGAGGCGATCTCGGTCACTGCGATCTGTTTAGCCTGGGCTCAATTTCTTGGATGCAATCCGATCCTCTTCAATGGCGTCGATCTCGCTTATACAGGTAAAAAACGGTATGCATCCGGAGTGGGTGAAGACTCTGACGTCTTTTTTTCCGAAATCGAAGCGGAAAAATCGGCGTCTGACCGAATCCTCAAGAAAAAAGACATAAAAGGGAAACCCATTCTCACTGCAGTCCGTTGGGTCATGGAAGCGGCAAGTCTTTCCCATTTTGCGAAAAACCATCCTGAAACTCAGTTTTTCAATACGACGGAAGGAGGCATCGGCCTGCCAGGGATCGATTCAATGCCTCTTCCTGAAGCGGTCTCCCGATTTCTTCAAAAAAAATACGATCTCCGCTCCAGGGTCCATGAGGCCATTTCCCATTCGCCGATGCCTCCAAACGCCAAAGAAAAAATCTCTGAAAAGATGGCTGAACTGAAAGAGAGTCTTGACCGCGCCATTGGACATCTTGAGATATTGGCCGGCAAGAAAAAAGGCTCCGACGTTTTAGCCGAGATGGAGCTGCGGGAAGAAATCTCTTATCTCTATCTCTTCTACGATCTCGATTTTGTATTCGACCAGGCTTTAAACCGCTCTTTTCGCTCCTGGATTCCCAACGAGTCTCCGGAAGAACAGGAAAAGAGGAAAGCTTTTCGCGCCCGTGAAAAATGGAAGCAGTGGCTCGCTTTAGCAGTCCACTACAAAAAATTAGGGAGCGTACCGTAAGGGTTGTTTTGAATCGAAAATCGGCTCAAAAGAACCTAAAAATCGACTGAACCTTATTTTGTAAACACCCTCTTACCTGAAGTTTAAGAAAACAGAAAAACGCTCGGGATGCCCCAAGCCTATTTTTTTTTGATCGGCGCGGAGACGCCGCGAAACGCAGCGAGGGAGATTGGCGCGGAGAACGCGGAGGTTTTTCGCGGCGAAAAAACAGAAGGATGGGAAGATTTTCCGCTGTCTTTCTCCGCGCTGATCAAAAAAAATAAGACCGAGATTGCACAAGGTTTAAAATATTGCGGTTAACATACAGTAGGCTTCCTAACTTTCCTCTCCTGAAACCATCCCGTATTCATGGAGTTTATTCCGAAGCGTGCGAACGCTGATGCCGAGCATTGCGGCGGTCTTTGTTCGGTTTTGGTGCTGCGCTTGGAGAGTTTCCAAGATCAGCCGTTTTTCCAGTTCATGCAGGGTGATCCCCACCGGCAATGAAGGAATTTGGGGAGGGGGGGGGAGTTTTTCTTGGATTGAGCCTAAAGAAGAGTCGAGATAGAGATGCTCGCTGTCGATCACAGGATCGAAATCGAGAACAACAGTCCGTTCGATGATATTTCCCAATTCTCGGATGTTTCCAGGCCAGGAGTAGTCGAGAAGTTTTTGAATCGCGCGCTGCGTGAACTGTTTTTTCGGCTTGTGGTTTTCCTTGCAAAACCGATCGAGAAAATGGACGGCTAGAGGCAAAATATCTTCCTTGCGTTCCCGAAGAGGGGGAATTTGGATTGGAACAACATTGAGGCGGTAAAAAAGATCCTCCCGGAAAATTTTGGTTTCGATGGCCTCTTGCATGTTCCGGTTCGAAGTGGCTAAAAACCGGAGATTCACTTTGATAGAACGAGTCCCGCCTACTCTTTCGAATTCTTGTTCTTGGATTGCTCGGAGCAATTTAGGCTGGAGAAGAAGCGGGATTTCTGTGACCTCGTCCAAGAGGAGAGTTCCTTTATCTGCCAGCTCGAAGCGGCCGATTTTTCGGGTATGCGCGCCTGTAAATGAGCCCCGTTCGTGACCAAAAAACTCTGACTCGAGAAGCGTTTCAGCCATTGCTGCGCAATTGACTTTGATGAAAGGATGTTGAGCGCGGGAAGAAAGGCGGTGGACCGCTCCTGCAATCACCTCTTTCCCAGTTCCCGACTCTCCCGTGATGAAAAGGCTCGCTTGGCTTTTGGCCACTTTTTCCAAGTCCTTTAAAATCTTTTGCATGGACCGACTGTTTGAAACGAGATAGACCGGAGAAGAGGAAGCTTCTTCTTGATAAAACCGGTTTTCTTTCAGCAGCCTTAAGTGTTCTTCTGCCTTTTCCAAAAGGCTTTCAAGAGATTCTGGAGAAAAAGGTTTGATGAGGAAATTGAACGCCCCCAGTTTCATCGCTTCGACCGCCGATTCGACCGTCCCATAAGCGGTAGCTAAAATCACGAGGGGACTGCTAGGAAGGGAGCGCGCCGTTTTAAGAACATCGAGGCCTGTTTTTAAAGGCATTTTTAGGTCGCTGATGACAAGATCGAAGGGTTCCTCTTGAAGTTTTCGAATCGCCTCAGCCCCGTTTTGGACAGTCGCGACTTCTTTCCCGAGCCTTCGAAGGGTTTCTGCGATGAAGCCCAGCATGAGAGGTTCGTCGTCTGCCACGAGAATTTTTTCAATCATCGATTACCTCTTTAAAGGAAGGGATAGGGTAAACATGGTGCCTTTTCCCGGCTGCGAGCGGACCTCGATCGAACCGAAGTGCGCCTGGATAATTTTTTGCGTTTCCGCAAGACCAAGACCATTCCCTTTTTGTTTTGTCGTAAAAAAAGGAGAGAATAAATATTTCTGCTGCTCTTCATCCATTCCGGTTCCCGTATCGGAAATCACGATTTGACAGGTACCTTCCCGTTTCAGCAAAGACAAAGTAAGCAAGCCCCCTAAAGGCATTGCCTGGAACGCATTGAAAAGGAGATTTAAAAGGGCCGATTTCAAAGCTTCCGGATCGAAAGGGGCGAGGAGCGGCGCATCGGGAATATGCATTTCGAATTTCACATTTTCCGGAAAAGCAGGATCGACTTTGATGAATTTTCCGATCTTTTTTAAATAAGCGCCGATTTCTGCTGTTTGCAGTTGGATTTGGACCGGTTTTGCATACTGGAGCACCGTTGTGACGACCTTTTCCAGGGACCTCGTTCCCTCTACTATGGACCCTGCCATTTCTTGCAGATGTTTGCTCTCTTGAAGATCTCGATAGAGCAGTGATGCGTAGCCCCGGATGCCGCCTAAAGGGTTGCGGATTTCATGGGCGATGGTAGCCGCCATCTCTCCTAGATCTTTCATTCGGTCGTTCCGGTTGGCAATTGCTTGAAGCTTTTGTTTCTCGCTGATGTCTCTCGCAACGACAATTAAACCCTGATACAGTTTCGGCCCATCGAAGACAAAAGAAGTAGAGATTTCAACCTCTTTATTTTCAGCCGGATACGTTTTATAGATCAAGGGATGAGGAATGCCGAATTTTAAAGACTCCCTCATAGAAAACCCAAAATAATCATCGGGAAAGTGTTCCCAATACTTCTTGAATAAAACGGTCTCTGGTTTGATTTTCAGCAATTTATGAGCAGATTCATTCACGATTGTCACCGTCCCTTCGAGATCGATGAAGACGATTGCATCGGAGATGTTTTTCAAAATGTTGTTCAAGTAACGGGTCAGCCGGTTCAATTCTCCGATTTTTGTCCCAAGTTCTTGGTTGACAGTCTGAAAACGCTCTTGTAACTTGGTGTAAGCGTTTTTTAACCGTTGAGCCTCTTCTGTAAAAAAAACGAAGGCTTTAGATAAATGGTGGATCCCTTCTTGAACGCTTTGGCTCTTTAAAGCCAGGTCCGCCGATTGCTGAAGCTGCTGGAGAATGTGATCGGACATGTTTTCTTCCCAAAATCGGACTATAAGGAAAACCGCATTATTGTTGATCTTCTTCTCTTTCGGGTGCTCTGGCATGGAGCAATCTGAAAGAGAAAAGCTGCGCCGCCGCAACTGCAAAGGGGAGTATATCTATCGGGGCAAGGACGATTTTTTCTACCCCATCGCAGCCCCCGCCCATACTCCCCGTTCTTCCTATCCTTGGGAATCGGAGTCCAACCTCCCTCGGATTACAAAAGAGTTCTTCCGTTGCAAAGGCAACCCTCTTAACCCTCCTCTCATCGACACTTCCGACCCGGAAAAGCCCACCCCTTGCCTCGATTGCGAAGGAGGCTCCCGGCACGGTCTCCCCATCCTTCAAAATAAGGAAAACGTCTATCCCGTCCTCATCGACCTCCTCAACTACATTCAAAAAAAGACCGGCAAGCGAGTGATTGTAACCTGCGGCCACCGCTGTCCTGCCCACAATACCTACGCCGACCCGAGCAAAGAAAACCGCACCTCCAAACACCAGATTGGTGCGGAGGTCGATTTCTATGTCCAAGGCATGGAAGATCGCCCCCAGGAGATCGCCGGCCTCCTTATGCAATACTACCAGGAAACCCCCGCTTATAAAGGCGATAGGGAATTCCTCGAGTTTAAACGGTACGACAAACCCGACGCCCCCGCTATTCAACCTTGGTTAAACAAGGAAATTTTCATCAAAATCCTCCAAAAGCACGAAGGGCGGGATTCTGACAACCGCCATCCCCACCCCTACATTTCCCTCCAAGTCCGCTATGACCGCACCTCCAAAGACCGGGTTCAATACGACTGGACCCGAGCCAATAAAAACTACCCCCGCAGCTAATCATTTCCTACGGCAACCGAATTTCCCTTCCGGGAAAATCTAAGGATCTCTATGATAGACGTCTATCATTGTGCCGGTGTGGCGAAATTGGTAGACGCGGTAGACTCAAAATCTACTCCTAGCAATAGGGTGCTGGTTCGAGTCCGGTCACCGGCAAAAAAAATAAAAAGGGGAGGCCAGAGCCTCCCCTTTTTTTTGCCGGTGAAAAAAAGCCACTAAATGTGGCTTTTTTAAGACTCGAAGTGAGGATGACCGGCGTCTCGACGGCAGCCGAACCGGCGGGAAGCCCGGAGTCCGGTCACCGGCAATCAATCGTACGAATAGCGCCGTTCTTGATCCCCATAAGGGTTAAGAACGGTTCTTTTACCTCGAGAATCAGGTTTTTCTGATCGTCCATTTTCAAGTTCTGAAATACCAAATTTAAAATTTGACGCTTTTCAGCCACTTCAGAACTCAAGAAGATTTCCCTGGAGCGGGCTGCCAAGTTCATGACCGTATTGGCCGTGATATAAAAGTTCTCATCAGCGGTTTGGTGGCGCCCCATCTCTTCCAAGATTTCAGCCTGACGGGCTTTATAGGTACGTATCTTGTCGAGGTACATGGTTTCATCGATTAGCCCATCTAGCTTATCGTCATACATCTGGCTCAGCCGTTTTTGGATGCGCTCTTGCTCTCTTCGCAGGTTGTCCATGCATTCTTTATGAAATCGGTTCTCTGAATCGTGGATCTCTTTCAAATAGCCTGTCACCTCATCGATTTGCGCTTGACTCAGAGCAATTTGATCAAAATAAGCGGCCAAAGTATCGAGTAGCGATCGAAGTGTTTTTCAGGAGCGTTTTTATCCTACCTACTGTGACATTCACGATCTAAATCTTAAAGGAATGAAAGGGACAATTAAAGAACAGTTTATATCTGTTTTGGAAAAGGCTTCTCCAAGGAATCAAGCCAAAATAATCCGCGGCGTTTTCAAGTTTTGGACTGCTGATTTTCATAAGGGAATGAAAGATAAAAGGGAAAAGATACAACGTGAATATTTACCCAAAATAGAGGCTCTGGAAAACACGCCTTTCCCAGATATGGAGCCTTTGACTGATGCTACCTCTGTCACAAAGATGATTGAAGGGGCAAGGCTTCTGATCAAAGAGCAGGGAGCCCCTTTTGCTTTTGACAAAGTGCATACGGCTTTGCATGGATATTTGGAAAAATGCTGCAAAGATACAGACCTTTCTCTCAAAGGAGATGAAGAGGTTGTTGCTATTTTTAAACTTCTCCAGGAAAAGCACCCCTCTTTTTCTAAAAAAGGCAAAGACCAGGATGAGATAAAGAAAATTCTTAGAGCTTGCGGCGTGATTCTTGATGCTACAAATACGCTACGAAACCATTGGAGTCCTGCTCACCCGAATCCCTTAATGGATGAAGTCGATGCATCCTTTGGCATAGGGATTGCTTTAGAAGTCATGAAATTTATTGCAGCATTGGTCAAGCTCTAGTCCGAGCTGAAGAATATAGGAATTTGAAAAAAATATTGATCTTCAAAAACGTATCAAATACTTTAAAGCTTCGCACTATTATTTGGGGAGTCTCGTGTTTCGGTCTCAGCAGCATTATCGTACCTTTTTGACAGTATTGATGACTTATACTTTGGATTTAGTCGGGTTTTCAATTGTCTTTCCTGTTTTAGCCCCCCTACTTCTGAATCCTAATCTGCATTTTTTTCCTTCAGATTCGATAGAAACAACAAGGACTACAGTTTTAGGCCTTCTTTTTGCGGTGTTTGGCTTTGCCCAATTTTTTGGCTCTCCGATTGCTGGAGCACTAGCCGATCATTGGGGTCGATATAAAGTATTTCTTGGGAGTATTGCTCTGAGTGTCTTTGGTTATTGCATTATGGCGATGAGCATTTATACGAATAGCCTTGTTTGGCTATTCGTCGGTCGCATCATCACGGGTCTCTGCTCTGGTAATTTTTCTTTAGCCCAATCTGCAACGGCAGATCTTACCGATGAGCAGCATCGCAGTAAAGCTTTTGGAACCCTATTGAGCGTTGGTGGATTAGGGTTTGTTGTAGGTCCGTGGATTGGTGGCAAACTTGCCAATCCAGATTGGTTGTCTGGATCAGGAGCTTTTATTTTTGCAGCCATTGCAGCTCTGATTAATCTATTAGTTGTGTTTTTTTTCTATGTGGATACTTGGAAGCGAAAAGCACATCAGGAAAACAATACTTTTTTTAACACGTTCAAAGATCTCCGACTTGTTTTTCATCTCAAAGCTTTACGCATTATTTTGACCGCCTATCTGCTTTTCTCAATTGGGTGGGCATTTTTTCTTATTTTTTCGCCGACGTTTTTAGTGCAGAAGTTTGCACTCGGGCCCGATAAAATTGGGGATATTTATGCATATATGGCTGTGATTTGGTTTTTTGTAGCGATGTTCCTAAATAAGGAATTAGTGGGGAAATTTTCTTTACGCAGCTTAATTTTAGCTGGAGCTTTGATTGCATCAATTGGAGTTGCTCTATTCGTATGGCCTACGGAATTATGGCTTTATTGGCTAGTGATCCCTATTGCACTGACAGGGGGAGCTTTAGCATGGGTAAACTTGGGCTCGATTTTATCATTAAAGGCTTCTGAAGATATGCAAGGAAGAGCTTTAGGCGCAGGAGGATCAATGTGGTCAATAGGTCAAATCTTGGCTCCAATCGCAGCAGGTCCTCTTGCAGGCTGGAATATCTATTATCCACTTTTAATAGGGTCTATAGTTCTCTTGAGTGCTTTTGTATATTTTATCATCTTTTATCGAGGGAAAACTGCGCATTAAATTTTTGCCCATCCGTCCTCAATCAGCCTATCTTTTTATGATTTAGGAAGCTTGCCCGATTGTACCATCAATTTTTTCTCTTCAGATTTGACAAGACGCTCAAGTTTTTTGAGATCCTCTTCGGGAGGAAGGTTTTCTGGTTTGATACCACGTTGTCCAAGCATATCTCGAACGCTTTGGTTATTTTGAATGTGCTCATCTGTTATGGCTGTTTCACCATGTAGATCATCTTGGGATACGTTGTGATTGGTCATTTCTGTCGCTAAGTTTTTAGCGGCAATCGTCAAAGTAGGCAGAAAGTCGGCTAATGGACGGCTTTGCGTGATCCCATATTTGTTCTTCATTGTCTGCGTGCAGTGCCCTCCAAAAAGGGCATGATCGCCTTTAGAACGAATTCGTCCAAAACCAGGTTCATCTACACCTCTCTCATAGATGTTTTGGGAAAGAGTTTTTTCGGATTCTCTCAGCTTTTCCCGAGCTTCTAATCGGGCTTGCAACAGCATCCGACTTTCTATCAATTCTTGTTTGCGTGTCTGAATAGCAAAATAGCTTTGAGCAAAAGCAATAGGTTCTTTGCGGGGATCGCCGTTTTGGGCAATTAGATAACAGGCGTATCGAGTCAGCATAAAGTCTTCAATAGCTCGTTCAGCTCCCTTGCCGAGGCTGATCATTTTCCTGACGCCACGAAAATGATCGTTAGGATCGCAACCTGTTGTTTTACAAGATTCTATGGCGCGCATAATCGTGGTAAGAAAGTTTTCCCATTTTACGTAGCCCAATGGTTCTTGCAAGTCTCTGGCAAACCAGAATTCGATTTCCTCTTCAGGGAGTGTTTGAGCTAGACTGTCAAAGTGGCTTTGTAGTTTTTTAATGACCTCTCTGTTGGACATCGGAGGAACTCCTTAGAATCATTTTTTTGAAAAAATGGTAACTGAAAGAGAGAAACTTCTCCAGTCAAAGGTTTTGAAGTTATCCAACCGCCCTCAAAGAATTCTCAAAAACCTGCAATTTTTCCTTGAGTTTAGCCCAGTCAAAAGTTCTGATTACGTCCGATTGCCTGCAAAAAAATAAAAAGGGGAGGCCAGAGCCTCCCCTTTTTTTTGCCGGTGAAAAAAAGCCAACGATTTAGCGTTTTTAGGCTGCGGAAACGAGAAAAGTATCCGGGGGATGTTTTTCTCGCGGAGCAGATGAACGAAAGCGAACTGGCCTGGAAGGCGAAGTGAGGAAGACAGGAGTCTAGACAGCAGCAGAACCGGCGGGAAGCCCGGAGTCCGGACTCGAAGTAAGGATCTCAATATGGATTTTCCTAGATTTTGCTCTCGCCCGCTCTCGAAGTTGTAAAAAACAGCTCATAGAGATAAGATCAAGACATGATCCCGCATGGTAACTGAAGGGTTTCCGTGTGAACACCACAGGCTGATACCTGTGGTTTTTTTACTCGAGACCGAATGAACTGCGACCGAGTCATCGTTTTTATCCCGATCGAGTTGAAATTTTTGATTCCCATGTTGAGCCGCTTAAACTGAATCGTCAGTTTCTTTCAGACCACTATGTGACTATAGCTAATGTGCGGACTATACCTAAGTGAGTTAAAAAATTTCCTTTTAGATGGGATTGAAAGCTGTCAAAAATCGACTGAAACTTTTTATTCGGATAGGTTCAGCGATTAGAAAAAGAAATTGCTAATTTTTTTTGTGGTGTTAGAATCTCAATAACGCACTGATTCCTAAAAAACGACTTGGAAAGGAAGTTTTTTTCTAAAATAAAACCCTCTAAACAGGAAGTGGATATGACGAAAGAAATAGTCAAGCACCGGAAAGACGAAAAGAAAAAGCCCACGCTGACGCCTAAAGAAAAAAAAGCCAAAAAACAAGAGAAGAAACAGGGCAAAAAAAACACTCCTTAATGAGTACGAATGAGCCGGAGGGCAATGCTCCGGCTCTCTATTAAATTCTTTATTCCTCTCTTCTGTAAAATATTTCTTGTATTAAAAAAGTTTATTATATTCTAAATTAGTTTAATTGACTTTCGTTGTTTTGTTTGTTATAATTTTCTGATCTTTATATGTAATTAGGGGATTAATATGTCTTTAAATTTATCTGAATTAAGTGAGCGTGAAAAAATTGCCCTTGGCGAGTATAAATTCGCAGATGTGGGTCAGAACCATAAAACAAATAAATTTTTATTGGGTGTTCAGGCTATTAAGGAAGCAGGCGGCCGAGTAGAAATCGTTGCGATTGACAAAGAATTGGCAACTTTATGGAATCTAATCAAGAGTTGGTTCAATTGTGGCGATTTGGCTGGCATTTCCCTTTCCTTGAAATCGATTAAACTAGTTTTGCTAAAGCGAGACTTCAGCGAAGAGACGGATACAAGGATCACAGAAACCATTTGGGCGATTTCAGACAGATTGGTTCTAAAGAAGGATAATGCTCTTCAGCAAGTGCTTGATGAAGAAGATGAAATGCCTAATATTGTCCCCGAAAAAAATGTTTTTTTCTACTAAGGCGCTTCGTTTCATTAGTTAAGTTTCCCATAAATTTCAGGGCCGTTATTCCAACGGCCTTTTTTCTTTTTTTTGAGCTTGTGTTAGATTTTTTCTAAAACACGACTGTCTCTTATGCAGCGCGTTGTTTGGAAAGGAGAACGCATGGATGCTAAGATGGATTTGGCTGGACACAGAGAAGAATTGAAGCCTTTTTCAGCCTTGTCCAAGTCATTTGCTGAAGGTGCGATTTACGAGCACTATAAAGGAAAACGATACAAAATTCTGGCCGTCAGTCGGCACTCTGAGAGTTTGGATGAATGCGTTGTTTATCAGGCCCAATACGGCAATCGGGATGTTTGGGTAAGGCCCGTCGCAATGTTTTCTGAGACTATTGAAATTGAGGGTCGTGTCGTTCCTCGATTTAAGCGAGTTGAGTAGAAGAGAAAAAGAATGGTATCCTTCCTGGTTTTTAAGAGACTGTTAACGGATTCAGTTTCAGTCGATTTTTAGGTTCTTTTGAGAATTTTGAATCGAAAATCGGCCAAAATAATCCAAAAACTCGACGAAATCTGAATCCGTTAACAGTCTCTAAGGAGCCATGCGATGCGGATCTTTCTTTTTTCGGTCTTTCTTTTTCCGGTATTTTTGTTTGCGGGGTGGGCTGAGCGGGCGTTAGACGAGATGACGCTTGAGGAGAAAATCGGCCAGCTTTTTATGGCTCCGGCCTGTCCCAAAAGGAGGGAGGACCATTGGAAAGATTGGATGCGGCTGATGCAGGAGTTCCATGTGGGGAACTCCATCGTCAAGCAGGGCGATCCGGAGGCCCAAGTGGAATTTTTGAACCGGCTGCAGAAAGCATCGAAAATTCCTTTGCTGATTTCGGGAGATACCGAATGGGGTCTTGCGATGAGGATGAAGGGGACGATGGCATTCCCAAAGCAAATGACGCTCGGCGCGGTGAGCGATTTGGGATTGATCTATGAGATGGGAAAAGAAATTGGACGGCAGGCGGGGTTGGTTGGAATCCATGTTTGTTTGGCTCCGGTCGCCGACGTAAACAACAATTCGGAAAACCCAATCATCCACATGCGCTCTTTTGGGGAAAATCCCGAGGAGGTCGCAAAACGGGTGAGCGCTTATGCAAAGGGGCTTGAGGCCGCAGGCATAATCGCTTGCGCAAAACACTTTCCGGGGCATGGCGACACCTCGATCGACTCTCATAAAGACTTGCCCTGCCTTCCCTTTAAAAGGGAACGGTTAGAGAAAATCGAATGGGTTCCTTTTAGACAATTAGTTGCCGACGGGATCGGATCGATCATGAGCGCGCACCTTTTGGTCTTTTGTCTCGATCCGAATCTCCCCCTGTCTTTATCGCCCCGTTTGCAAGAAATGATCCGTGTAGAAATGGGATTCAAAGGGCTAATCATCAGCGATGGGCTGAATATGAGAGCCCTTTCCGACCGATTTTCTCCAGAAGAGATCGCAGTGCGGGCAAGACGGGCGGGCACCGACTTGCTTTTGTATGGCGATCACCTAGACCCGAACGTCGATCAGCTTTTAAAAGACCACATTCCTAGAGCCTGTAAAGCTCTCAAAAGAGCTTACGAATCGGGAGATCTTAAAATGAACGATTTGGATGAAAGCGTGCTGCGGATTTTACAGGCTAAAGAAAAACTTGGTTTGCATGAGTCGCGTTTTATAGAAGCAGGGGAGATGGTTACCGAGGAGGCGATTCAATTGAAGCGGCGGCTTTTTCAAGAGGCGGTAACGCAAGTGGGCGAGTTGCCTGGACTTAATACAAGAGCAGCCTATTTAAGTTTTGGGGACGGCGATGTGCTAAGCGATGAATTCGCGGTCGCTTTTGAGGCGCCGATGCAATTGGATCTTGAACATAAAAAAGCTTTGCTTGAAGAGTTAAGACCTTTCGATCAGGTCATTGTCGCTTTGCACCAAGCAGATTTGAAGGTGAAAGGTTACGGCCTTTCCGATGCGGCATTAGAGCTCATTGACGAGCTGTCCGATCGATCGATCTTCTGTCATTTTGCGACACCCTATGCGCTTCTTTCTCATAAATCCTTGTTAGTTGGTTATGAAAACGACCCAATGGCGCAAAGAGCGGTCTTCGATGTTTTGAGAGGCAAAGAAAAACCGAGAGGACGTCTCCCTGTGTCAAAAAAATCCCCCGGTTAGAACAACCGAGGGACATGGACAATGTGGTTCTATTTCTTTTTTTTTGCTCGATTAGGTTCTGATTCTTTAGGATCTTCAGTTTTGTTAGAATTGCTTTTCGATTCGGTTTCATCTGGACGATCGGGATTGTTGCCTTTAGCAGAGAGGTTATCGGTAGGCTCTGATTCTTTCGGATCTTCAGTTTCGCTAGAGATGTCCGGAGTGCGTCCTAATAGATAATTAAATGCTCCAATAAACACATTCTTGTCGGCATCATAAAGAGATTGACATGCAGTACGCGCTCGGGGAAGTCGGTCATTTATCTGATTGCACAAGGTTGCGAATTGCGGCTCTAATTTTGATAAACTTTCCCAAGATTTAGAGAGCTGCGTATCCTTTGGCTTGATGTGAATCAATTTTTTTAATTCCTCGTGCTTTTCTATAGAGTTTGTCTTCCAAGTTTCCAGATCTTTTATAACTTGCTCTGCCGTAGCCCTGTATTTGTCTTTTTCTCCCTTGTGAGGATGTGAAATCCGCCATCTTTGAAGTTCCACTTCCCACTTGCGTTTGTGTGTATCGCATGAATACAGTTGTTCTTCAGCTTTTCTTAAAAAAGAAGAAAAATTGGCTTCCGATTTTTCTACGTTAAGGTAGCTTGTCATAAACATCTCCTCTAAAGGGTTTTTCTCTTTGAGCTGAATTTTTTATCAGATGGTAGGAAATGTTTAAAGAGAAATTTACAATAACTAAATAATCTGGCGGGTTTTCATACCGGTTGAGGGGAAGGGGTCAAGCCTAAGAGGCGGCGGGCTTCCCGTGTGATGCGGTAGGAATTAGGGTCGGAAAGTTTTTGAAATGCTTGGGCGGCTTCAGGAAGGCGGTAATTGAGCTGGCGGCAGATCAATTGCAAGACGCGGAAATCTTTTTCTAGCTTTCCCCAAATTTCTTTCTGTTTTTTGTCGATCCTGAAGGGTTTGGATTTAAGGAATTGAGTTGTTTTATCGCAGAACTTTCGAATTTCGTTTTGATATGCCTTTAACGATTCATATTCCTGGATCTCATGTTGAAGGATTGAATTAAATTCTTGGGTTTCGGGTTCTATTAGTGTCCAAAGTTCAGCTAACATTTCCCATTTTCGTTTGGATCCTTCCATTCCAAGAACTGTCTTGCGGGCATGATACGCCCTTTCTTCTGTTTGTTTCTGATTTTCAATCAACGGGTTCGGTTCTTTTTCTTCTTCAGATTGGCTGTTGCGGGCAGAAAAATGGGTGGGATTTTTTTTGTTTTGAGGAAGCGGGGCATCAGAAGGGGTTGTTTCTAGGGGAATGCCAAAGGTCCAGGCGATTCCATAGCGAAATCCGCGGATAAGAAAATTCGAATTCATATCTTGGAGCGATTGCAGAGATAAGCGAGCTTTTGGAAGACGGATGTCCATATGGTTTCGGGCAACTCGCAGCATCACTTCCGCGTCTTCTAATTCGTCCCAATTTTCTTTGTCTTCTTTTGGAATATTTCTGGGTTTCTCTTGAATTAAATTTGTTAAATTTTGGTGGAATTGTGTGATTTCATTTTGTTTTGTTTTTAGTTCTTCTATTGATTTTGTTCGTTTATTTTTTATTCTTTCATATTCTGTGCTGTCGGGGTTTTGTGTCAAAATAGCGTAGTCGAGTTCAATAGCGCGTTTGACGTGGTCGACTTTAAATACGGCTTCCCAAGATGCGAGCCCTTTCTCAGCGTAGTTAGTTCTTAATTCGTTCAAATCCACAGCCGACTTACCGCCCGCACTTCCTGTTGGTCTAATGGACATGATTCATCCTATTTTGTGGCCTCATTTCTACCATAGATGCGTAATTTTTAAAATAAAAATTTACATGCTCTGAATGGGGGTATGTCAAGCATCATCATCGTATTTTTCTTCGAACCGATCCTGACTGAAAGTAGAAACGGAAGGGGTCAGACCAAGGATGTAATGATAGCTTTTTGTAAGGGGGTTTGAGTTGAAATTATAGAGAGATTGCAATGCTGTTGCGGCTTTGGCGAGGCGAGTTCCCATGCGTTCTTGCAACGCCCGAAGGGCGGGGTCGGGTTTTTCTGATTCTCTAAGCTTTGTTGAGTTTGTATGGAAATCCTTCAACTCATTGTATTTTTGTTGAGCTTCCCCAAGTGTTGTTATGACAAGAGCATCGATCGGTGTAAAGAGCTTCCAGAGAGCTAGGCGCATTTCCCATTCACATTTCAACCCATCTAAATCCACGATTTTGCTGCGGTATTCTTCAGAAGAAGGGGGCTCTTGAAGAGGGGATGTTGCCGTCTGGAAGAAGGAGCCAATCCAAGAAAGTAAGGTTTGAGATTTTATAGCGGTTAAAGATTCGTAGACCCCATTTGCTAAATGAATCCGGTTTCTGAACCGGTCTTCGACCACATTTAGCTTGTTTGCGCTGAGCTGCACAGATTTCCAGAGCGAAGCTTCTTTGCTTCGAGCTTTAATTCCAGCTGGTTTTTCGCTGAGGATTTTTTTGATATGATTGTGGCCTTCGACGGTTTTTTTCTGCCCTTCATAAAGTGAGTCCATCGTTTTTTTCGCGGTATCAAGAATCCTTTGGATTAGAGCTTCATCGTTGCTATTTTTGAGCTGCACCGTCCGCATTTCCCAGCAGCTTTTTGACTTTTCCATTTCAATTGCACTCGTCCAGGCCTCGGATGCAAAGGCGCTATGTTTGTTATCCAGCAGTTCTGTGTAAATTTCAGTTTTCATGAGCAGGTCCGTTTTTGAATCCGCTCGGGTATATCAGATCTTAAAGAATATTTTAAATAAAATAAAAAACCCCGGCTTTTGGGCCGGGGTCGGTGGTGGGGAAAGGAAAAAGCGAGAGATTTACCGTTTTTCGTCTTCGTTGAGGATTTCAACCTCAGCGTCTTCGATGTCTGGTTTCCCGCTCTCTTTTTTCGGTCCTGCTCCGTGAGGAGGGGTAGGGCCTGCAGAGCCTTGGGCTTGGCCTGCTTTCGAGAGCTCTTCGCCGATTTTCTGCATGTGCTCTTGGAGGTCGGCTGTCTTGGCCTTGATGAGGGCCGCGTCTTGTCCTTCAAGCGCTTTTTTCACCGCGTCGATCCGCGACTGGATGTCGGAGACGACGTTGGCTGGCAGTTTATCTTTGTATTCGCTGAGCGATTTCTGGGCGCGGAAAGCGAGCGAGTCGGCTTCATTGCGCACTTCGACCGCGTCTTTGCGTACCTTATCTTCTGCGGCGTGGAGTTCAGCTTCTTTGACTTTCTTCTGGATCTCAGCGTCGGAGAGGCCCGATTTCGCTTCGATCTTGATCTTCTGCTCTTTGCCCGATTGCTTGTCTTTTGCGGAGACGTGGAGAATGCCGTCCGCGTCGATGTCGAAGGCGACTTCGATCTGAGGCATTCCGCGAGGGGCGGGAGGGATGTCCGAGAGGTCGAACCGGCCGATCTCTTTATTGTCTTTTGCCATGGGGCGCTCGCCTTGGAGGACGACGATCGTCACTGCAGGCTGGTTGTCGCTGGCCGTAGAGAAGACTTGTTTCTTCTGAGAGGGGATGGTCGTGTTCCGCTCGATGAGAGGAGTCATTACGCCGCCGAGAGTTTCGATCCCCAGAGTGAGGGGAACGACATCGAGGAGGAGGACGTCTTTGACGTCGCCAACGAAAATTCCGCCTTGGATTGCAGCGCCGATGGCAACCGCTTCGTCTGGGTTGACCCCTTTATGCGGTTCGCGTCCAAAAAGCTCTTTTACTTTTTGCTGGACGATTGGCATTCGGGTCATTCCGCCGACGAGGATCACTTCGCCGATATCGTTGTTGGTCAGGCCGGCGTCTTTCATTGCTTTTAAGCAAGGAGCGACGGTCCGTTCGACCAGGTTATGGCAAAGGCTTTCCAGTTTTGCGCGGGTGAGCGTAAGGGCCAAGTGTTTTGGGCCGCTTGCGTCCATTGTGATGAACGGCTGGTTGATTTCCGTTGTCGCAACGCCGGAGAGCTCGATTTTCGCTTTCTCCGCAGCATCCCGAAGGCGCTGGAGGGCCATTTTATCTTTAGAGAGGTCGATGCCGTTCTCTTTTTTGAACTCGTCGAGGAGCCAATGGATGATCACGTTGTCGAAGTCATCGCCGCCGAGGTGAGTGTCGCCGTTTGTCGCGAGAACTTCAAAGACGCCGTCGCCGATTTCGAGGACGGAAACGTCGAAGGTTCCTCCGCCGAGGTCGTATACGACGATTTTCTTGTCACTTTGCTGCTTATCGAGGCCGTAAGCGAGCGCTGCGGCTGTAGGCTCTGGGATGATTCGTTTGACGTCGAGGCCGGCGATTTTTCCTGCGTCTTTCGTCGACTGTCTTTGCGAGTCGTTAAAGTAGGCGGGAACGGTGATGACCGCTTCGGTGACCTTTTCTCCGAGGTAGCTTTCAGCCGTTTCTTTCATTTTTGTGAGGATTTGGGCTGCCGCTTCTTCGGGGGATACGATTTTCCCTTCGATTTCAAAGACCGCGTCGCCATTGGCGTTTTTCGTGACTTTGTAAGGGACTGTAGAGATTTCCGATTGGACCTCGCTAAATTTGCGTCCAATGAATCGCTTGGTTGAAAAGAGCGTTTTATCAGGATTGGTCACCGCTACCCGTTTCGCAGGGACGCCGACCAGGCGCTCGTTTCCTTTGTAAGAGATCACAGAAGGAGTTGTTCTTGCCCCTTCAGCGTTTGTGATGACCACAGTTGACCCGCCCTCCATAATCGCTACGCAGGAGTTGGTCGTTCCGAGGTCGATACCGATGATTTTTCGTTTCTGTGTCATAAAAATTCCTTTTTTTTAATTTTGTATAATGGGTTCTTCCGCAATGGCTTCTTCAGTAGGAGTCTCAATTTTTTGCGGATGTTTCGCTACTTTTACGCGGGCAGGACGGAGGATCCGGCTGGCGCTTTTGTAACCTTTTGTAAATTCTTGCATGACTGTTCCGTCTGGGTAGTCGGCCGTTTCCCTAATTTCTACGGCTTCGTGATACTGCGGATCGAACGTGTTTCCTTCGGAATGGAACGAAACGATGCCATGGTTGTGGAGGATCTCTTTAAATTGAGAGAGGATCATTTCGAACCCAATCGCCCAGTTTTTCACTTCCCCGGAGGCGTTTTCAGCAAACCGAAGAGCGTTTTCAAAATTGTCGATCGCAGGAAGGAATTCGGAGATCGCGTTCTCGATCCCGAATTTCGCCATTTCCTGCTTGTCCTTTTGGACTCTTTTCCGCATGTTTTCCTGCTCTGCGAGAGCGCGCAAGTATTTGTCTTTCCAATCTTCCTGCGGCGGCGGAGCGAAGGATGTTTCCAGTTGTTCGTTTTGTTCTTCTGTCATTTGTCTTCCCTTGATTGATCTTCTAATAAGATGGACCGGTTCGATTTTAAGAGCTCGTCTTGTTCGAGACGCGGTGCGCCGGCCGGTTCGGGCTGGCGGAATGTGATTTTATATTTATAAACGTTTGCAGTGAGCGATCGGCTGATCTGCTCGCTGAAAAGTTGCGCTAGGCCGAAAAGGTTGCGGTAGGGGACCCTCATTGGGCCGAGAAGGGCGATGGCTCCGGCGAGGGTTTGATTGATCCGGTAGGGGATTGCGATCAGCGAACATTCTGAGCCTTGGGGCACGTAAGGACAGAGTTCATCGCCAATCAAGCAGAGGAGCTCATTTTGTTGGGCGCATTTGCGCAAAATCGCGCGCATCTGGTTTTCGTCTTCGAGGAGCGCTAAGCTGTTTGCTAAAGCGGCGGCATCGTTGAATTCTGGATAGGCGAGCAGTTTCGAGAGGCCCGTGCGTAAAATGTCTTCAGCGGAAAAATTGGCATAACCGACAACGTGCCGGACCATGATTTCGTTGTAGATCCTTTGTGCGTATTTGGCCTCAGCTTCCTGACTGAACAGAGGTTTTTCCCCTTTGTTCATCCGCCAAAGGAAATATTCCTCGGCCGATCGGAGGAACGGCGCGTCGACAGGGCGGTCGAGATAGACTGTCTCGGTTCGGATCAGACCGAAATCGGTGATCAGCACAGATAGCAATTTCAGGGGGTCGAGCTGAATGAGCCGGATATCTTGGATGAAGTCTTGGTCAAAGCGGGGAGACGAGATGAAAACGGCGCATTTAGACAGTTCGCTTAAGCCATCGGCTGCCCGGTGGAGGATGGATGCCAATTCCTTGGTCTCTTTTCTCAAAATTTCTTCGAGGAATTCCTCTTGCTGGCCCTCGATCACCCCTTGTCCAAGGTGGGCGTCGGCATAGAGACGGAAGGCTTTTTCAGTCGGGATCCGGCCCCCGGAAGTGTGCTGTTGTTTCAAGTATCCTTGAGCTTCCATTTTGCTGAAATAATTGCGGATGGTCGCTGAGCTAAGGGACTCGAAGCCATTGTCTTGCAGTGTGTGCGAGCCAATCGGCTTGCCGCTTTTCAGATAAAGCTCGATCAACCCGAGCAGAACGGCTTGTTCCCGGTCGGTTTTAGGGAGCTTTTTTGCGGAGAGGATCTTCTTAATGGCAGTCTTCATAAGATTTTGCTAATTCCTGGTTTGAATTATATCAAACTCTATGCCAGTAAGCAAGTTTTTTAGCAATCTCAATCATTGATTGCTGGTTATTGGTTGTAAGTATCTAGGTTTCTGTATGTTGCGATTTTAAAAAATCGGCATCCTGTTTCAAAACCAGATCTTTTTTCGCTCTTTGATTTAAGCAAAACGGCCAATCGATTTGTGCTTCTTTTTAAAGAATTTTGATGAAAAAGATTTGGATTGGGTAAGCTGTCCGGTGTAAAAACTTCACCCAGAAGGTAAGTCATGGCATCTAAACTCGATCGATTCGCTTCAAGAAGTCTAACGCCACAACCCGGCGAACAACCCTCGAACCCGAAAAAGAAAGAGGAGGGAAAAATTGAGGGGGTGGGATTTAAAGGGAAAGAGGTCATTTCAAACCCGCGCGCCCAGCATAAGCCGGCAAGTTCTTGGAGCGGCCTCTCTTCTCCGATCAGTTGGCTTATGCGGGCAAAGTCGGCTCCTCTAAAAGAGCGGCTTCTAGGAGAAGGACAAAGACCAGAGGGGTACGGTGAACAGCCCGTAGATGATGATAACGATCTCGATGTAACGTCGGAAGGAGAGCCAAACTTAAGCAGAGGTCGAAAGCCCTCTCCTTCTGCTGCGGTAAAAAAACGGCCTGAATTCGATGAGGGCAAGTCGCCTTTGCGACATTCAGTCGCCCCTTCTTTTGAAATGGAGGAAGAGGGGCGTCCAGCTCCAGTATCTCCGAAGAAAGAAGTGAACCAGATCAACTGCGAGGGTCTTTTACGCGAGTTACGCAAGTTCTTTTGCGAGATCGACAAAGAAGATAGGCAGCTTGCTGTCGAAATGTTGCTTGAGGGGGCAAGCGCTGAAAGCTACGATTGGGTAGGAGAAGATGGTTTAAGGGTTTATCAATTTTATATGAGACAAAGTGAACTTAAGCAGCGTGAGAGAATTATCGAAAAATTGAAAAACTGCGGTCTGATGAATTCGAAAATGGAGCTGATTCAAAAGAGTGAAATCTCTAAAATTTTATCGGAAAGATTCAAGAATCACATTAAGGTTAAAAAGTGATTCGAGAAGGTGGCGGTTTTTTGTAAAAAATATTTTGAAAAAAATTGATAAGCTCTTTAAAATATCTCAACCGAAAGATTGAGATATTTAACAAAGGAAAGATATGGGCGCTCCAGTCAACGGTACTCCAGTCAGCGGTAGAAGAGTTCATCCATTTGAAGTTGAGGGAGAGCTGGAGCCAGGAATGCCGCTTTCTCCAGAGCCGCCCTCTCAAGAATTTGAAGGGTTGAGGATGAGCGTTAGCGCAGAGTTTTCTTCCCCAACTTCTAAGAAAGTCAGCGAAGCGTCTGCTAATAAAAGTATTGAGATAGAGCCTTCTAAATGGAAAAAAGCCACAGTTTGGATGTCCAAGGGCCTGCCCAAAATCATAAAAGACTGGAAGTCTGTGAAAAAGAGCATTCCTACCTCTTCCGTGGCTGGTCGAGAGCGGCCAAAAAAAACAGATGAGTTGAATTTGTATGCTGACGAGTTCTGGAAAGATCCGAAGGGAATGAATGAAAGCGATTTGTCTTCCAGCGGAGAAGAAGGCGTAAAAAGAGCCAGCTCTGGCATCCATGCATCGGAAAGCGATGAAAAAGGAATTCCTCACCATCAATCTAAGGAAATTCAAAGGCTGGCGAGACGTCTTCCACCAAAGCAAAGTCCCGATCGTAAAGACTGGCTTAGTCAGAATTATTGGGATGATAAAAACGCTGAAAGTACACTTGTCGGCGAGAAAGATCCAAGCGAGATAAAGGCAACTGTTAAATTAGATCCGTTCCATAAACTAGCGCAGTCTTCATCTAAACCTTTCGATCCTACTGAAAATGATGAGAGCACTTTGCTCGGCGAGGAAGATCCAAGCAGTCTAAAATCTGCCGTTAAACCAGACGGCGAATTCGTCCTAGATTTACCGCGTCCGTCAGCATTTTTTCTTCCGGTTCAAAAATCTCAGAAACCATCCCAGGTTGATTCTAAACCTTTCGATCC
>Ga0075362_10000067_pt1 | contig 28782 bp, 24 predicted proteins | sample EndMetdeltDD1762_FD_71397 | JGI IMG/M metagenome (GOLD analysis project Ga0075362, IMG submission 71397) | Populus endosphere microbial communities from Tennessee, USA - Endosphere MetaG P. deltoides DD176-2 | ecosystem: Host-associated > Plants > Roots > Endosphere | place: USA: Tennessee...
GGCCAGCATTAATGTGTCCTTAGTGTCCATCCACCCAAGCAGACGAAAAATGTTCCCAGCCAAGCTTACTCGCACCTCCCAGAGATTATCCGTGTTCACCATTTTTTGTAGATAGATGGCTGGCACTGGGTTGAGCATTTCCACGGCTCGAAAAGTCCATGCCACTTTCTGAGCTTGCTTGGTGTTCAGGCCGTCCAAGTATTCAATCACCGGGCATCTCCCTTCTTCGGTACGGTAAAACTCAATCTTCACTAGAAGATGTTATCATAAAAGATAACACTGTCAACCCTTTTTGAAATATATTTTGTTCGAAGCAGTTCTTTTGCTGTCGCCAGAGATGTCAAAAAGAAAGGGCACTCACTTAAGAGCGCCCTTGATCCCCACAGTGAGTGGGGAAGATATAGTGTCACACAGATACACGATATATAATGTGGACCATCCCCACTGCATGGGAAGAACTTATGGAGGGCTATTGGCGTTCGGAAATCAAGCCGCTTTTCAAGTCTCTCTGTCTCCAATTAGGCTTTTAGGTTAAAGGGCTAAAAAGACGAATTCTGGTACGATTAACGCCTGCAGGAGAGTAACTTCGTTTTGGGGGCCATTGGAGTGCCGGCGCACGCTCTAAGTACAGCTTCAGTTAAAGATTCAACGCCTTCTGTGGGAGCACGACCCTCCCATTATATATCTCTGGAGGAGATTGATAGGGAAATTTGCGCATGATGTCCCGGACCAATTTTCGCACACCGGCCACATCACGCAACATTTGAAGGCTATCTCCAACGATACGAACGTGTGATGCCGGTGAATTCTTCCAGCGCACGGGCGCTTCAACGACAGAAAAATTCATCGCTTTAGCCAGCAGCAGGACCTCGATATCAAATGCAAAGCCGTCGGTCTGCTGACGCCCGAAAATTTCCTTGGCAGCCTGGTAGCGAAATCCCTTAAATCCGCACTGAGTGTCGCTGAGATTCAATCCTGCAAGGGCTTGAACCATCCGATTGAAAACCTTTCCCATGTATTCACGCATCATGGTTTGGTGCTGCACGATCTGGCTGTTGGGATGCTGACGGTTTCCGACGAGCACGTCGATCGACCGATCGTGTCGAAGCAGTGTCAGGCCCTTATCCAAATCTTCTAACGGCGTACTGAGATCAGCATCTGAAAAAAAGATATAGCTGCCACGTGCCTGGAGCATTCCATTGCGGACCGCAAACCCTTTTCCACGCCGTTTGGAATTAGTGAGTACCATGAGATTTGGCAACGACTGCATTTCGTTGCGCGCTAACTCCAACGTCCTGTCTTCACTTGGTTCAACAACAATGATCAATTCAAATGGGAAAATCCACTTGGTAATGTGTTCCCTGATTTGCTGGAAAGCCGCAGGAAGCCGATCCTGTTCATTATAGGCAGGAATAACCAGGGAAAGTAACGGTTGAATCTCGTCGGACATGTGCATCTTAGGCTTGTTTTCGCTTTATTGCATTTTATGAAGACGTTCAGCTGTGGATTCTGAACCCCGAGAGAAAGTTAGTTTTGATAACTCTAACTACATACAGATCTTGATTCAGGCCGAGGGCTTTCGGTGATTTAGGATTATAGAATGCTAAATTCAACCAGTGCAAGCTGACAAGCTTTCCCCACTCGCTCTGAGCTACAGTAGGCTAAGAGTCACAGCAACATGAATTTTCTTCTTCCGCAAAAGCCCAGTGTCGTAGTGCTGCAAGCCGATGATCAGTAATAGGCTAAGGACTACCATTACATGATTTCAATTTCTGAGGAGATAACACACGGCTTTCAATGATGAGATCGAATAAAATAATCGCCAAGGAAAGCCATATAGAGCCCCTAGAATGTGTCAGCAATACTAGATCAATAAGAGCGTAAAAGAGCATAATCGACTTCTGAGCGAAAGGCCCCCAAATCTTTTTACAGAACAGGTCCTATGGGCAGAAAATTCATGATACTCCACAAAATTTCGGGGTTAGGATGCACATGTCATGATTCATCCAACTGCTGTTATTGATCCAAAAGCTTCGATGGATACTGGAGTATCAATTGGACCGTATGCTGTCATCGAAGGGCCGGTCCAGATTTCAGAAGGCACCGAGGTCCAGGCCCATGCGGTGATCACTGGCCATGTTCGAATCGGGCGAAACAACCGGATCGGTTACGGCACAGTGATTGGCTCTTATCCTCAGGACCTGAGTTTTGATCCGAAATCAATCTCTGAGGTGGAGATTGGCGACTCGAATGTCATCCGCGAATATTGCACCGTGCACCGAGGCACCAAGGAAGGATCTCAAACCCGAATCGGATCGAACAATCTCCTAATGGTGGGGGCCCATTTGGGCCACAACACAACGATTGGAAACTACGTGATCCTAGCAAATAACGTTTTGTTGGGTGGCTATGTTGAAATTCACGACCGAGTTTTCGTCGGAGGCGGTAGTGTCATTCATCAATTCACGCGGTTGGGAACTGTTGCACTTCTTCAGGGAGGATCAGCGGTCAGCAAAGATATTCCTCCTTTTACGATTGCCACCGGAAAGAATTCAGTTTCCGCACTTAACATCGTCGGTTTGCGACGGGCCGGGTTTGGACCCGCGTTGAGAACAGAAGCTTCCAAGGCTTTCGAGCTATTCTATCGAAAGGGCTTGAACACACACCAGGCCATCGAAACCGCAAAAAACCGCGCGTGGACTGCAGAGATACAACCTTTCTGGGATTTCGTCGCGCATTCAAAGCGCGGCATCTGCGCCTTGACCCGATGGCGAGAGGTTAAGAGGGCCGCTGCAGCGATCGAGTCCGAAGAGTAAGGGAACGACGCGCAAAACTCGAACTTAACCTGGATCAATTCCGATTTTTATTTGCTCATCCGGCATCCGTCGTTTAGATAGCGGACTTTGGTAATGAAAACCTTCCGTAACCTCACCATCGGCCTAAAGCTCTTGATGGTCGGTTGCGCTCAAAGCGCAGACAAGAGCAAGCTCGTCACCGGGGTTGGCACAGAAGCGGTCGGTACACACGAGGTCGTCAGGACCACCGCTTACACCCACTCAGAGACCGATCATCGGCGATACGGCGCGCACAATGCCATCGGGAAACAGCTACAGTCGGGAAAGCTGACAAGCGCTTCTGGCGATTGGTCTCGATTCCCATTAGGCACGAAATTTCGGATCGTCGACAACAACAAAACGTATGTGATCGATGACTATGGTTCTGCTTTGGTGGGTTCGAATACCATTGATCTCTACATGCCATCAAGGAGATTGATGAATCTGTGGGAAACAAGGAACGTGACCATCGAGATTACAGAACTTGGCTCATATCAGAAGAGCCTCGAATTCTTGCGACCACGTAAAAAAAGTGCTCATGTCCGAAAAATGATCCAGAGTATCGAAAAGAAATCTAAACAGGAATCAAATACGTGAAAATCTTTGTAACAGGAGGTGCAGGTTATGTCGGAAGCGTCTGTGTCGAAGAGCTTCTGCAGCAGGGGAATGAAGTGATTGTTTTCGACAATCTCTCGGAAGGACACCGCAGTGCCATCGATTCCAGAGCAACGTTTATTCAAGGTGACCTCAATGATCCCAAATCGATTTCGTTAGCGATCAGCACTGTCGCTCCGGATGCAGTCATGCATTTCGCCGCGAATGCTCTCGTCGGAGAATCGTTGGAGAATCCTTACAAATATTTTCATAACAACGTTTGCGGTGGACTCAACCTATTGCATGCGATGATCGAGAATGGCGTCAAACAACTCGTCTTTTCGTCAACCTGTGCAACATTCGGCATTCCGGAGAATGTGCCGATCGATGAAACCACACCCCAGTCGCCAATTAATCCGTACGGTGAATCCAAACTGATATTTGAGAAAATCCTCCGGTGGTTCGATCAGATCCACGAGTTGAGGTTCGCTGCATTGCGTTACTTTAACGTTGCTGGGGCCTCCGAACGTTTCGGAGAGCATCATCGGGTTGAAACCCACCTGATCCCACGTGTCTTGCAAGTAGCACTTGGCCAACTGGAACATGTTGAGATTTACGGAACCGATTTTCCGACTCCGGATGGCACCTGTATCCGTGATTATATTCACGTTCGAGATCTAGCCTCGGCACACATCCTTGCGCTTTCTGCGCTCTCTGCTCAGAAGAGCGATTTTTTCAATCTCGGCACTGGTGGCGGGACCTCAGTGAAAGGTGTGATTGATGCCTGCCGGAAGATCACTGGGCACACAATTCCGGTGGTGGAAAAGCCTCGCAGGGCAGGTGACCCTCCCCGTCTGGTGGCAGCTTCAGAGAAAGTACACCGCATTCTTGGGTGGAAACCACAGTTCGAAAACATCGAGGTAATCGTGGAAACCGCTTGGCACTGGCATACCGCTCACCCGACCGGTTATCAGCACTAGAACAGATTTCCACCTATCTCTCTAGTGAAACTCGGTGCTTCTGTCCGAGTTCTTCCATTGACTCTTTCACATGATCCCTTGGGACTATGTCTTGTCGGACGGCTTTTTCCTTGCTTTTCAAGCGGCTCCAAGTTTGGGTCTACGGCTATTTAAATCTTTCGACTATTTTACATGAGGCTTCTACACTTAGGTCTCTTTCTCCTGCTTTTGGTGCCGCCATTTTCTCAAGCCCAACAGCAATCCGCCTCACAGAATGCGCAGTCAGCTGGCCAATTTCAAATTGGTGAAAAAGGGGGGAATATCCCGATCGAAATCCACTCCGATAGTGAAAGCCGCTACGAAGGTGGAGTAGCCATCGTGGAAAAGAATGTCGTCATCCATTATGGTGACGCGACACTCTACAGCGACTATGCCGAGTACAACGTCGAGACCAAGGATGTTGTGCTTCGCGGAAACGTCCGCATCTTTGGCAAACAAGACCAGAACCAGTATGCCTTCACGGCGGATCGCGCCGTTTACAATTTAGATACCAAACAATTACGGATGACTTCATTCAGCGGCCAGGCCGGACAGAAAGCACCCTTCGAGGTCGTGGGCGATAATCTCTTTTCGGCGGATCCAAATGAATACGTGGTTCATAATGGCCTGTTTACAACAAGCGATTCTTCAAAACCGGATTACCAGATCCGTGCCCGGACGATGCGAATCTACCCGAATGATCGCATCATTTTTTCGAATGCAACACTCTTCGTGGGACAGACCCCAGTCTTCTGGTTTCCTTATCTCTACCAGTCGTTGAATGACCAATTCAGCTTCCAATTGTCGCCAGGGTACAGCAGCATCCACGGGGCCTATATGCTAACGACCGTTACGTTCCCACTTGCAAAGAATGTCGAAGGTACCGCCCATTTCGACCTCCGGACTTCCCGCGGCCCGGCTCTCGGTTTCGACGTCAATCATCACGGAGGAAAAAACAATGAAAGCTTTGGACGCTTGCAGTTCTATGGGATGTACGATACCGACCCTAATATCAACGAAACCTCGTTGAATCGCTTTCCGATCAGCGACAGTCGATACCGAATTTCTTACGAATCCCGGACTTATCTAACGGACGATATCGTAGCTGTCGTCAATCTTAATAAATTCAGCGATCAATACTTTCTACAGGATTTTTATCCTGGCCGATTCACAATTGATCCTCAGCCGGACACCTACTTGGAGTTGATGAAAATTGGAGAAGCGTACACGCTTACCGCTCTCCTGCGTCCCCAGATCAACAGTTATCAGGAAACCACGGAAAGGCTTCCGGAGCTGAGCTGGGAAATCGCTCGGACACCACTGTTTAACGGGCCGATCTTCTATGAATCCACTACCAGTGCTGCATGGCTTCACCGAGCATTTGCTGGGGTAGAATATAACCCGAACGTCTCTGCCAGGACGAATTTCAATGAAAATCTACAGGCTGGCGCCTTCAATCCCGATTACCACACTTTCCGTCTCGATTCGTTCCATCAATTCCTCTTTCCGAAGACTTATTTTGGTTGGCTCGCAGTCGTGCCAAGAGTCGGAGTCCGTGGAACTTACTACGAAAACACAGGCACCTTTACAGAAGCGACGCCCCAAAATGGCCTCCAGGAAGGGACACTCGACAAAAAGGGAGCCCGGATGCGACTCGCTTTGAACACCGGAGTCGAAGCTTCATTCAAACTCTCCCGTGCATTCGAAAGTGTGCAGTCCCGCTGGCTCGCGCTGGATGGCTTACGCCATGTCATCCAACCGTACGCCAATTTTTCCTGGGTTTCCTCACCCACGATGAAGCCAGGCGATATTCTGCCCTTCGACCGATATCTTCCGCACACACAATTGCCACCCATCGATTTTCCAGAGTTCGCCTCGATCGATTCACTCGACCGTTGGACAATCCTCCGATTCGGCGTCCGCAACCGGTTAGAGACTCGGCGTGACAACTCGACGCTCAACTGGCTAGACATGGATACCTTCCTAGATATGGACTTCGACAATCCATTTTCGCAGTATCCAAACTCCACCTTCTCAAACGTCTTCAATAAACTCAGGCTTTCACCTGTTCCGTGGTTATCGCTGTTGGTCAATTCGCAACTACCACTCCTTGATAAAGGGTTCACGGCAGTGAACACATACCTTGATTGGACTGTCAATCCAAACATCGGGTTGCGGGTCGGACACCGTTACCTCCACGGAAATACCTATTTTGCTGACAGCAGCGATGTCACATTTACCGGCTATTTCCGCCTCAATGAGAACTGGGGATTTAGCATCTACGAGGCTTACGAAGCAGCAACTGGAGTTTTTAATGAACAGGCTTATACCATTCATCGCGACCTGAGCAGCTGGACCGCGTCATTCGGCATCGACACCAAAAATGATGGACTCGGCAAACAGAGTTTTGAAGTGTTCATAACCTTGACTTTGAAAAATTTACCGAAGTTCGATATTCCGTTCAGAACTAACGCCGGGAGTTCTCTTGGTGAATAGCATTCGAGTTCTGCTAGACAAACCACTGAACCTGATTAACAGAAAGACTGTTTTTATCTAAATAGAAATATGGATATTTCGATTATTGGTTCAGGATACGTCGGTTTAGTTACGGGAGCGTGCTTTGCCGATGTGGGACATAATGTGACCTGCGTGGATAACGATCAAAAGAAGGTCAATGCACTTCAAGACGGGCAGCTTCCAATTTATGAGCCAGGACTGGAGGAAATCGTCCACCGGAATGTTTCAGCACATCGCCTACGATTCACCAACAGTATCGAAGAAGGCGTTAACCGCTCCCAGATTATTTTCATTGCGGTGCCGACTCCGTCTCAACTGAATGGTAACGTTGACTTAACCTACATTGAACGTGTGGCCCGGGAGATTGCCGGGGTTCTCAAAGAATACCGTGTTATTGTCGATAAGAGTACCGTGCCAGTAAAAACCGGCGAGAAAGTGGCTGACACGATTCGTCGCTACACTAAAAATGAAGTCGAATTCGACGTAGTTAGCAATCCGGAATTCCTGCGAGAAGGCTGCGCAGTCCTGGATCTCATGAATCCTGACCGAATTGTGATTGGATCGAACAGCGACCGAGCGCTTGCACTGATAAAGAAGGTCTATGCACCATTCATGGCTCCAATCATGGTCACGGACATCAATAGTGCCGAACTGATCAAGCATGCCGCGAACTCTTTTCTCGCCCTGAAGATTTCCTATATCAACGCAATCTCAGCTATCTGCGAAGCAAGCGGTGCGGACGTAAAAAAAGTCGCGGATGGTATCGGGGCTGACAAGCGGATCGGACGAAGCTTTCTCAACGCAGGTCTCGGCTACGGTGGATCTTGTTTTCCGAAGGATATCGCCGCATTTATAGCAATCAGTGACCAAATTGGAGTCCCGTTCGTTCTTCTTAAAGAGGTTCAGGCAATCAACAAACAACAGCGTGAACGGTTTATTAAGAAGATCCGGGATACCTTGTGGGTCCTCAAGGACAAGCGGATTGCTGTGTGGGGATTGACATTCAAGCCGGATACGGACGATGTTCGCAGCTCGGTCGCAATCGAGCTGGTGAATGATCTTCTCCGGGAAGATGCAATCGTCCAAGTCTACGACCCCAAAGGCACTGAAAAGGCCAAGGAATACAAACTGTGCAAGGGCGCCATCTTCAGTGAATCCGCCCTAGATGCCGCCAAAGATGTAGAGGCTCTCGTCGTGGCGACCGAATGGAAGGAATTCGAAGGAATCGATCTCGAGAGAGTTAAAAAGGTCATGCATACCCCAATCATCTTCGATGGACGAAACCTCTTTGACCCAGCCACAATGAAAGAGCTTGGATTCCAGTACTACGGGATTGGCCGCGGTAAGATACCCTAACCCGAAAATTTCATTAGCCTTGACGAAATTTTCGCGTTGATCAGCTCTACGAGCCAGTTTGCGGGACTTTTTCCGCTTAGAGAAGAAATCCCAAAAGATGCAACCTCCTCTTCTGAGAAACGCGGCTACAGCAAATCAACCCCCGGAGCTTATTTAGGGGTGGTGGATTTTGCCTTTGATGCAAGTCTTAGTCAGCTACTAGACAAGCTCTTAAAAAGCCAGGCCTCTTCTTTTGTCTTGTCACGCCGAACTGATTTTGAGTAGCGCTTCTAGATTTTTGTGGTCTTGTGGGGAGTGTAAAGATTGTCCCACACGTTTTTCGTCCCCAGAATTAACTGCTCGCGGGATATTGGGGAGGTCTTATGTCAGGTAAAAATACGCGCCTCTGTTGCCTAAAAGCGCTTGAGCATTGGGAATCCGGTAGAAAATTTGCCGATGAAATTCTTCACGATGCGCTACACCACTTTGGACTGAATTCGATTAATCGATCGTTTGTCACTGAGACTTTCTATGGTGTGATCAGGAACCGGTCCTACCTTGATTTTATCATTCAGCTATTTCGTCCTTCTGGACTTGACTTGTCGACTCGCCAGGTTTTGCGACTGGGTGTGTATCAACTGTATAAAATGCGAATTCCCGACCATGCAGCAGTCTATGAAACTGTCAATATCGCGGGACCGGCTCGCTCCCTCGTAAACGCGATCCTGCGGAAATCAATCGCGGAGAAAGATGATGTCTGCCGGCGTCTTGAGGAAGCGCCACCTCATATTCGCTACTCGCATCCGGAATTTCTTTGGGAGAAGTGGGTATCGCACCATGGAGGAGAAGCGACTGAAAAATTGTGTGCATGGAACAATGAACCGGCCAAAATCTACATCCGCACGAACAGGTTGCGAGTCACACCCAGTGAATTGAGCGAAAGCTATCCTGAAATGAGACCGGTTGATTCTTATCCGGATTGCTTCGAGGTCGATCATCTTCCACTTTCCTGGATTTCATCCGGCGTAGCCTACGTTCAGGATCCGAGCACTTTGTTGGCCTGCGATCTACTCAACCCGCGCCCGGGTGAGATCGTGCTTGATGCATGCGCTGCTCCCGGCGGTAAGACTGGGTACCTTGTGCAGAAGATGGAAAACAAAGGTAGTCTGGTCGCTTGTGACTACGACAAACTGCGGCTCGCTCGCCTAGAGCAGAATCTTATTCGCCTTGGCACTACAAACTCGACGATTACCCTGGTGGATTGGCTCCGGCATGTTCCGCCGTTCGCACCGGAAATGTTCGATGCCATTCTTGTCGATGCACCTTGCACAAACACCGGCGTCATCCGCCGCCGAAGCGATGTTCGTTGGCGACTAACACCTCATGATTTCTCACGGATGAATCAACTGCAAAATCGCGTCGTCCAGGCAACTATCCCATTCCTGAAGTCCGGTGGGCGGATCGTTTACAGTACTTGCAGCATTGAGCAGGAAGAAAATGAAATCGTCGTGAGTTTACTGAATGAGCAGGTGCCAGAACTTAGATTCGTCGAAGCTCGATCCTCCACTCCGGTGCATGACAATTTCGATGGAGCCTTTGCCGCTCTGTTCGTAAAGGCGTAATTTGAGAATTGAGGGTCCAAATTTCGAATCAAAAACCGCTGGTGATCTCTTTTCCCTTTGGCCACCCAACTGAATAACCAAATTCAATGACCTTCTTTTCCTTGGGATTGAGGTCAATGCTCCAGGTCACTTTACCTGAATCCTTGTCCGTTGTGGCTGGCTGACTTGAAAAATTGCTCTGATTTACAACGATTTCTACATTCCGCGAAACTGGTAATTGGTCAGAAATAGAAAGCTTGATTGGTGTTGAACTGAAATTCTGTGCACTGATCTGGTATTGTCTCTCCTCCATCAGCTTTCGGTTAATCATTCCAGACTCTGATCGTTTGTTGACCAACTCTTTGCGTCCCACCTTGATCGCATTACCTCTGCCCGCATACAAATCAAACTCCGCTCCGGGCTGCACCCATTGCATGGGAACAGTACCCACAAATTCTCCCTCCCGAAAGACACTCACCGAGCCGGGCAAGAGCGGATTGTCGCTTCCATTCGTCAGATGCAATTTCAAAAATACCCCAGAATCCAGCTTGGGAGTCGTTACGTATTCTGGTTTTCCTTCCAACGGCAGCACAGCGACACTCGTCCGGTGCAACTCCCCATCGCTTGGAATAGTGACCTTCAAGCCGACGCGATAGGAAACTGAGAGACCGGTCTGCTCAATTTTGGATTGGGAAATTTCCATCTTCTCAAGGGCGTCTTTCTGCGCAGCAGCGGCATAGGCTTTGCTGGCTCGCAGAGCCAGCGTCGTAGGGGCTGGTGCGGGTGGGAGAGGTGGCAGCTCTTCGGAGCGATAATCAACAATCAACGGACTCAGCTCCGGCATCCGACCAGTTTTGGCCGGTTGTGCGGTTGAAAGGACCATCCCGACATTGCTCCAATCTTCTCCCGTCTGTTGGTGGACCTCAGCGTTATACCGCAGCTCTACTTTCTCGCCAGTTGAGTCGAACCGTGCATCATAGGATGGCGTCCAACTCGCTCCTTCAATAACATAGCGGATTACAAACTCTGCCTTTGTCGCTGCGCTCACCTTAACATTAACGAAAACTTTCTTTTGTGACTTGTTTGCCGCACTTTGAAGCTTTTTGAGCTCGCGCTGCGTCCGGTCGATCTCCAGATCCAGCCTACGTTCATCCCGCTCCCCGGCAAGAAGGCTCTCTGAAAGCTTGGAAATTTCTTCGCCATAATATGCATAGAGCTGGCGAATCTCATTGAGGCTCAACGGTCCCTTTTCCATCTTACCGAGACCGGCACTCAGGTTGCTGAAAAACAGTCGCTTTTCATTGAGCACAGTTTTCTGGGCAGTTAGCGCGTTTTTCTGTTCCGTCAACCGCCGCAACTGCTGCTCCACCTCTTGGACTCGTGGGTTCGTACTCGCTGCGAGAAACTCTTCACGGAGATCGATGCCCTCAATCGTGAGAGCATTGCTGGATTTACCGATCACCTCGAGGGAGCCGACATCCAGCCCGACCGGTAATCCAATGAACTCGAGAACCGATGAGCCAGCCGCGACATCGGTGACCGCGCTTCGGGTGACCTTTGCGCGATCCGAGTAAACAGTCACCTCAGAAATCGAGGAACTAATCGGATTTTGCCCAAACATTGGAGTCCGTGTGCCCGCCGCAACGAACAAGACCACGAGAAATAGAGGAATGATCATAGCATAGCAAAGTCTAGTGGGAACTGGGTCAATCTATTTCTAGTGGAGCACTTCGTTATCGGCACCAAGAACCACAATCTTCGGTTTATGGGTTCTTGCCTCCTCGGGTTCAAACCAGCCGTAACTCATGATGGTGAGCCGGTCCCCTGGCTTTCCAAGATAAGCTGTTGCGCCATTCAGCTCGATTCCACCTTGACCGCGGCCACCGTAAATAACGTAAGTCTCAAAACGCTCGCCGTTAGCCATGTTGCCGATAAGGATTCTCTCGTACTCTTCGAGCCCGACGAGTTCAGCTAAGTCTGCAGCGATACTCAGACTACCTTCATAGTTGACATCTGCCGCAGTAACGACAGCTCGATGAATTTTGGATTTGAGGAGAGATATATACACTTGTCAGAAATTAACTTTGAATTTCGATTTGTCATCTCACCCAAATGCAGGCCGTTCCCCTTCCAGCGTAAATGCCTCTATTTTAGGGAAACAATGATATTGAGTCACATAGAATATCATGAGTTATTTTTGCTTTAATGTGATTAACTGCGATTATAACTTCATATCGTGCTCTCCCCTACTTTTAAACCAATCCTCAGAGCAGCCAGCCACAAGCAAGGCTTGGCCGCATGGTGTGTAAAACGTTCCTTCTAATCTTCCCCCACCAGCAAATACCAGGAGCTTTTCTTTGCCCCCAAGGCCGAAGCGTTAATGGTGTGCGAAAAGCTCAGAAGGATAATTTTGGGATCAACCTTAAAAAACTTGGGCAGGTCACGAGCGCAGGATCTTCATCAAACCTTGCGGCATGTGCACACGCACCAGCGCAAGTGCTACCATGAGGAGATTGGCGTTCGCGCGAAACGCTAGATAACGCCCTTGCCAGACCGGTTGATACTTCTTCTTGAATTCGAACAACGACTTATAACCGTAATAACGATTGAAATTTTCAAATAAAAACCGTATGGCTCGGTCCGTTCGTCCATATTGTTCCGGATCTTCTTCGACGTTTGCCAGCGGGGCGTTGCCAAGGCTAACCTCTTCCACTCCCATTATCTTGAAATGGTCAATTGATTCCACAATTAGGAAATCCATGACGCCTTTAGCGTTCTGGGCACTTCTCATCAAGTCCAGACTCCGTCCCTTACCACGCTTGTAGGGAAGCCATGTTGCGAATGCTTCCAACCGTCCCTCTGCATTAAAGATCACCGCCGTGCCAATCCGGCGGATCTGATCAAGATTAAACGAACCTAGGTCAAAGGTCATCTCTGTCCCCTGTTTTTTGTGCAGCCAGGCATCGGACAAAATTTTGAGCTGCGCTTCTAGTCCGTGGTCAAAGGGACCGTCATCCGGGTGGTACCAGCGCAACACCATCCCTTCCTTCCGAGCCTTGTTACACGCTGTTCGCAGGTTCTGGAACTTGCCGCCCTTTAGACTAAAATCTGTGACATTCAGTCGCGCATCCTCCCCAACCTTGAAACTCTTCAGACCACATTGGCTGAAGAGCGGCCTTAGTTCGACTCGCGCACAATAGAATACCGGTTCCCAATCCTGCACTGCACAGAACTGTAAGAACTCATGAGTCGCATTTAACCACGAATCTAGTGGACCGATGGGTCCGACGAGGCAAACCGCGAAATTTCGCCAAAGCGCGTACGCGAAGAACGATTCCCCACCTTGGGTGACGAAATAGCTTTTGTCGGTCAGCAGCGCAAATTCATCGAGCGGATCACACCCGTGTTGCTCAATGATGGCATTGATCTTCGTCTGATCGCAGTTCGGCCTCAGAGCCCGCTGGAGTACAGGGCGGAGCAACAAGAGCACCATGATCAGGCCACTGATCATCCCACCAGCACTTACCTGATCAAAAAAATTGGCCGCCAATGGGGTAATGGCAATCTGATTATCTGTCCCTTGGAGGAAGATCAACTCGAGCGATGTTAAGACAGCGCCAAGCAGATCATTTCGCCCAGCAACCTGCCCTTTCAAGTACAGGACACCGATCGCTCCGTACAGAAAAACCCCGATCAACAACGGAACGCCGATGATAAGAGCCCATCTGATCGACCCACGATCAGATTGTGCCGCAAAATCTTTCCGGCGCCAAACGAGCAGCCCCACCATCATGAGAGCAAGAATCGCATGGTGATAATTGAACGCCCGAAGGAGCTGAAGAACACTAGTCAGCGAAAGAAGGATCAGAGCCACCCACCAGGCGGCATGTTTCCGGCGCCAGAGACCACGCGCGATTGCTAAGAGGCAGAACCCCGTCAGATACATCCCGACACGGCTCGACTCGGAGATATCCATTGGAAGGAACTCCTCCATCCAATCGATTACACTTGGCTCTTTCGGCCAGACCGCCTCGACGATATTCAGGATACCGATAATCGCCACAAACCATGCCACAAGGTGCACCCATTTCTGGACCGTGATGATCTTCACCTGGATTTTTTTTTGCGGTTTCACCCGTTTGTTCCAAGGCTCTGGCCGCAACCTAATCAACGCGCGGTTGGCTGTCACCCAAACGATCGGAAGGATTAAGAATCCAGTTGAGTCCACTTAACAGTTGCTCCTTGAAATTTTCATCGATCCCATTGAAGTCGTGGTTTGAATTTTGCACTTCATATAGGCGATGAGGAGACTTGAGCGTCTTGATCCAGTCGCTATTGTTCATATAATCACCCACCGCCTCAAACTGCACCACGCGGAGGTTACCGACTGAGGAACTGAAATCAGCCACTCCGAAAGTTCCATCCCCCTCGGGAGAAATGTTGATCTTGTCGGTGAACTGCAAACCGTACCGTCCTCGTTTGTCCATACTCAGGAGCAGCAAACCGACAAGCCGCGCCGAACGCTGATCACTCCCACTGGCAGCAACTGCCTGGACAGCTCCCATGGACCAGCCACCGTAAATCACTGGCAGTTTCGGATTTCCCGCCCGCCGCAGGCCACCGTCGGCAATGACATGGAAGTCTTTGATCAATATTGCTGCATCGTAATCGGAAGAAGCGTACTTGCGGCAATCAATCCCAATGATGCAGTAGTCGTTTTTCTTAAGGAAAGTGCATAATCGATTCTCAATGTAGCCCCAGCCACCATCACCCGATCCGAATAAAATAATGGCGCGAGGCGCACCGATCGGCACGAAATGGTAGGTTTCAAATCCTCCCCGTTTAAGCGTCTCGATAACAGTCGACGCCTGTGGCTCGTCGGCAAACAGAGTTAACGCTTGACCGAAGACCATCACCAAAAACAGATAAATCACCCTAATGAAACTAAAATTCATAAAATTCAACGCGGAGTTTACCGAAACCGGAAGCGTGATCAAACGGCCCCATAGATAACACCTGACGATTTAATGGAAAAGCTCACATGAAACATGTGGCAAGGTAATGCTGAAAACCACTGGATCGAGTGTACTGGTGGTCTTCGTTCTTAATCCCAGAGCCCTGACAAGATCTCCTTTAGTTTCTCCACAGACCATTGCCCGGGCGCTACTGCCTGTCCGAGAGCGCCATACAATAAGCACGAACCCATCCGCGCTAAAATAATCCTCGACAATTTGCCGAGCTCACCCATACCCATCGGCGCAATGCGTAGATTTCTGTTTTTTTCTAGAAGATTGACCAGAGTCACGACGTCAGACCATTGCGACACACGGGTTGCAACTTTGAAGATACGGTCCTGTGTTATCTGAGCCTGCTGCAGCTTCCCCTCCAACTCCTTTAGCGCAGGCGTTCCATTAAAATCATGAAATGATACGATAATGCCTTTACCCATCAATTCTGCTCGCTCAACTAGATGAGAAAATCGGTTAAGGTTCCTAAGTTCGATGTCGATGTAAGTACTCTTAGGGAGCCATTGTTCCAGAAGATCGAGACGAATATCTTCGGTAAGGGAAGCTGCTCCGCCTTCGATCGGGTCGCGCACCGTCACAATTTTTGGTACGGGAAGTGCCTCAGAAAGCGCCCAAAGGTCGATCGAAAATTGGTGGAGTAAATCAATGCGCAACTCGCAAAATTCAACTGTTGCAGCCGATAATAGCATGGACTTTGCCAAGTCCTCTGGCGATGCAACGACAGCAACAATGGAAGGCTTGCGTGGTTCGGTTGGCATGATATATCGACTTGGTTATGGGCGTTTCGCTCACGTCTTGAAGAATCACCAACTGACCAGGGGCATTGCTCCATTTATTTAGGGACAGCACACTAACGAATCTGCTTCTTTGACAATGGTTCGTAAAACCGGAGCGCTTCAATCTGCTTCGCCAACTCACGGAGCAGACAAACGCCCTCAGCGCCGCGTGGAGCAGGATCTTGAATCAGGTAATCAAACCCCTCCTTTCCAATGATAACAACGAAGTGCATAGCACCGTTCGGACGCTCAATCCTGACAATCACAGGATTGCCTCGCCGAAGATTCGAATCGATCAAGTAATAAGAGGGAAGATCCTCATATACATGGCGCGCTGCCCCAGGAAAAAAATCAGCTGCTTTCTCCCAATACAACCAACCCCGCTCTGTATATCCATTATGAGTGGACAGAAATTCATTTAACCATCCTGGGTTAACGTCCACTCCATAGTAAGATAATACCATCGCTGCGGAACTCACCGCGCAACCCTCTGCCCCAAGTGATGCCGATGTTGATCCTAATAGGGCATCGCTCCAGCGCGAATCAGTCTGCGCAAACCTGGGAACAGGCAAAACCAATCGCGAAAAGAAATAGAGTCCACCAGAAGATGAAATCTTTCGCGGTACCATGTCATAGTACACCCAGAGTGCCAATCCCAACCCAACAAATATAAAAATAAAAAAGATTATAATAATTACAAATCGATTAACAATTTTCCCGTTTGCTGTCGCATCGGATCCAGGCTTTGCGACGATGTTTTCGTCCGCGTCCATCAAACCTTTTTATTGGGCCAAAAGTCTGCTTGGCACAACAGATATTATCTGCTTGGGCTTTGACAATATTTGAAGGTTTTTTCGGAATCTAACGAAAATCATAATCACGCCTTTTGGCCGAACCAAATTGGATAGCACCCAGAATACTTAGAGCGGAAATTTCATTAATCTTGATGAAATTTCCGCTCTATTGGTTTCCGCTACTCGGGAGAGTTTATCGTGTCAGCTTTCAACGCATCTGAAATCTTTTCGACCTTGATCAGATTTATTTTCCCCGCGACATTGAACGGTGTTCCAGCCGCAATGGTAATCACGTCTTCCGGACTGGCATTCAGTGCTCTGGTGGCCGCTTCCCCACTCAGCTTTACGAGGTGTGCTGTCCCGGCAAGAGGCTCGAACAATTGAGGTTCAACACCCCAGCTTAACGTCATCCTTCGGCAAACCTCTTTCGAAGAACAGAGAGCAATAATTGGCATCTTCGGGCGATGACACGCAACCCGACGCGGCGTTGTTCCAGAAGAAGTAGCTGCGATGATTGCCTTTGCCGAGACCGAGCTGGCGATGACGTAAGTCGCATGGCCGACAGCCGCTTCCAACTCAGACTTATCCGGGATCGATGCCGGAGCAGGCAGCTCCCCTTTCATCCATGCTTCTTCAGCTCGAGCAGCGATCGTCGCCATTGTTCCAACCGCTTCAATCGGGAACTTCCCGACGGCAGACTCAGCAGAGAGCATCACCGCATCGGTACCGTCGAGGATTGCATTCGCGACATCAGCGGCTTCGGCACGGGTCGGTTTATGGAAATTGATCATCGATTCGAGCATCTGAGTCGCCGTGATCACCGGTACGCCTTCATTCCGGCAGACAGAAATGATCCGTTTTTGCGCAATCGGCACATCTTCAAAACTCATTTCAAGCGCTAGATCTCCACGAGCCACCATGACACCGTAGCATTCCCGGACAATATTTTCGATGTCTTCCAAGGCATTTTGCCGTTCGATTTTTGCGATCACCGGGATCGAAGAACCGCGTTCGGCCAGCGCCTGTTTCAGAAAACGAACGTCAGAAGCTGATTGGACAAACGAGAGGGCGAGAAAATCGAGCTCCGCCGCCACTGCAAAATCGAGATCAAGGTAGTCTTTTGTAGTGAGGGACGGAAGCGAGACCAAGCGGTTCTTGAGGTTTACCCCTTTGTTACTCTTGAGTTCCCCTCCTCGGACGATGTCGCAAAAAATGTCGCCATTCGTTCTGATTTCGAGCACCTGCAGTTCAATATTTCCATCATCGAGAAGAACGGACGTACCGGGAACCACATCGTGCGACAATCCTTTGAAACTCACTGCAATCTTTTCCGGTGTACCAACGGTTTGATCTGAAGTCAGGATAATCTTGCTCCCTTTCTGAAGCTCAATTGCGCCGTTCTGCATCTCGCCAACTCGAATTCTCGGGCCGCGTAAATCGCCAAGTATCCCGATCGATACCCCCAGCTGATCCGCAACTTTTCGAATTCTATCTACGAGCGGCTTTGCGTAATCCGCGCTGCGGTGAGAAAAATTTAGCCGTGCAACATCCATCCCAGCGTCGATCAGACGGTGCAGCATTTCTTCGCTGTCGCTCGCTGGTCCGATCGTCGCAACAATCTTGGTTCTCTTAGAAGGTCGAGCCATTGCGCGGATACTGCCCTATTCACCCGAGTAGGACAAGAGGGAATCAGTTACATGTATGGTAAGTCTTGAGTTCTCAGCAGTTTACTCAAGACCAGCAGGTTACATGCATCGACTTAGACATCCACAACGTCGAACCCAGCAAAACGCAGAGCCTTCACCGATTCCACCAACTGCTCGTCTCTCACGAGGACATAATCGGTTTCGTAAGTAGCAATCGGTAGAATGCCGATTCCGGACTGGGCGAGGGGGACAGCGACTGAGACTAAAATTCCAACCAAGTCCAAATCGAGCGGGCCGACAATCTTAAAAGCTCGCCAGCCACGGCTAGCATGCGTTCCTTCCGGGACAAATCGTTCTTCGCAGATAACAGAAAGTTCGTCCCGTGTACGGCTAATCGACAGGAAAGATTCACCAATCGCCCAATCCGGAATTGGAGTATTCGCTTCGAGTCGCGAGATAGCCAAGACTTCCGGTAGTATGACAAGCTTCAGGAAAGGAGGATTCATGGGGTAATCAATATACTACGGAAATTGCCTCACCCAATAGGAATTTTGCATTAGCTAAGTTTAGAAGTACTAAGAGTATAGAGGTAGACAGCACCACAGGAGTACCGCACATTCATTACGATTCCGCTCCGACCCGGTTAACGGTTGCAATTCCTCAGGTTGGATGCATCCTTCGACTCTTCGCGTATGCAACGGCTTCCTGGATTCAGGGATTTTTACCCAGAAGATTGTGCAGTTCGGAACTATGTCTTTGAGACATGGCGCCGCATTGCGCGTTCGTTTGGCTTTCAAGAGTACGATGCGCCGATGCTCGAACCAACCGAGCTTTACAAAAAAAAGAGCGGAGAAGAGCTCAAGACCCAGCTATTCCGGTTCAAGGATCAGGGTGGTCGTGATGTCTGCTTGAAACCGGAAATGACCCCAACATTGGCCCGCCTGGTCGTGACACGGGAACGTGATTACCGAAAGCCGATCAAGTGGTTCAGCATTTCGCCCTTCTTTCGTTTCGAAAAACCGCAAAAGGGACGGCTCCGCGAATTTTATCAGGTCAATTGCGATATCATCGGTGACAATTCGGCAGCTGCCGACGCTGAGCTTATTGCTTTGGTCATTGCGTTCCATCAGGCATTCGGGCTTACTACCGACGATTTTTTTGTTCGATTGAACAACCGAAACCTCTGGTCCGATTTTCTGCAACGCCTCGATCAGCCGCTTGAACGGATTTCAGAATTTTTGCAGGTTATCGATAAACTCGAACGTGATTCAGCTGAAGTGACAGCACAAAAGCTTGCGAAATTTGGGATCACTCTGGATCAGGTCCAGAAATACATTGCTATGCCCCCTCATGAAATTCCTGGCTTCGAACCGTTGTTTCAGGAATTGCGTTGGCGCGGCTTAGAACCGTTCGTGCAGCTAGATCTGACGATTGTTCGCGGCCTTGATTACTACACCGGACTTGTTTTTGAAGTCTTTGATCGCAAGAAGGAAAACCGCGCCCTTGCCGGAGGGGGTCGATATGATAATCTGATCACCGCAATCAGCGACGGCGCCTGCGATCTGCCTGCTGCTGGATTTGCAATAGGGGACGTAGTACTAAGTAATTTTCTTCAAGAATTACCGCACACAAAGCGCCAGCTTGAAACGGCTGTCCAACAGACTAGACCCACCGCTTACATCGTCATCGCCGACGAAACACACTGGAACTCAGCGATCGAGCTAGTCGGGCAACTCCGTGTCAGTGGGCTCGCGGTCGATTACCCGTTTCACTTGGCTAAAGTCAGCAAACAGTTTCAGCACGCTGAAGCTACCGGCGCAAAATACGCCATTGTCGTAGGCCAGGAATGGCCACAGGTCAAGGTCAAAACCCTGGCCGATCGCACCGAACGACTCATTCTAAAGGACGAGATTTTTAAGAGTCTCTCCGAATCCCTTTAGCCATTAGCCATGTGTCGAACTCATCATTGCAACGAACTAAGAGCCACACAGATTGGTGAAGAGGCGACATTAGCCGGTTGGGTCGATTCCAGGCGCGATCATGGGGGTGTTATCTTTATCGATCTACGGGACCGAGAGGGGCTGACCCAGGTCGTCTTCCATCCACAGGAATTCCCGGAAGCCGCCGAAGCAGCTCATTCGTTGCGCAACGAATTTGTCGTTCAGATTTCTGGCAAGGTGACAGCTCGCCTCGAAGGAACTATTAATCCGCGGCTTGCCACCGGCGAGATCGAAGTTGCTGCTTATTCGCTTCAGATCCTAAACCGATCCGAAGTGCTCCCATTCCCGTTGGATAGCGAAGTTGGGAATGAAGATCTTCGGCTCACCTACCGTTACCTCGATTTGCGTCGGCCAGCCATTTTCCACAATCTCAAAACACGGTATCAGGTCACCAAGGCGATTCGTCATTACCTGGACAAAGCTGGCTATCTTGAAATCGAGACCCCGGTCCTCTCAAAGAGTACACCGGAAGGCGCCAGGGAGTTCCTTGTCCCCAGCCGGATCATTCCGAACCATTTCTACGCTTTGGCTCAGTCACCCCAACAGTACAAGCAACTGCTCATGGTCGGCGGTCTGGAGAAATATTTTCAAATTGCAAAATGTTTCCGGGATGAAGACCCACGTGCAGATAGAATCACCGAACTTACTCAGGTCGACCTTGAAGCTTCGTTCATCCAGCGGGACGATCTCCTGCTATTGATCGAAGGCCTACTGGAAGAGATCTTCCGGGTGACGCGCGAGACTGAGATCCTAACCCCATTCCCCCGTCTAACTTATCAGGAAGTAATGGACCGCTTCGGCAGTGACAAGCCGGATCTGCGATTCGGCATGGAACTGGTCGAACTCAGCGACATCTTCCGAGCTTCTCAGTTCAAGGTCTTCCGCAGCGCTCTTGATTCGGGTGGCGTCGTCAGAGCCATTAACGCGAAAGGATTCGCAAAGATCACAACAGGCCAGATTGAAGACCTAACCAACCTCGCAAAACAATCAGGCGCCAAAGGACTCGCCTTTATCAAGGCAGAAGGAGATGCATGGAAATCGCCGATTGTTAAGTTTTTTACCGAAGAAGAGAAGGCTACTCTCGCACAAAAGATGGATATTGCTGAGGGGGACCTGATCCTTTTCGGCGCAGACACGTGGGAAACCGTCTGTACTGTTCTTGGCCGTATCCGGCTGAAAATAGCGGATATCTTACAATTGATCCAGAACCCGTCCGACTTGAAGTTTCTCTGGGTCACCGATTTTCCGCTGCTGACTTATGAAGCAGCTGAGAACAAATGGAATGCAATGCATCATCCGTTCACTCGACCGAAAAGTGAAGACATAGCTCTGCTCGATTCTGGCGACTATGGCAAGGTCCGGGCAGAGGCATATGATGTAGTCCTGAATGGGGTCGAGATTGGCGGCGGAAGCATTCGAATCCACGAACCGGATCTCCAGACCAAATTTTTCCAGATCTTAGGCATTGATTCCGAACATCAGAAAAAATTGTTCGGACACCTCTTAAAGGCGTTCACTTTCGGTGCACCACCCCATGGCGGTATTGCGCTCGGCATCGATCGGCTTGTCATGTTAATCAATGGTGCACCGAATATTCGAGACGTCATTGCGTTCCCGAAAAACAGTCGCGGCCAAGATCTGATGATGGATGCTCCCAGTGTGGTCCCGGATAAACAACTTCGCGAGCTGTATATTCAAAACCGCAAGAGCTAACTTTTGCGAGTCGAAGCTTGCAAAAAATGAAAAGGACGGCCTTACAGTCGTCCTTTTCCCTTTTTTTAAAATTTGGCCAAACTTGACCTAGTTGGAGCCCTTTTTCTGACTGCTAGCATCCAACTTCTTCTGATTAATACCTGGAGGATTACTGCCTGAGCCTTTCTCGATGCTCACGAGCTCAACGTTGAACACCAGGGTTGATCCTGGAGCGATATCGTCTCCAGCACCTTCATCGCCGTAAGCCAGTTCAGATGGGACATAGAGTTTCCATTTCGAACCAACTGGCATTAGTTTCAATGCTTCACCCCAACCTTTAATCACTCCATTCACCGGGAGACTGACGGGCTTATCACTCTCGGGGGAGTTTGGTCCACCACTGTTATTCTTGGCAGAGCTATCAAATTCTTTCCCGTCAATTGTCGTACCGCTATATTTTATCTGGACGACGTCGGAATCCTTCGGCTTATCGCCTTTCCCTTCCTTGAGCACTTGGTACTGAAGACCGCTCTCGGTTTTCTTCACGCCAGACTCCTTAACCTTCTTAGCTAGAAATTCTTTACCAGCCTCTTTGTTCTTTTCCGCAGTCACTTTCATCTCCGCCTGCTTTTTCGTCAGCTCAGCTTGTTGCTTTTGCATCATATTCTGCTGAAAAGCCTGAAGCGTCTGTTGCAATTCTTGATCAGTCATTGCGGTTGGTCGGTCGCTGAGTACATCGGAGAGTCCCTGTATTAGTACATTCTGGTTCAGCTCGAGTTGAAGTTTTTTGAGGGTTTGGCCGATGTCGGCGCCGACGCTATAGCTGATCTTGTCTTTATCATCCGTGAAAGCCGGGCTAGCACTAGGAGTAGCGCTGGTAGTATCTTCTTGCGCATAAGCAACTAAGGCAGAAAACAGTCCCACGGCTATGAGAATTTGAGTCCTTTTCATAAATATCTGTCCACCCTTAACGCGATGCTAGACGCCTGCAAACGCTTTTTTTAGTTACTTCGGTCCTGCATCCCAGACATGTCTTCGTCCTCATCCTGTTGGTTGGATTTCTTGCTGGGCACTTCACTCTTAAACAGCTCTCTTAATAAGTCACCCATCATTGAAGCTGCAGTCTTACCGGAACCGTTTTCGTATAACGCTGCAAACGCATATTTTGGAGAATCTGCAGGTACAAACCCGGCAAACCATCCGGCTGTCCGTTCCTTGCTCTTCGGCCCCCATTGCGCTGTCCCGGTTTTGCCGGCCACTTTCACCTCTGAGACTTCAGCTGACCCTGCCGTTCCGTCCACACTAGAAACAACGCCGATCATTCCCTGCCGGATCTCTTCCATTGTGACCGTAGCCAGGTTGAGTAGATCTTTTGCGCGCGAGGTATAAGTATAAACGACTTCATTGTTCAGTGTCTGCACCTGGCGCGCAATCTGCGTCTGATACAAAATTCCGCCGTTCGCGATTGTTCCCATCGCTTGTGCCATCTGCAATGGGGAAATTAGGATATCCCCCTGCCCGATCGAAAAATTGGCAACGTCTCCTGGCAGGAAATGCCGATGGTAAGTTGCTTTCATATATTCATCCGTCGGGATCCGGCCTTCCGCCTCACCGCTCAGCAAAATCCCTGTCCTTTTTCCGAGGCCGAGACGCTCAGCCCAAGTCACCATGTTCTGGATGCCGATCTTCTGACCTGCTTGATAGAACCAGGTATTACAGGACTGCGTCAGAGCCTGGCGATAGTTCAAATTTCCGGCGTCTACCTTCTTCCAATTCCGGAAAACCATGTTGCCCACTTGCAGAGTCGGCGAACAATCAAACTCATCGTTCGGCGCAATCTTCTGACTTTCGAACCCAGCAACACCAACGAAAACTTTAAAGGTGGATCCAGCCGGATACACCGAGCGGTAGGCCCGTGGCAGCATCGGAATATTCGGATCGTTCTGGATCTTTTGGAGTTTGTCCACACTGATGGTTGGCACGAAATCGTTTGGATTGATTGTCGGCCAGGAGGCCAGCGCTAGGACTTCGCCGTTGTTCGGATCCATGACAACAATTGCTCCATTTTTCGCTCGTTTTTGGAGAATCTCCTCAGCCAGTTTCTGGATCTCAATATCGATTGCTGTCACTAAGTTGTAACCTGGCTCCGGCTGGACCGTGATCCGTTCCCCAGTCTTGTTGCCATCCTTGTCGAAGGTTAAGATTAGCTGACCCGGTTTACCACGAAGCTGATCATCAAATGTCTGTTCAAGGCCTTCCCGTCCCTCGCTATCGGGCCAGAGCGGCTCGTTGTTTTGCAGAACCCGAGTGCTTCCGCGGCTTGTCCTGCCGATGTACCCGACAACATGGCCTGCGACCTGACTCTGTGGATAAAGGCGTACATAGGTCGCCCGCAGAGTCAAAGCAGATGGCAATTTTTCCTGCAGTTTTTTCACTTCATCCGCAGGCAAATCGGTGGCAATATCAAACGGAATCACCCCGCGGTTTCTGTAATGCTGGATCGCTGTTTCTTCCGAAAACCCGACCAGCCTCGACGTCAGGCTTTTCGCCACTGTCACCTGCCGACTGACGAACTCGACCACTTGGCGGTCTGTAAACTCGAATGGCGTCGGAAAGACAATACTTAGATTGTAACTCACACGGTTCTGAGCCAGCGGTATCCCGTTGCGATCTGTGATCTGCCCTCGAGGCGCGGGGATCGTCAGCGAGTAAGTCGCCGCCTGTCGCTGCGTTTCCCAAGTTGGAGTTAGGGGATTATTCGTTGAGGGCATATCCTGGGAACGCGCGCCTGTCGCAATCGAAAATGCTGTCAGGTACACCATACACATCAGCCCACAACTTACTTCAGGACGGTAAAACACTGTGCTATCTTAGAGCGCAAAGGTTTTTTAACCAGCGAGATCAATCTCGAGCCAAGAACCGCACAATCGTTTCTGCAAGTTTCTCGCTAATACCGTCGACCTGTGCAACCTCAGTTACAGACGCTTTTCGCAGCCGTTCTACGGAACCGAACTTTCGCAACAACGCTTGTTTCCGATTCTCACTGACACCGGGACAATCATCGAGAATACTCTCTGCGATCCGCTTCTTCATTAGAAGTTGATGATAACCGTTAGCAAATCGGTGTGCCTCATCCCGGATCCGTTGCAACAATTGGAGTGCACCAGAATTTTCCGGCAATTGCAATGGCAGCGACCGACCCGGTCGATAAATCTCTTCAAATTCCTTGGCCAACCCAATAATCGGCACATCATGAAGACCAAGTCTTTGTAATTCCTTGCAGGCCGCGCCGAGCTGGCCTTTTCCTCCATCCACGATGATCAGATCCGGCAACCGTACCATGCGCTCTGAGCTTGTGCGCACAACTCTTGCCAACGCTTCGGCAGGAGTTTCTTGATTAAATTCCACAAATTCCGCCGCTGCCTGGCGCCCCTCGAGCAATACCCGGGAATAACGCCTCCGCACCACTTCCGCCATACTGGCAAAATCATCTTGGCACGGCACTGTCTTGATCCGATACCGACGATAATTTGACTTGTCCGGCACTCCGTTCCGGAAGCTCACCATCGACGCCACAATGTGGGTTGCTGAGATGTTTGAAATATCGAAACACTCCATCACGGTAGGGGGTCCGGGCAGCAAAAGTGCATCCCCCAGATTACGGAGGTCGTGTTCCGGATCAATCGAGCTTGGGAGTGACCCACGCGTAAAGCGCCGAATTGGTTTCGTCGTCCGGCGTAGATCGTCCAGCATATTGCGAAGTTCGGCTGCTTTTTCAAAATTGAGCTTTGCCGCTGCTTTTCTCATCTCCTCCTCAATTTGATGGAGCATTTCCTGGCTTTGACCATCCAGAAATTCGCACGCTTCCAGAACCCTTTGATGATAATCCTCCAGTGACACATGCCGAATACAAGGCGCAGAACAGTTCTTGATAATGCGATCCAGACACCGGTTGTAATCTGATTCGTCCGGCTCAATCGATCGGCACGAACGCAGACCGAACTTCTTTTTCATCCAGTTCAGCGTGCTCCGCAGCGCCCCCGCATGAGCGAATGGTCCGAAATACCGGCATTCGTCATCCTTTTTCAAGCGCGTCAGTTGAAACCGAGGGATTGGATCTGCGACGTTGACCTTCACCAGCAGAAACCGTTTATCGTCCCGGAAACTGATATTATACTTTGGCCGGTATTCTTTAATCAATTTTCCTTCAAGGAGCAGTGCTTCCGGCTCGTTGCGAACTAAGTGGATTTCAAAATCCCAAATGCTGCTCAGCAAAGCCCGGGTCTTGAGATCGGCTGTCATTCGGCGCGACGGCATGAAGTATTGCCCAAGCCGTTTGCGGAGATCCCGCGCTTTGCCAACGTAGATCATCCGTTTCAAGCGATCCTTCATCAGGTAAACCCCCGGCTTATGCGGCACGTCCCGCAACTTTTTATTCAGGTCCGGTTTCTCCCCGACAAACATCGATTGCATGGGAAAAGATACACCAAGCGAAGGCCAGGATCGATCTATCCTCAACGATTTTAAAGAAGTTCGTGCGCTATGCACCGAATGCACTAGATTCGGACTCCAAAGGTCAGACCTTTGATTCTCACCGCTGAATGTTCTTTCCTCGATTATGAATTACCGCAGACTTGGTAAAGCTGGAGTTAAAGTGAGCGAACTCTCTCTTGGATCTTGGGTCACGTTCGGTGACCAAGTTTCCGATGATGTCGCAGAAGCCTTGATGATAAAGGCGTATGATAGCGGCATTAATTTCTTCGATAACGCCGAAGGATACGCTTCTGGACGTTCCGAATTGGTGATGGGAAAAATTCTCAACAAGCTGAACTGGTCGCGTGATACGTGGCTTGTATCGAGCAAAGTGTTTTTTGGCTCAGCCAAACATCCTCAAAAACCGAACCAGAATGGTCTCAGCCGCAAACATGTGTTTGAAGCGTGTCATGCCGCTTTGAAACGCTTACAGGTAGATTATCTTGATCTTTTCTTCTGCCACCGGCCCGACCCGGAGACACCGATTGAAGAAACGGTGCGTGTGATGTCCGATCTGATTACACAGGGCAAGGTCTTATACTGGGGAACCAGTGTTTGGAGTGCTCAGGAAATTATGGAAGCTCACGCTGTTGCTAGACAATATAACCTGGTTCCGCCGACGATGGAACAACCGCACTACAACGTGTTTCAACGTGAGCGCATCGAAGTTGATTATGCCCAGCTCTACGAAAAGGTCGGGCTCGGCACAACAATCTGGTCCCCACTGGCCAGCGGTCTCCTCACTGGCAAATATAATGATGGTTTTCCAAAAGACACCCGGCTCAATCTTGATCGCTATGGTTGGCTCCGGGATTGGGTCTTGAAACCGGAACGCTTGGAGAAGGTTCGGAACTTCGGAAAACTGGCTGCAGAACTTGGGCTCCCCCAATCAGTTCTGGCAATCGCTTGGTGTTTGAAAAATCCAAATGTCAGCACTGTGATTCTCGGCGCGTCCAAAGTAGCTCAATTGGAGGAAAATCTGAAAGCTTCTGAGGCTGCAGCAAAACTGACTCCTGACGTCCTCGAGAAGATCGACGAAGTCCTCGGCTCCAAACCGAAGAAAGCATCGAACGCGGATAACCATTAGCCGACAATGGCGGAAGGTTTCGGACAACGGTTGCCAAACATAATCGTCCACCCTTCCAGTCTCTTCGCTTTGCAGGTCATGGGGCTCGCAAAGCAGGGTTTGCACTTGCATCTACGTGGATCTAAGTAGTGGCTATAAACATGAACTGGCTTGTCCCTATTATCGACCCGCTGCTCGCCCAAACGGCGGCCTCATCCCCCATTTCAGATTCCGCTCCTGCAACGATGTTCAAGCTTTTGCAGGCGGGTGGCTGGGTTATGATCCCGCTGGTACTGGCTTCGTTTGTGACGCTAGCGCTGATCATTGCTTGTCTCTTCAGTATACATCGTTCCGCCGTCGTGACACGTCGCTACATGGAAACCGCAGAGGCGCTTCTGCGAAAACGAGATTATCCCGGGTTGATCGCCGTCTCGAATCGCCATTCGGAAGCTATTGCACGGATTATTTCTCGTACACTGGATTTCGCGACCAAGAATCCTGCTGCCACAGCTAACTTAATTCGGGAAGTAGCTGAAACCGAGGGCACACGAGTCACTTCCAGTTTGAATCACCGAATTGTTTACCTGGCAGATATCGCCACACTTTCGCCAATGCTCGGGCTGTTGGGCACCGTCATCGGAATCATCAATTCGTTCGGCATTCTCGCGAGCAACACTTCTCAGCCTCGCCCGATGCTACTGGCTGGCGGCGTTTCGGAAGCCCTAGTTGCAACAGCAGCCGGTTTGATCATTGGTATTGTAGCAATGGCATTTTACTCCATCTTCCGTGGGAAAGTTGGCTCGATAGTTTCAGACTTGGAGTCGGCAACTTCCCACCTTGTGAGCATGATTACTTCCCAGCACCAGTTACATCGACCCGATCGACCACGCATGCTTGAAAGTGACAAGGTCTAGGCTGCATGAACTTTCGCAAACACGTGGAACCCCGAATTCTCGGCTTCATGATCGCGCCCATGGTCGATATTTTGTTAGTCGTATTGGTGTTTTTCATTGTGACCTGGAATTTTGCATTGAGCGAAAACGAACTCGACGTTCGAGTCCCGACCGCGACCAAGGCGAATGAGCCGCAGCCATACGTCGGCCAAGTCGTAATCAACGTCACAGCAAATGGATCTATTGTCGTCAATCGACAGGAAAAAAAGCCGGCAGAACTACTCGACCAGCTCAAGAAGCTTTCCCAACTGTATCCGGACCAGGCCGTTATCGTTCGCGGCGATCAAACGGTGGACTATAAGCATATTGTTGATGTACTCGATATCTGCCGCCAAGCGGACGTCTGGAACGTCGCTTTTGCGACGGGTAAACCTGACCAATGAGATTGTGTTTCTGGTACATCTTCACTTTGAGTG